>OQWM01003745.1_pt1 | contig 10077 bp, 9 predicted proteins | sample 1691531 | NCBI WGS metagenome assembly OQWM01 (sample SAMN03418257, study PRJEB22391) | human gut metagenome | biome: human-gut; feature: organic feature; material: feces | host: Homo sapiens | place: Tanzania | collected 2013-01 | reverse complement strand
TTTTTCACGACAGCGGACAGCTGCATAGCCTGTGCAAGATATTTGCCCTGACTGTTCAGGTATTTTGCCATCTCGCGGACCTTATCACAGCTGAACTCCGGGGTCTCAAAGCCGCTCCACTCTGTGTACAGCGTCCATTTCTGCTTTTCATAAGGGCAGTCCTGAGACACCACAAAGTACCGTCCGCAGCGGTCTCCCTCCAACGGCTCAAAGCGCACGTCATCATAGAGGGGGCCGTCCAGAGGGCAGTTGTTTTTGAACCAGACATAGTAATTGTCCAGAATGGCAGGTTCTGTGATCCCCATGACCACCCTGCCGATCCGCTGCAGTCTGTCGGCAAGGGCAGAATCAGCGCAGAACCAGTCATACCAGCCTGCGCGAATCTGCGTCTCGCGGGACCTGTCCCGAAACGCTCCGCTGCGGAACAGATCTTGCCACTGGCGGACGGAGAGCGTGTCTCTCATGACGCCACCTCGTCAGGGGCGTCATCCGTGTGGTCACTATTCCGCCAGTCTGCAGGCAGGATCTTCTGCTCGATGATATCGGCAATGGCGGCGAACACCCGGGCGATCTCGCGGGACTCCTTGACAGTGTCCTGAAGTTCCTCCGGCGTCATGCGGGTCCCCTCTGTCCAGCAGCGGACATCTTCCTCGGCGGCAGTTAGGAGGGCGGCTTTTTCGTATGCCTTGCAGAAAATGTTGGCAACCTTGCCCCTGCGGTCGATCTCCGCTTCCTGCTGCTTGAGCTCCTTTTTTGCTTTTTCGTACTCCAACAACTCCGCGGCAGCCTGTTCCCGCTGATCCTCTGGTACCTCCTGAAGCTGGCGGGTCAGGTCATAGCCCTTGTTGATGGACAATTCTTTCTTATCCAGTGCCTCCTTGATGGCCTCCGGAGCATTCTCGTCGATCTGCATGACCTTGCCCATCGTGCGCTCGCCCAGACCGACCGCCTCTGCCAGTTCCTTCCTGGTATCGACAGCGGAAACCGCTTCCGGCAATGTTGCCGAAAGCGGTTTTTCAGAGAACTTGTCACCACCGGCAGCAGACTGATTTGCTCTGGCCTTGGCTTCAATCTCTGGTTTTAGTTTCAGGGCGATCTTGCCCAGTTCCCACTTTTCAAGGTTGCGGCGTCCCTTCTGGGTATCCAACGCCCACTGCTTGGCCTCCAACAGATCCTCAAACGAGAAAATGGCCATCGTGTACGGCAGACCGTGCTTTTCGCACAGCGCCTGACGGTTGTGCCCGTCGATGATGACCATGTCCTCATTGACGATGATGGGCGCGTAGCAGCCGTTTTTGATGAGATCTGCTTCCAGAGCGTCGAGCTGCTCCGCGCTCAAAGGCGGGAGCAGCCCGGCCATCTCCGGCAGGATCACAGGGCTGCGTTCAGCGCTGGTATATGTGATCCCGGTATTTTTCATCAGGCAGCGACCTCGCGGACAGACTCATCTTCCAATTCCTGCGCCGTTTCCTCCACCTTGCGGGGAGAGAGGAACTCCACCTCGCTGGCTTTGATGAGGAAACCGGGCTGACGCTCCGGCTCGCCCTCAAAGGTAATGGTCTCAAAATCGCCGGAGGCCGCCAGCTTGCAGCCCTTCCAGGCAAACTCGGCGCAGCGCTCGGCCAGAGGGCCGCGCACCTTGATGGAGATAAAGTCGGTGAGCTTGTTGCCGTCCTTATCCTTGTAGCGGCGGTCCGAGGCGATTCGCAGGATGGCGTAGGGCTTGCCGGTGGTCTCATTCATTTTCAGTTCCACATCGTTGGTCAGGTTGCCAATGGCAGTGATCTTCAGCATGGTTCATTTCTCCTTTTTAATTATGATGTTTGATGTTAGAAAAGCCGCCCTCCCGGCATCGGGAGGGCGGCAGGGTGTTTACTTGCTCCAGCTTTCGCTGTCACCAAGAATGGCGGTATGGGCGTTGGCAGCCTCCATGACTGCGTAGTACGCCCAATGCTTGCGGCTGACATCCGGGAAGGTGTTCAGCTTGCGGAGATTGTCCGCAATGTAGTCCGCGTCCGCCTCACGGCCCAGCAGGCGGTTGACGATGGTGACGACCTCGGCGCGGTTGATCTCGCGGTCTGCGTGGAACGAGCCGTCCCCATAGCCGTTGATCCAACCGTGGAGCGCGGCGTACTTGATGTATTCTGCCGCCCAATAGCCGGAGGAAACATCGTTGAAACCGCCGAACTGCTCCATGATCTCGGCGTCGCCATCACCGTACACATCAAAGAAACGGACAGCCATCGTGGTAAACTCAGCACGGGTAATGGCATCGTTGGGGGCAAAGACGGTCTTGCTCTTACCGTAGGTGATGCCGTTGTTGCTCAGATACTTCACATAGCCGCTATACCAGGCATGGGCGGGAATATCCGCAAATTTGGTATTTGCCGCCGTGGAAATAGTGTCACCGTTCTTCTCCGCCAGCAGACGGGCGAAGATGGCGGCGGCTTCACTGCGGGTCATGCTGCGGCTGGGGCCGAAGGTGCCGTCCGTGTAGCCGACGATGTAAACGCCGTGGCGCTCGGTCTGCTCCACTTCGGGGACGGTCAGCTCGCCGTTTTTGTCGGTCTTGCCTGCGGCAGACTGCCCCAGATCACCCTTGACCGCAACATTTTTGCCCTGCTGGGGAGCCTTCTTGTGGTCGGTCACGATGACCGTCACCTGATGCTTGGCGTCCAGATCTGTGCCGTCCGGCAGCTTCACCGTGATATTGCCGGTCTTGCCGATGGACACTGCACTGCCGGAGATGGGACGCTTCGTGTCCGTGCGGATGACCTTGACGGTCAGCGTCCAGCGGTCGCCGTCCGCGTCCTCATAGCCAGTAGTGACCTTGCCGTCCTCGTTGGTCTTACCGCTGCCGGTGGGGACGGTGATCTGACCTGCCTTGTCGGTCTTGCCTGCGGCATAGTTATCGTTCTTATCCGTGACGGAAATACTCATATCCGGCACGGCACTCTTGTCCTTGACAAGCTGCACGGTCACGGTCGTCTGGTCGGCGTAGTCCAGCAGGCGGCTATTGGGCAGGCGGATGGAGATGCTGTTCTCCTTATGGAGCGCCACGGCAGCATTGGCAATAGGATTCTTGGTGTCGGTATCGGTGACGGTCACAAGGTAGCCGCCTACAATGGCCTCACCCTTGCTGTCCGTGGTGCCGCTGTTGTAGATTTTCTCGATTTCGGCGGTTTCCAGCTTCTCTCCGCAGTTCTCGCACTCCTTGTGCTTGCTGCCCGTAGCGTCGGTGGTAGGCTCCTTGTCGATGATCCAGTCGCCGGGTTTATGACCGACAGGCTCGGTGTAATCGGTCTTGTTTGTATCGCCGCAACGGGTGCAGGTGTTGGTGGTGTAGCCCATCTCCGTGCAGGTAGGGGGCGTCACTTCGGACTTGTAATCGTGTCCCAGCGCGTTTTTCAGCACAGCGCCACAGCGGGTACAGAGCTGAGGCTCCGTGCAGGTAGCAGGGTCGCCGGGGATATGACCGGCAGCCTCGTTGCCCTCGATGCGGTGATAGCCGCAGCGAATGCAGCGGTATTCCATGACGCCCTCGCCGGTGCAGGTGGCGTTGGTAACAAGGGTTCCCTTATCCCAGCTATGACCAAGCGCGTCGGTGTAGTCTGTGACGAAGCTGCTGCCGCAGCCGTCACAGCGGTGGATGGTCTTGCCGCCGTTTTCGCAGGTAGCGGCGATGACATGGGATTCGTAATTGTGAGGCAGCGCCGCCGTGATGTCCTCAATGTGACGATCCCCACAGACGGAGCACTCGCGGACGGTATAACCGGGGCTGGTACAGGTGGCGGCCACGGTGTAGACCTCATAGCTGTGTTCGCCCTTGGGCGTGGCGGTCTGCTTCATCTGTCCGCAGCGGGAGCACAGTTCCAGCAGCTTGCCATCCGTTTCGCAGGTGGCGTCGCGAATGACGATGCTCTGCCAGGCGTGACCGAGGGAGTCCACATAGTCGCGCTTTTCGATTTTGCCGCACTCCGTACAGAGGTAGCGGTCATAGCCAAGGGTGGTGCAGCCGGCCTTGGTGCTGTCCAGCAGAATATACTTGTGGTTTTCACCACAGCCCTTGTCGGTGCAGCAATTTCCATTGCAATTCTTGTTCTGGCAGCCGCAGTTGGGATTGCCGCAGCCGCAGGCACAAGAGCCGTCATCCTTGGTGGATTCGTCACGGAGCCAGACTTTTGCCACGCCGTTCTCGGTCATTTCTTTGCCCTTGTAGGTGTAGGTGATCTCGTAGTAGACCATGTACTGACCGGCTTCTGTGTAGTTGGGCGCGGAGGTCATGGTGCAGCTATCCGCACTGTTGCCGTAGCGTATAGAGGTGCGGACACCGGCTTCGGAGAGATCACTGACCGTGATGGTGTGGGGCTTGCCGTCCACCACGCCGTAATAGTCTGCAATGACCGCCTTTGCCGCCGTGTAGTCATAGCGGGCGTAGTCGCACAGGCTGCATTTCTCTACCGTAGCGAAGCGTCCGTTTGCCGGCTGGGGCAGAACTTCCGTCACCATGCTGTGGCGCTCCAGCTTGCGGCTGACCGTATGATTGGTACCGTAGCAGAATGCGCAGTAGGTGCCGCCCTTGGTGGTAACAGTGTGATAGGTATCGTCCGTGTACTCGTAGGAAACGGTTTCGTCCAGTTCCTGCGTAAATGCGGCGGCACAGTCATACAGCCAGTAGACATTTTTCAGATAGCCGTACTCGCTTTTGCTCATATTTGTGTTGATGCCGCCGCAGGTTTCACAGACGGCTTTGGTGTAGTGATATCCGGTATAGGTGGCGTCCTTGCCGGGGATGCCGTCCATGGTATCACCCTTACCGACACCATCTACCATTGTGCCATCCGAATATTTCACATTGCGGCTAAGTGCCGGCTGACCATTGCGGGTATATTCGGGAACGCGGAACACCTCAAAGGATGTGGCTTTGCCGCACTCACCGCACTTGAAGGTCTCGCGGGTCACAACACTGTTGGCGTCCAGCTCATTGGTACGGCCGGACGCCTGCATCCAGTGCTCGGCGGGGTCGTGGTAACTGTTCTGCTGGGCGGCAAAGGCGGTGGGGATCATGCCCACACACATGACCAGCGTCAGAAGCAGCGCCAGCGCTCTGCGGGAATAATGGTTCTTTTTCAGATTCATAGATCCTCCTTATATTTTTTGTTTTTTTATCCGCGTTGAAAACGATGTCCTTTTGGCTATCGCCCCCTTTCCCGGCTGCAAATCTTTCTTTGCAGATACTCGTTCCAATCCTTGCCGCAGCGCGGTTTCTCCACGGTAACGGCATACCCCTGTAACTGATACTTTTCCTGTAATTGCTGGGCGGCTTTCTGCCCAGGCTCGTCCGCGTCCAGACACAGCGCAATACGGCGGATCTCCGGATGCGCCTGCAAATAGGTCTGCAGTGCGCCGTCATAGAGTCCGCACAGAGCAACGGCGTTGGTTGTGTCTCTGTGGAGCGTGAGGTAACTCATCAGATCGATGGGTGCCTCAAAGACAAGCACCAGATCTGACTGCGGATCGTGCGGGAGGGAGAAGCCTGTGTTTTTGTCGCTGCCGGGAGCGTCTCCCTTGAAGCCGGGACCGTTCAGATCATAGGTGCCGCGCAGTCCCGCGTACTTTGCCTGTCCGGATTCATCCCTGCCGACGAAGACGCAGTTATGATGTACCGCATCCTCATACAGCAGCCCAGCATTCAGAAACTGTCGGATCACCTGGGCAGCGATACCTCGCTTACGGAGATAGGCGAAGACCCTGCGGTCATCCGCATTGCGGGGCGGCAGGGAAAACTCCTGTTTCGGGCTGATCGGCTTTGGCTGCGGAATGGGCGCGTCTCTGGCTTTCCCATGGAAGGTCAGAAGGTATTCCACCGCTTCCGGAAAGGATTTTTCGCAAAACTGCTGGAGGAAGGTGATGGCATCCCCGCCGGTATTCTGGGAATACCGGAACCAGGTACGCCGGTCCTTGATCCGCAGGCTGTCCATCTCCGTGGTAGTATGGAAGCGTCCCACGCGCTTGACCTGATAGCCGAGGTGGGAGAGCAGCTCCGGCAGGTCCGTTTCTCTGGCGATCTGCATTTCTGTGGCTGTGAAGCGGTTTCTGATCTCGCTTGCCATGGTGATGACCTCCTTTCTTTTATGAAACGCAAAAAGCCACCCAGGGCATCCGAACCTCGGATGTCCTGGGTGGCTTTTCCCTAAATCATGTTCTTTTGTTTTGGCTTTAATGCGGGCTTACACGGCGTTATCTTCGTCGGGGGTGTCCGTGTCCGCTGGAGTGATCACGTCGGCCACACGGAGCGCGACAGGGGCCTCAGTAGGGGGCGTTCTGCTCTGCGGCGTTCTCAGCGTCCGCTTCGTCCAGCGCCTGCGTGATCAGGTTCAGCACGAAGTCTCGCTGGGTGAGCTTTTTGCCGGTGCGGAGCGTCTCGCGCTCCAGGTGACGCTTGATGCGCTGGAAGAGTTCTTCGGGAATCTGGAATGCCATCGTTCTACATTTTTCAGTCATTTGAATGCCGCCTTTCTGATTTTCAATCATGTCGTAGTATTCTTGGATGAGATTTGTGATGTACTCGCTGGTAGTCTGGCCCAGCCGTTCTCGTTCTTCACTGACCCGCTCATGTAGGTCGATGGGAATCTGAGCACACAAGTTTTTAGTAGTTGCCATTCTCGGATACCTCCTCGTTTTTTGTAACGCAAGCATACCCGAAAGGTCCAGTAAAAGCTATTACCAACACCACCAAGGAATGATAGACAAACGAAGCAAAAACAACATAAGCACCTATGAGTCGAAAAAGGCCGCCGTTCTCTCCCGCATGGGGAGCCGACGGCGACCTTTCTTCTTATTCTTTATTCTTTTTTAAGCCTCGGTGTTCGAGTCACACCAGTCCATAAAAACGACCGGCTGCATCTCTGAAATGTCGCCTCTCGCGGGGCAAAACTGAAGTTTTGAAAAATCGAGTTTTTACAACTTTTTCGTTCTAAAAGTGGTGCGTTATATGCGAAAACACCGCACTTTCGTGCGGTGTTTTCTGTGCTGCATCTTTCATCAACACAATTTGGTCCGAGTAGTGCGACTCGAACGCACGGTCTCCTGGTCCCAAACCAGGCGCGATACCAACTTCGCTATACCCGGATGTATTATATTATTATAACAGGTCAAAATGCGCATGTCCAGTCCTCTATATAGCTTTTTGCATTTTTGCATTTTATGGAATCCTGCGCTCTAAACGCCATTGAGTGCGTCTTGCACAGATTAAATCTGCTATGTTAGAGTCAGGGCTGTTTCGACCTTTTGTAATTGCGCTGGAGTGTACTCTGTATAAAGGGATGCCTCTATTGTATTCCCATCTTCATCAAAGAATTCAACGGTAAATGCTTTGCCGTTACCGAGTACATCGACAATGGTTCCTTCAGTCCCTGCTTTGACCCCAGTTTCGGGATCATCATTTTTCAAGGTAACGGTATCGAAAAGCTTCAACATGGTTATTTCCTCACAGTCAAAACGAGTATGCGGGGATCACATATTTGCTCCATGCAGCAGCCTGCTCCATACACTGCTGATAGTCCGTTCGCAGTTCATCCGTCAGAGCATAGACCAGCCGCTTCACAACAACCTTATTCTCTGCAATCGGTCGGAATTTGAGGCTAATAAGGTATTCTTGCCCATCGCTGCACTGCGATAGAGACAGGAGATTTGTACCCGTCTTACGGATCCAGTTTTCTCCCCAGACGATCTCGCCGCAATGTGGACACTCGAAGGATACAACGTAATCATCGGTCAGAGCATCGCCAATATCGGCATAGGGCTCTTCAAACTCGTAACTCTCAACGATGCCATTTCTATTCTCTACGGTCTCCTTGTACTCGTTCAGTCCCCTTATGAGATCTAAATGTGTGCAGAGAAGCGCTGTGCTCCTTGCGTCATTTAGGGCATCGTGGGAATCAAATGGAACCTCGCCGACAATCGCCAACGCATTGGCCAATGCGTATTGCCTTGTATCGTGTGTAACTTGATCCACAAAGATGTTCTGTAGATTGAAACACGGGGGCATAAAGCTGGTATCAATATTATGGAGATCCATATTCTTTCGCAAAATACGAAGATCTTCTGTCCCCCAGACCAGGAACACAAAATCATCGCCACACCAATCGCAGAAAGAATTAAACACCGTATGGAACCCTTTCCCTTTTTGTAAATCCCGATTGGAAAGTTTAGTGATCTCAGCTACCTTGGGGTGAAGCTCTGTATAGTACTGAGGCGCAATCCGTTCATTGAAGGAGTCTACCACTTCAAGAGTCTGATTTAGCTTGATTGCTCCAATCTGAATAATCTCACCCGTCAGGAAAACCGGATCTTTGACCATCTCAGAAAAGGTAAGCGCCTGATTCCACTCCATATCCATGACAATGTACTCCACGGCAATTGCTCCTTCTTTCGTTCGATTGTAATCATCATAGAGCTGTCGGTGTCCAAAAGAACGGACAATGCGAATTATCCCTATTGGCACCTTGAATACAGATGATTATCAAATTATCTGCAAACAAAAAAAGCCCCTTTCGGGACTTGCGATTTACACGAAAAAGATGAGCCTTGACCACCAGCAAAAGCAGTCAAGGCTCATCTTTCGTTCTTAGTATCTAACATCGATTTAACCTCGCTTTCTTGAGTTGAGAGGGGGTTAGCTGTACATTGGACTCACCCTTTCTGTATCTATAAGATAGCATAGGATAGACAAAAAATCAATGCAGGAAAGACACAACTTATCTTTCAAAAAACTAGTCATTACAATGAAATGTGGCGCGAATGTGCAAGACCAGATTGACATCTCTGCGCGATTACTGTATCATTAAATTGTTGAGGGCTTTCACACATGTAGTGAAAGCCCTCATTTTTCTGTTATTGACTAGATCCTCTGGCTGCATACAATGCCTGCTTTTGAATTCGATTTCTCATGAGTTGCCGAAACGTAATGGGTGCCACGACCTCAAGGACTGGCCCGAAGGACAATACGCGGATCAGCAACTCTGTTTCATCATCTTGGTCATATCGGAGTGTGATTCGATATAGCTGCTCGTCCAGCTTCTGCGTCTCCTTTTCAAAATGGGAGAAATGCAATAGGACACGCTCCAAGCCATTGCGCTCATCATGGAGAAGTAGCGTAAGTGCTTTGAGGCGTCCTTTCGGCACGGTCACAGCGCCTGGGTCATATTCTTCCAGCAGCTCGCAGGAACGAATACGGGCCATGTTGATCGTGTTCATCCTCCGCATCCCCGTCACTAAGATCCGGAATTTATCGTCCTTCTCCGAATACTCCAAGCGGTACGGATTGCAGGCAAAAGAATGGCGGACTCCAGTATGTCCGTGGAATCGAATTCGCATCTTCCGATTCTCATGGATTGCCTGCAATACCATCCGGAAGCAATGAACATAATTGGGATCGGAATAGAGATCTCCATCTGCATACTGGTCAAATCGGACGAAGGTGTCCTGGGTATATAACGGCTCCACATCCTCAAGGCCACTCGTGTCTGGATCAAATAAAGCGATTCTTGGGTCTGAGAGGATCGCTTTCAGCCATCGCTTCTGCAGAGTGGTCAAAGGCATTGTCGGCTTTTCCCGTAGAATGGTGTGGAAGTCGCTGTCCAGCAATGGCCATGCACCGGACTGTAGGGCAGCAGGAATGGACAGTACGCTTTCTGCGAACGCCTTTTCCTGCACGATAGACGTCAGTTTTCCGGCCGTCAGCGTTTTCTCCGTAGCTTCAGTTAGAACGGCAGCAACAACATTGAAGTAGCTGCCATAGATCTCACTAAATAGCATCGGTATCCCCTCCGTACATAGCCTCCATGCATCGTAGATCCTCATAGAAGGTATTTACGACAAATTGGCTGCTGCATTGAAGATCCTCAATGCGGCCAATGAAGGTTCGAATCCACGGTAGCATTTCCGAGGCGTCATAGACATCCGCTACGAAGCGGCAGGTCTGTTCGTCTAGGATCTCTATGCGACCGTGACGCTTTTCTCGATCCAGTCGATGAAGAATGAATTCCTCACCGGGACCGAAGTGGATCGTCATCT
>OQWM01003744.1_pt1 | contig 10077 bp, 12 predicted proteins | sample 1691531 | NCBI WGS metagenome assembly OQWM01 (sample SAMN03418257, study PRJEB22391) | human gut metagenome | biome: human-gut; feature: organic feature; material: feces | host: Homo sapiens | place: Tanzania | collected 2013-01 | reverse complement strand
GAAACGGAAAAGCCCCGAATCCCAGAACACGGCTCGTTCTGAAATCCGGGGCAAAAGTACTGCTATTTTGCGAAAAAAAAATAGTACGCACTAGTACACCATACTAGTACTAGTACTTATTAATCTTATTGTTATATGCCTTGGTTTGCTCGGTATCCTGACCATTCACAAACCCCATTCTCAACTTCTCTTTCTTGATGTTCCACAACTGGGAAAAGTCCACCCAGCAAGAAGTAAGCTTCAGCTCAAACTGGGCCTTCATAACAATACAACCCATCTGAGCAACAGTCAGTTGAGAATCTGGCTGATAATTCTCATCCAACACTCCGGCATTCTGCATTTTATGAAGCCAGGCAATCCCTTGGGGCGTAGAAAGCTCCTTGGGAATGGCCGTAACCTTAGCGACCTCCTCCTTCGCAACCTCCTCTTTCGCGACATCCTTCACCTTTTCTTCAGCGTCAGAATCCTCTTCATCCACCACCTCGAAATCAGCCTCACAGACATCATCCTGAGAAGCCTGATATTGAGCCGGATTAATAATCTTATAGATATTTTCAATACGGTCTATGCGAACCAGTTTAGACTGGTCATAGAAATTATAAGTATCATTTGTCTCCATCTTTCTCCTTCTTTTTATCGTTCAATATTTCGAAACGGTTATTATCACCTGGAATCTGCACGAGGATACTATGATCGCGCATATTCACGTTAACTACTACAACGATTAATCTCATCTGGGCAAGCTTAATCAGTGCTTTGTACAAAAATTTAGCCATAATCTATTTCTTTTTGTTGTTTACTTGTAATGACTAAACTACTTGCCTCGCTTTTAGGGAGGAGGGGAGCCCTTACGTGTTTCGCAAGGTGACGGATGCTATAGGGGACATGATACGGCATGAAGCTCAGACATGCCCCCAAAGACATAATGATTGTTCCATATTTGCTTTTGATTGTTTATAGTTTATATTTTAAAAACTCTCTTGTCGCTTATAACTGGTATTAGTCGACTTTTTTCTTGCTACTTATACAAATCACTATTTCAGTACTATCTGACGCAAGTCTTCTCCTTTATTAATCAGGTCGAAACATTTATCAGCTTTATAGCCGAAGATACGCTTGTATTTCTCGATATTGTCATCAATGCCCTTCATCTTTTTCTTATAATCCGAAACGGTATCATTTCCCTCAAGATCCTTTTTATATTGAATCAGATAATAAGCTATGACATAAGGCATTTTTCCCAAAGTAGAAGTCGAAATCTTAGGATCAGTCTTTCTCAATTTTGTTATTGTTTTCTGACTTATCTTAAAATCTGCTTCCACATGAGAAGGAATGATGATTTTAGCAACTACCAAGCTATCCAGGAAGTCTCCTATGCACTTGATACCTGCATTCTTCATCACGATTACATGATAATTATATTTATTTTCTATTTTACTTTCTGCGTTCATTTTATTTGATTTTAATTTGAGCGCAAATTAAGTAAAATATTTGATAAGTTCCAAATCGTGTACGACACATAGAAATTACCATTTTCTTAAAAAGTTTAACGTTTTTATATTTTTATAAACATTAAAAGAGAAATTTAAGCAAAAAGAGCAAAAGTAAACATCGTTAACGAGCTACTTTCTCTCTCCTTACTTTTATGGATGGGTAAGTAATATCATGAGAACACCCTGGTGTAGCTTGCATCCTCCCCGTCCCGGAGGTTGCCGGAGGAAGCTTGTGGGGAATACCTTTACCCGCCAGGCGTCCAGGCGGATTTGCAATCCGCCTTCAAAAAATGTACCAACCATACGCACTGTTTTAGTGCATCATGTAACCTAATACATTAATTATCAAACAAATATACCATTTCGAAGACTTAATCATACTTGGCTCAGTGACTCAGAAACTCAGTTACTCAGTTTATTTCTGGACCCATTCATGTATGGATAATTATAAATTGTAAGTATTATAATTATATTATATATATAAATAAATATATATATATAATATCTATTCTATAGAGATAGAAAGATAGGGCTAGAATAAAACTGAGTAACTGAGTTTCTGAGTCACTGAGTCACTTTTCTGATGACTCGATTTTCTTGATAACTGGCTTATCTGTTGATACTTAAACCCGAAAACTATGAGTTTCGGAGGAAAACTCATAGTTTCTTATCTCACAAAATTACGAGTAGAGTTTATTAACCAAGTTACGGATTGTAAGCTGCGCAAAATCGCGCCTTATCGCCACCCGAAATTTGGTGGCTTCAGAAAAAAGCCGTACCTTTGCACCGTCATTCAGAGATACCACCCACACTGGTTTCTCAGAATGGCAAGAGTTAATCAATCATCATTAATCACTAATCATTAATCATTAAAAAGCTTATGGGACAGGGAAACATTAAGTATCGTAAAGTGAAGCGCACTCCCCAGACGGGCGAGAACGCAGGTAAGGAACTCTGGTATGCCACCGTGGTGACCGACAGAGAGATGAACTTCGAGGAGTTCGTGGACCACATCTCTTCGCACAACTCGCCTTACAGCCGAGGCACCGTGCACGGCGTGATGATGGACATGCTCGACTGCTTGAAGGAGCTTATCCTCGACGGCAAGAGCGTTCGTCTCGGCGACCTCGGTCTCTTCTCCATCGGCATGAAATCTCATGGCGAGTTGACCAAGGACAAGGTTTCGGCAGCCAGCGTGGAGGACATCCACTTGATTGTGAGAAACACCCGTAGCTGGAGCAACAGCGAGTTGAAGAAACTCTGCAAGATTACTGCCTACGACAGCTACGGAACCGAGGGTGCCGATGGCGGCGGAACCAATCCGGGCGGCGGAACCAGCGGAGGCAATACCAGCGGTGGCAACACCAGCGGTGGCAATACCAGCCAGGGCGGCAGCGGAACCCAGGGCGGAGGTACCTCTGGCGGAACCGGAAGTGAGAACACGGGTCAGGGCGGCGGCTCAGACTCTGGCACGACCGGCGGCGGCACGGGCAGCGGAACTGACAGTGGCGGCGACAACGAGCACATAACCTTGTAGAGTTAGCCCCGAAAGGGGCTTCTCTCCTCGCCTATCACATCACTAAAAATTAATCACTAATCATTAATCACTAAAAAATCAATCATTAATCACTAATCACTAAAACAAGATGAAAAAGGAAACATGGAAATTGGTTATTCAGATTTTAATCTCTATTTTGACAGCTGTTGGAACTTCCCTCGGAGTGACAAGCTGCATGAGTTAAGAGTAAGTTTAATTTAAGAAAAATCCCATCGCTCTTCCGAGCGATGGGATTTTTCTGTTTTATGGTTAATCGTCTATTCTACTTCTTGCCAATCTGTCAATCCCCGATTTTCTTTATCGAATATCAAAGTCCCCCGCCAGGCGTCCCGGCAGATTTGAAATCCGCCAAGCGCCGTTCTATTTACTTCTCTGTTTGGAAATCCAAGTCTGTAGGCTTCTCCAATTACGTCCTTGATAGTCAGGATACCTAACTGATAGAGTACCAGCTTGGGGTTGTCTTTGCTGATATCTGCCGTTTCGATGTAATCCATGTCGATGAGGCTGCCATCCAGCGTTTCTACATCTTTTTCAAAGTTGGTGAGAATTTTGGGCAGCATTTCGGTGGCACCGCTGGCAATCCAATAGGGTCTCAGGCGCTTTTCTTTTAGGGCACAGATAACACTATATGGATTGTAAACTCCCTGCATGCTTTCAGAGAAATGATAGCCGTCGTACATATCTTTCAGTTCATGCATGGTCTGGCCGACGTCCCACTTCTTCTGAGCTGCCAATGCCTGGAGTTCATCTTTCAGATTATCCAAAATCTCTTCTTTGGTTAATCCGCAGATGGTGGCATAGCTGTTGTAAAAACTGATATTGCTCAATGTGTTGAGTACGCTGAACAGACTTATCTGCGTGAACTTGGTGATGCCCGTAAGGAAGACACACTTGATGCAATAGCCATAGTCTTTCAGTCCCGTGAAGAAATCACGGTAAAGATTACGGCATTTGTCATGCCTCTCCGTCAGGTAGGAGTGCTGCAAGGGGGCATCGTATTCATCTACCAATACGGCTATCTGAACCCCCGACTGCCGGTAGGCTCTTTCTATGATGCCCGTAAATCGGTTGCTGAGCGTTGCTTCTGTGGCACGTTTGCCGTAGATTTCCTCATATTTGGTTAATGTATCATCCAAATAATGGTATAATGATTCGGCATCCGAACCTCCAAGATTCATACTGAAATGGATGACGGGGCGCTTAACCCAATCTTTTTCCAAGTCCATGATCTTAAGTCCTTCAAAAAGCTCTTTCTTGCCTTCGAAATAACATTGGAGCGTAGATACCAGCAGCGACTTGCCAAAGCGTCGTGGGCGACTCAGGAAGTTATACTTGTCGCCATTGGCGATTTGCCAAACCATATCAGTCTTGTCTGCGTAAAGGTAACCACCCTTGCGCAGTTCTTCGAAATTCTGTATTCCTAATGGTAACTTTCCTCTAGCCATAATTACACCTTATTTAATATATAGATGCTGCAAAGTTAGCAATAAAAAATGAAATGGCGATAAAAATGAAGAGAAAATGCAAAAAGAATGAAGAAATAACCATGAAAAAACAAAAAGATGGCCTCGCAAAACGCGAGGTCATCTTTTTGCTTTTTATATTACCCCAGGCTGAAGATTACTGGGCGGAAATCGCCTGATTGCGAATCTCGATGTAATAGCTGCCTGACATATCGCTGAACTCAAACTTCAGAATACTGAACTGAGTGGCTGCATCGGATACGCCCGTAACCACAAACTTGGCCTTCACAGGAATGCCCTTCACCAGACGGATGTTGGAATACTGCCCCCATGTGCCGTTGGCAACAGGCGACATGTCGCCGTTCAGACGGCATGCCTCACCCTCGTTGTCATAGATGGTAACCGTGCCGGAAGTATCAAACTCCAAATCCTTGCCGCCTGTGTTCTTCAGCATCGCCGTGATAATCACATTGTCGCCCAAGCGCTTGCACTCCTTCAGGGTGAATGCCAACTGAGGCATGGTGCACACGATGTTGTCGGCACTGGTATTTACCACTGCAGCAGGAGTCTTGGTACCGATGTTCCAGGTAAACTGCTCGGACGAGTTGTTGAACTTGCCCTTGATGACACACGATCTGATGCTTGCCACCGAGCGCTCCACATCCTTCACCACCACCGTGAGCTTCACCGGTACCTTGGAAGGGATGTTCTTGTTGCTGTAAGTGCCCATACGCTCGCCACCCACGATAAACTCGATGGTGTGCTTGGCACTCTTGCTGTCCACAGCATAAGTGTTGTTGCTGCCGGCATCAAACCACAACGGGGCATCCTTGCCCAACTGGCTTGTGAGCACATAGTTGATGTGCACATCATTGCCGTTGCGCTTGCAGTCGGTGTACTTCAGCGTACAGTTAGGAATGGTTCCGCTGGCTTCATCATCCAACAGCGTGCTTGCCACCTTGCCCAATGTCTTGAGCCATTTCTGTGCCTGAATCTGCTGAACGCCTACGCAGGCAAACAGCAGGATAAATACGATCAGTTTTTTCATACGTATCTTGTTTTAAAATGAATAATCTAAAATATCCTGTATCTAAAAAGAAGCATCTAAAATATCCTGTATCTAAAAAGAATCATCTAAAATAGCTTGGATTGCTTCCAGGTGGAGGTCAACTCGCCCGATGCATTCACCGATGGCGTCTGACTCTTCTCGTTGACGACGATGGATTTCTGTGCCACCTGCGTCCTTACGTAGTCGAAGAGTTCGCCGAAGGTGGTGTTTCCCTTGCTCTCCTGCAGCTTCTTGAGCAGGAAATAGGTGAAGAGTCCGTGGCGCTTCTCCCGATAAGGATAGGCCGTCTCGTTGCCCTGTGCCGCACTTATCACCAGCATGTTTCCCTTGGGAGCCTCAGCCTTCGACTTGATGGCCACGCCCCGGGCAGAAGCCAGCATGCCTTCGCCTCGCTTGGATCCACTGAAGCAGGCATCCATCACCACCGTCACATTCTGGGAGCCCAGGGCATGGAGCTGGTCATAGAGCTTGCCGATGCTGTAGCCCGTGGCCAAGATGCTGCTCTTGCCGTCTACGGGCAGCAGATAGGCAGTGCCATTGCTTTCGTCAGGCACGCCATGTCCGGCATAATAGAAGATAAACCTAGCCTCATCGCCATAGGCCTTGGCGATGTTCTGCATCCAGCTGATTTCTGCCAGGATATTGTTGAGCGTGGCATCCTGGCGCACGTGCACATTCTCCTGAGGGATGCCCAGCGTCTTGGTGCAATACTGGCTGAAAGCCACTCCGTCGTTGAGGGCGAACTCCACGTTCACCTCCTCCTCGTAGTTCTCGTTGGCGATGATTACCGCAAAGGTCTTCTCCTGCTTCGTCTTGGAAACAGGGATATCGATGTCAACATCCGACCTCAGGTTGCCTGCCAGCGCCTGGAGGTTGTTGGTTTTCCTGGCTCTGCTCACGCGGCTTCCGTCCTGGTTCACAATTTCCTGCGCGCTGGTTGAATCGGTTCGCATCACCACCACGCGCCCCTTCTTGCCCACCGAAATTCTCTGGGCTTCGGCAGGCTGCGCCGCCATGCAGAGCAGGGCGACAAGACTTGCGAGATATAGATAGATTTTCATAAGCTTCCTGTTGTTTTTGATAAGCTTTCAGTTATCTGATAAGCCTCCTGTTATTTACCAATTATCGTCAAAGCCTTCAGAAGAATCGGCGAGCAGAGCTTCCTTCATCACGTCGATGATGGAGTTCTGGAAGGCAGAAGCCATGACGAAAGCCTTGCTTGATGCCTTCTTGTGCTTGTCTTTCTGCACATAAGGATAGCACATGTTGATGTCCCATTCCTCGTCGGTACCCTTGTTTTCCTCGGAGCTCTCCTCGGCTTCTTCGCCTGTGGCTACAGATGCCAGGGTGCTGGCTATGGCACTGGTCCATCCGCCGCCGGCGGTAACGGTAACCAGATAGGAGCCCATATATACGCTGATGCGTGCCTTTTCTTCCTTCACGTCTACTCGGATGTAAGGGGCGATGTCTACCTGATAATGGTTCATTCCGGCATTCTGAATGGCCACCTTCTCGAGGTAGGAACGAGCCACGATGAGTCCTTCTTCCTTGTTTTCCTCCTGTATCACGCCGTGGGTATCCTTGCTCTTGAAGGCTTTCTTGAACCAGGCCATCGCCTTGTCGTAGATCTGGTCTTTCGTTTGTCCGGCGCAATCAATCACTTCCTGGTAGTTGAGTCGGTTCTTGTTGTCGAGAGCCACTTCCTGATGCAGGTTGTCAGCTGCCTTGGTCCAGTTGTCGCCGTATTTATCCTTGGCGTATTTCTCCAACTGGTCGGCACTGAATGTCTGGGCACTGGCAGTGAGTGCGAGTGCAAAGAGGATGATTGCAGTGAATAGTTTCTTCATTTTCTTTATTATTTATAAGATGATTATTTTTTGTTCATGTTAAGTTCTCTATGAGTTCCTATGAAGTTCTCTTATGAGTTCCTATGAAGTTCTCTTACGAGTTCCTATGAAGTTCTCTACTGCAAAATTAAGAAATAATTTCGATTTTTCAAAGCTTTTAGCATTCATTTTTACCATTTGGTGCCTTTTTACGCTATTTTTTTACCATTTGACGCATGGCCGTAACAGAAATGAAGTTTTTTCCAGCGGATTTATCAGCCATTTCAATTTCAGTTATTTCAGTTATTTCAGTTTTCAGGGAGCCATCATGGGGTGCTTAAAAAATGAGAAACATGATATGTGTAAACGCAAGAAAGCTTCCTCTCATCGGAGAGAAAGCTTTCTTGTTATTATATCTTGCGTATCCATCACGGTATCTTTTTTCCATCAAGGGTATAACCCTCTACCTTATCCGATGAGGCCCCTCTTGGCTGGGATAGTATCATCACGCCCCAAACTGGCGAATAGATCTTCACACGCTTCAGACTCTTCTCTTTCACCTTGGCATCTTCTATGCCTGCGGTGCTGCGAGTCTGCGTCAGGAAGTATCTGCCGTGATCGTTGGGCTGCACCTTGATTTCTTCACCATCCTTTATCTCCTGATACTTCCGGGTGGCGGCATCATAGAGATACAAAGGAGAAGAGAGACGATCGACGCCTTCTATCTTCATACCCACGGATAAATTTCCCGATGAACCAGAATTTCCCGATGAACCAGAAATCCCCGATGAACCAGAAATCCCTGATGCAGCCTTGGATGAAGACCCTACTACTCCCAGCGGCAACCAATCCAAACTTGGCAGGGAGTTCAGCGCCACAGCCTCATCGCCTGCTACCGTATAGACTATCGGAACTTCCTTCAGCTGGACATCATAGAGCAGCTGGGCATCCTCTGATTCATCATAATCTTCCGAAGCGGATGCATCAAGAACGATCCTCGAACGGCTGCTATAGCCCGATGCTGATGCTGCGGTGAGAGTCAATGCAACGATATCCTCATCCTGCCCCTCATCCGATGCCGTCTTCACGCCGCCAAACACCTCTCTATCCACCGTCATCGCCGACGTGAAGTTGAGCTGCGATGCACTCTGCCCATCCTTCAGACGGACAAAGAACGACTGCATCGGCGAAATCTTCACATCGTTCTTCGACTCATACGTGGTGGTCGACATATCGAGCTTATCATAAAGCTTCAATACGCCACCCTCATAAACGTAGAAGCTGGATGAGAGCGACGGATTCGCCTTCAGGAACTTATACATGCTGAGCGTCGACATATAAGGATTGCCCACCAGATAGTAACTGTTGCCATCCTGCAAATGCACCAGCGAATAACTCATCTTGCCCAAAGCATTCTCCTGAGCATCGGCATCCACTATCAGGCGATGGGCATTCTGCTTATCCACATTCGCTGAAAGCGAAGTCTGCTGCTGAGAAGCCGAGGTATAGGCGTATTCCGTATCTGCCTTAGGCAAACGGAGCAATACTTCGGATGCACTGCCCGATGCAGAACCCGATACGCTGCCCGATGCACCCACCGTATATTTATCTCCCATCCTGATGGCTACGCCCTCCATCGGCTGATATTTCCTATCCACCTTATTATATACGTGGCTCCAGTGGGCTGAAAGCGCATTGAGGTTCTGACTCTCAAAAGTGATGCCGGTGCCTGCATAGTCGTAAGCATGATAGCTGCCATCGAGCGTTACCTGCTCGGCAGAAGCATCATCCCAGCTGCGCTGATAAACAGGACTGGTAATGCGATTGTTTACCGAAGATGAGAACGTGATAGGCTGGAAAGCCTCCGACTCCTGCCTACCCGATGCTGCCGGCACATAGATGTCGCCCGCATAGGTATCCTGCAATGGCGAAGTGAGAGCATACCAGGTGTTTTGCTTCATCTGCTTCTCCACCCACGCCTTGTTGTAGAGCAGATAACACTGGTTGAGCAGTTCGGCTCCTGGCTTGAAGTAAATCTGGTCGCAGGTGTTGCCATAGAAAGGTTCACACTCCAGATTGCCATCGGCATTCAACCCGTGGTTGGCAGCATCGGCATCCCATCTGGCAAGCATATCATACTGGATATTCGCCGTTGCCGCATCGCCCTTGGCATTGCTCAGACGGGTGGCGATGCCCGTGGATTTCTGATAGGCGATATAGCCCAGGGAAGGGAAATACAGTCCGCTGAGGTCAGGAATCGTAACCTTGGTAAACTTCATCGGCACGTATCCGCCGCTGCTGTAATCCGTATATTTATCCGCCGACTTATAGAGTTCTGTATGGGCAGAGCGGCGCCAGTTTTCATCATTGTTCCATGCCGCACTCATCCTGCCGTTGGCAGTAGGATTCCAGGTGGCGTATTCCGGTACCACCGCAAAGCGAATGTATACCTCGCCCGAGCAGAGCACCGTGGTTCCCTTGCTTCCATCCTCACGGAAAATCAATACGCCTTCGTACCAATATCCCTCGCGCAACTGCACATTTCTAGAAGAAGAGGAGGCAGAAGAGGAGGATGATGAGGCAGAAGAGGAATCTCCTCCCGCCTGCGGCATGAACTTCAGCTTCAGCTGGCTGGATTTTCTCATGATGTAATTATCCTGAAGCGTGG
>OQWM01003743.1_pt1 | contig 10078 bp, 8 predicted proteins | sample 1691531 | NCBI WGS metagenome assembly OQWM01 (sample SAMN03418257, study PRJEB22391) | human gut metagenome | biome: human-gut; feature: organic feature; material: feces | host: Homo sapiens | place: Tanzania | collected 2013-01 | reverse complement strand
TTCCGGTGAGGAATTTTGCAGCCTTCCTTTTTTGATAATAAAAATACCGCTGTATCGGGTGATACAGCGGGGGTAACAAAGAATGGATGCGTTCCTATGCCAGAAGTGTCCCACCTAAAAAGGAGGGACACTTTTGCTTTTTTCATACAAGGGCTATTGTGTCAGAAGCTGGCGGTATTCCTTGGGGGAAATGCCATAGGCTTTTTTGAAGGCACGATAGAAATTCTGATAATTGGAAAATCCGGTTTGCGCGGCAACCTCCTCCATCGACAAGCCATCCAGAATCAGGCGCTGTCCTTCTGCAAGGCGGCGTTGCTGGACAAACTGATAGAAACTTGCCTGCAGGCGGTCGCTGCAAATATGGCTGATTGTACTTGGGCTGACAAAGAAATGCTCCGCTACGCTGTTAAGCGTGAGCTTTTGTGAGAAATTCCGGTCAATATATTGAATCAGATCATCCAAAATATCGTTGCGGTCAGATGCCTTGATGCGAGTGCTGCGGTGGTAGGACGTTTTTTCCAAGGTGGATAGAATTTGTAAAACTACCGCAATCATCTCCAGCTTTGAGGTGTTTTCAGCGGAAAGTTCGACGCCGCGCTCAAACATCTGTTGGAGATTTGCGGAAATTTCCGGGCGGGGGCGTATCAAAGCCGAACCCAATACATCCTCCGGTGTCGCTGCCGCATACTGACGGAAAAGACGTGCCACAAATTCGGTGTTCAGATTAAGGACAATTCTGCGAAAGCTGCCGGGCATTCCTTCTGAAAACAGCGGTCTGTGGCTGACACCCGGCAAGATGCAAATCAGGTCGCCTGTTTGCGGGAAATAATGCTGCGGACCAACCAGATACGACACATCGACCGTTTGCAGGCAGTAAATCAGTTCGTAATAACTGTGGCTGTGCAGACAGACGGGGTCCTGCGCAGAGTTCTCATCCGCATGAAATTGCGCGTAAGGGTCGTACATTTTGAGCCTGTTATACAAGTCATGCAGTGTCATACCTTGCTGGCAAAAATAACGCCGATAATCTGTTGCAGAGTATTGGCTGCTTCGACCTGAGGGCGTGTCTGGCAAATTCGGCTTAATTTGTGAATTGTTATTATCCATAGAAGATACACCTTCCGTTCAATACATTTGTTTGGATTATACCACATATCTGCAACATTTGCCATATATATTGCGAAGTTTGCCATATTTATTATAATTCTGATTTGCTATAATAAGCTCAACGAAGGTTGTGCCGACAAGGCAAAAAACAGAAGGAGATGTTAGTATGGCAAAGAATAACAAAAGCGGTCTTACCCTTAAAAACCGAATAGGCTATGGCTGCGGAGATGCAGGCGGCGTAATGACATTTATGCTCATGAGCACGTTTTTTACGCGGTACTGCTTGAATATCTTAGGGGTAAACAGTGCGGTGCTTGCGACCTTGCTCTTGATTTGGAACATTTGGGACGCGGTCAACGACCCCTTGATGGGTGCCTTGATGGACAAGGTTTTTGCCAAACACCATAACAAGAAAGGAAAGTTCCGCCCTTGGATCCTGCGCGCCACGCCTATGATGTGTATTTCGGCTATCGCATTGTGGACCCTGCCGACCCACTTTGAGGGCGTAACGATGATTGCGGTTCTGTTTGTGTGCAAGATCCTGTATGAAGGCTTCTACACCATGCTGAACATTCCTATGGGTTCTCTGCTGTCGGCCATGGCAAATACGGACGAAGAGCGCGCTCAGCTTTCCTCTGCACGCGGTATTTGCTCGACGATTTTCGGTATTCTGGCTTCGATGCTGTTCCCCATCATTATCGCCGTGTTCGGTGACAATTCCAAGGGCTATGGTATCGGAATCACCGTCTTAGCATTGGTTGGTATGGTTCTGTGCTTCCTCCACTATTTCTGGACGGAAGAACGCAACCTCAATGTTATCAATGCTGAGGGCAATACAGACAACATCAAATTCAGCGACATTTTGGAAGTGTTTAAGCACAACCGCGCTTTCCTGGCACTGTGCATCCACAGTTTGTTCCTTTGCTCCATGCAGGCAATTACCGGCAGCGTTGGCACCTATATGTATGCGGACGTTCTGGGTTCAATGGCTATGATGTCTACGGCTTCTATGCTGTCGCTTCCGCTGAGTCTGGTTCTTATGGGTATCGCACCTAAGATTGCAAAAAAGACCGGTCTGGTTAAACTGATTCGCTACGGTCTGTTGATCAGCTCGGTGCTGTATATTGCTCTGTTTGGTGTTATGTCTTGTGTAACGCTGAATGTCTGGGTATATGCAATATGGAGCAGCGCTGCCTCTTGCTTCGGTATGCTGTCGGTTCAGATGCAGTGGGGTCTGGTTGCGGAAGCGATTGACTATAACGAATACCTTACCGGCAAGCGCACTGAAGGCTCTATCTATGGTACATTCTCTTTGTCCCGCCGTATCGGCACCACGATCGGTTCTTCCCTTGGCGTGTTGATGCTCGGCTGGACCGGTTATCAGGTTGGTGCGGCAACCCAAAGCGCTGCCGCCTTGGGCGGTATCAAGATGTTGGCTTTGCTGGTTCCTGCTCTGTTTGTGCTTGGTTCTTGGGCAGCATTCAAGTTCGTGTGGAACATTGACGATGCGACCCGTGAGAAAATCGCAGCAGCAAAAACCGCAAATCAGCAGTAAGGGGTATTCATTATGGAAATGCGTACACGAATCTTGGGACGGATGCTCAATAGCGAAGTCCAGCAGTACTTAGAAAGAAACGACATTATCATTGTACCGGTGGGTACAACGGAAATGCACGGCGGTATGCCGCTGGACTGTGAAACCGTCGTCAGCGAAGCTATCGGCTTGAAAATGGCTGAGGCGTGTGATGCCTTGCTGCTGACCGGGCTTCCGTACTTCTATGCAGGCGCTACGGCAAGCGGACGCGGAACCGTGCAGGTAAGCGTTCGGCAGGGGATCGACTACTTGGGTGCAATCGCGCGCAGCTTATTGCGGCAGGGCTTTAAGCGGCAGATCTATATTAGCTTCCACGGTCCTGCGCATATGACGATTTGCCCGATGCTCCGCGACTTTTATGACGAAACAGGCGTACCCATTCTTTATATGGATATGTGTATGCAGCTCTTCAATAAATCGGCGGATCTCTTTATGATGGATAAGATTCAGACAGACCCGGTTGGCGTTATGAAGCGGATGGACTCTGTGTTTGTTGCCGGCTACCGGATTATGGGTCGGCTGGACGATGTTCCCTGCACGACAGAGTTTTTCCATCCGGGGCAGCAGAGCTGCGCACCCTTTAATGACTTGTTCGGTCTTGCCTATCAAAGTGGTGCCATCGGATATTGTTTCCAAGAAAACGGGGACCATGCCTCCACCAGCGCCATTCCGGACGAGAAAACTCGTCTGGAAATGGCAGATATGGGGAAGGAAATCATCGAGGCGCTGGTACTGCGAATGAATGTACCCCATGTTGTAGACCAGATGAAGAATCTTGAGCAGTACAATCTGGAAACAGAAGCGCGGTATCCGTGGATGCCCTCTGCGTGGAACAAGGCGCAAGGCAAGTGATCGTGGTTTTCTTTAGACTAAAGACATAGCGTGTAAATCCTCGCGGCGTGATTGCTGCGGGGATTTTTTCGTTGACCACCTTCGCCGCCACAAACCATCGTCCATCCTCAAACCATAACTCACGCTCTTTGCCTTGAATTATGCAGGTATTCTGTGGCAGATGCGATTTGGTTTTTACCACAAGATAAATGTTGGCAATTCGTTCCGCCGGATGGTATAATGCTTGTGTAAAACATTTTTTTGAGGTGTTGTCATGGACTTTTGGAGCAGAATGCTATCAACTATTGCAGATACGGTTCTACCGGAAAATTTGGACGATGACACACTCCTTTTGCGAATGGATGAAGCACTGCAAGAAGAAAAAAGCCTCTGGGATTCGCAGCAAAATTTTCTGGATCCTTGTTTGGGTAGAAATTTTCAAGATAAATGGTACTCGACATATTGTTCTGCCAAAAAGAAAACAGCCAGCATACTATTTTCTATTGGTTTGTCTGGGCGCAAAATTCGGAGTTTAGCACCGCCGTTTATTGAAGCTTATGAGCATCTCCCATCCAAGCTGCAAGCGTTTAATGAGTGGCTGGCAAATCAGAAAGCTGCAGATGCCGCAAAGTTGATTTTGCCTGTAGAGGGGAAAATGCTGGACAATCAACAAATGAGATGCATTACAAAAGAAGTCCACAATCATCTCGTTCTTGCAGGGGCTGGTACCGGGAAAACCACGACCATTGTCGGCTATGTCAAATACCTGCTGAAAAAGAAAATATGTATGCCGGACGATATTCTGGTTCTATCGTTTACCAATGCATCCGCCGCAGAAATGAGCGAACGATTACATAAAGAGATGGGAAAGCCGATTGCTGCGCAGACTTTTCATAAACTTGGACTGGATATTATTACAACCGTGCAAGGGAAAAAGCCCAAAATCCACTCCACAGATATTCGGCAATTCGTTCGTAAACAGTTGGATGTGTTGACACAAGACACCGTCTACCTAAGAAAATTGTGTGTATATCTAACTTATAGTGGGGCAGGGCAAAAAACAGAATTTGACTTCCAAACAGAAGATGAGTATCTTTCCTATCTAAAATATAACCCGCCTGTAACCCTTAAAAAGGAAACGGTGAAAAGCTATGGTGAGCTGGATATTGCGAATTTTCTGACGCAAAACGGAATCACCTATGTATATGAGCAAGAATATCCGATTGACACAAGGACTTCCGAGTTTGGACAATATCATCCTGATTTTTATCTGCCAAATTATGACCTGTATATAGAATATTTCGGCATCAATAGGCAGGGGAATGTCCCGCCCTATTTTACAGGTAAAAACGGAATGACAGCAGCACAAGCTTATCAGGAGGGAATCCAATGGAAGCGTGAACTGCACCGAAAAAACGGAACGCGCATGATTGAAGTCTATGCGTATGAAAAGCTCGAAGAACAACTTCTGCCCAGATTAGAAGAACGGCTTAAAAAGGCTGGTGTAGTTTTTACGCCTATGTCTGCCAAAGATATGTGGGCAGACATCAGTGGCACCGAGAATCAAAAACTTGATCGGGTGGCGGAGCTATTTGGAACCGTTATTACCTTAGCCAAAAGCAATGGCTGCTCACTGGAGGAAGTTCGCAGTAGAAACCGTAGTTTTCAAAACCTACCAAGCATCAATACCGCGATAGACCTGATCGAACCAGTTTATAACAACTACCAGTCTATGCTTTGCTCTCGCAATGAGATTGATTTTAATGACATGATCAATTTAGCATCGGATTACGTTCAGCATGGACAGTTCACCCACTCGTATAACTATGTAATCATTGACGAGTATCAGGATATCTCGCAGGCTCGTTATCGTCTGCTTGATGCAATGCGCCAGCAAAAGGATTACCGCTTATTCTGCGTAGGGGATGATTGGCAAAGTATTTACCGCTTTAGCGGCAGTGATATTGGCTTTATACTCAATTTTGAAAAATACTGGGGTGCCGCGGAAATCAGTCGAATTGAAACAACATACAGATTTCCGCAGAGCTTGATCTCTGTTAGCAGTAGTTTCATTATGAAGAACCCGGAACAGAAACAAAAGCAATTGCGCAGTGCCATAGCGGATCACGGATTCTCTATGGAAAAAATCATGGGATATACAGATATCTACGCCATTGAGTTTCTAGCTGAAAGGCTGAAAGAACTACCAAAGGGGAGTTCGGTACTATTTCTCGGAAGATACCGATTTGACATAAAAATTTTGGATGGACATCGTCAATTTTCCTATCAGTACAATGCTGCACTTGGACGAACGGAGGTGTCTTTTGCCAGACGCACGGATCTGCAAATATCCTTTATGACAGTACATGGTTCAAAAGGCTTACAGGCTGACTATGTGTTTTTGCTGAATACCAAGGCATACGGCATGGGATTTCCAAGTCAAATTGCAGATGCCCCTATTTTGCAGCTTCTCCTTGATAACTGCGACCATTATCCTTTTGCAGAGGAACGCCGTCTGTTTTATGTTGCAATTACACGCGCAAAGAAAAAAGTATGGCTTGTAGCTCTTAAAGAAAACGAGTCGGTCTTTGTAAAAGAAATTGATGAAGTTTACGGAGAGGCTATGCGCAAGGAACAATATACCTGCCCGTTATGCGGTGGGCGGCTTGTGCGAAGAAGCGGTCCGTATGGCGATTTCTTTGGGTGTTCAAACTATAAGGCTAACGGATGTCGCTACAAAAGAAGCCTTGGTAAAAGTATGGCGCAGCGAACTGAAGAAGTACAAAACGCACCATAGGATAGGGAAGGAGTGTCGCGTATGTGTGGACGGTATCAGTTTTCTGCCGATGAATAAACAATGCCTGCTTTTACGACAGCAACGGCACCGATGAAATTCTGGACAACATTCTTTGCGGCAAAAAAAGCGTCAACACAGGGCTGTTCAGTCTGTTTGAAGCCCAGATGCAGCTGTTGCCGCGCACGGGTGATTACACAGTCGTGCTGGACAGCGATATGCAGCCGCGCTGCATTCCCCACACCGCAAAGGTGGAAGTCGTCCCGTTTGAGGATGTAACGGCAGATTGTGCCGCTGCCGAGGGGGACGGCACCCTTGCCGCGTGGAAGAAAGCCCACCGCAAGGCGTTTGCCGCCGCGTGTGAGGAAATCGGCATGGACTTTGACGAAAGCATGAAATGCGTCTGCGAGTATTTTGATGTGGTTTACCGGGCAGATGGACAGTGAGATAAATTGTGGAGGGTATCCCAATGAAAGAAAAAACGTATCAAACTCGTTGCGGTATGATTCACTATTGGGCAAATGTGTCAGACCCGAATGCTGTTACACTTGTTTTTCTGCCGGGATTGACAGCGGATCACAGATTATTTGATAAACAAATTCAGCATTTCGAGAACAAGTATAATGTCGTAGTATGGGACGCACCGGCTCACGCATCTTCCTGGCCGTTTCAGTTTGATTTTGATTTATTCGATAAGGCAAACTGGCTGAACGGCATTTTGAACCAAGAGGGAATCACAAAACCCGTTATTATTGGACAATCCATGGGCGGCTATGTGGGGCAGGCTTATGCACAGCTCTATCCAACGCAGCTGGCAGGCTTTATTTCTATTGATTCTGCACCGCTGCAGCGAAGCTATGTGACTGCGGTTGAAATCTGGCTTTTGAAACGGATGGAGCCGGTATATGCGCATTATCCGTGGAAATGGCTCCTGAAATCGGGGTCGGAAGGCGTTGCCACGACCGACTATGGCAGAAATCTCATGCGAGAAATGATGCTGACTTATGACGGCAATCAGAAACGCTATGCACAAATTGCCGGACATGGTTATCGTATTTTGGCAGCGGCCATGGAAAAGGATCTGCCGTATGAAATCAAGTGCTCTGCATTATTGATGTGCGGTACACAAGATCACGCTGGTTCGTGTATACGGTACAACAAAGCATGGCATCGCAATACGAAAATTCCACTAACGTGGATTGAAGGAGCTGGACATAATTCCAATACAGACAAACCCGAACAGATAAATAGTTTGCTAGAAGAATTTGTTGCAAATATTTTATAATAGACAATTTCAATTTTACCGCACTCGTTCCTGGCAGGTTTTGGGGCAGGCACGCCCCAACAAGAAGCTCTTAAACGGTGCTTTGCCGCAAGCTGTGGCAGAAAGCAGCAACAAGAACATGAGAGCTGCCGCAATCATCCGTTTCATGGACACTTTCTCCGCAATAATTATGGTTGTTTGAAAAGAATCCGGCGCTTTGAGCGCCGGATTCAGAGGAATCAGAATTAATTTATTTTCCAAGAACAACAGAAAGCTTGATTTCCTTCTCCGCCTCACTCAGGTCAAAATCGCCGCCGTCGGCGACGGTCACGCGCAGCTCATAGAGCATGCCGTCCGTCAGTTCTGTCACAGCCTCACCAGTTTCATCCGTGATTTTCCACATCTCAGAAGCGAACTGCTCCAACGCATTACCAGACGCCTTGCATAGAATCTCCGCCTTCACTCTGGCACTCTCCGTCACGCTGGTCAGCAGCTCTGCGCTGATATTTGCCGGTTTTTTCACGGCAACTGCAAAAGACTGCCTTCCCCCCCTGTATTGATCAGGTGGTACGGCAGTCTTTATTTTGATTTTGTTCTCTTTCCGGTGATCTTTACTCCACCTTGCAGACCGGTTCCCGGATAACGGTCTTGCATTTTTCCGGGACAGTGCGGCGGGGATCGCTGAGGTAAATTTCGTGGTGCAGGCGAGCGGAGGTGCAGTCAATTTTATAGTGCCGCTCTGCCGCAAACTGCTCCATTGCGTTGAGCGTTGTGGGCTCGGTATCATAGTTGCCAAGGTGCATGCACTGCACGCACAGGCCCTCATCATAAGTAAAGTACTCCACTTTGCTGAGATCCAGCTTTTTCCTGGCGGCAGCTTCGGCCACGGCCCAATCGAACTCCTGTTTGGTTACAAACTCCGGCAGGCGAATCATGGCGATCCAAGAGAATGTTTCCTTATGGGCGTAATCGATCCGGCTTTGCCCCTCCTGCCACCAAAGGCCCTCCAGCGGCGGCACCACATATTCAAAATAGCCTGGGATCTGGTGGGCACCTTTGTAGCTCATTTTGATGGTAAAGGCAACCGCATACAGCATACCAATGGCCGCCTGATATTCTCCATCCTGCGCATTGGGGTCACCATGGCCGCGCACCGCCACATAGTTCATGGGCGGCACTTCCAACAGCTGCGGCTTTTGGGGCGGGAGATAAAATTCCTTATACTTCTTTTTATAGTCAAACGGCATTGGTCAGGTCGCTCCCTTCTTCTTTTTGGGCTTTGGCATGGGCAGTTCGCGGCAGGTGGCCTGCACAAATGCAATCATGTGTTCCCGGTCATCCACATCCTCGTACAGAAAATAATCTTTTGCACCATCATACGGCGGGGCTTTGGACAGCTGCGGAGCAAGGGCTGCCCCCTCTTTGGTAATTTTGATGAACAGCTGGTCATCGCACACCAGGGCAAACATTTTGCCGTCCAGATACACGCCATAATCGCCAAACATTTTGCGGTAGGTCACCTGCCCGGCCGGGGCAAGCTGGTCCGCAATATACTGAACAAATTCGGGATTGGAGGCCATAAAAGGTTCCTCTCTTTTTATCATTATTTTATAGTATTATATCACATCTCTTTATGCATTACAACCTTTTTTCTTATTTTACAACCAATTATTGTAAGTCATTGGCACTATTGCCGCACTTTTTACAACTCAGCGCTTTACAGTGGTGTGCGGTTCGGTGTATCATAAAAGAATATTAAAAAGGAGATGAACGCATGAAATGCCCGAATTGGGGTAAAATTTTGGCTGCGGCGGCGCTGTGTGCTGCGCTGTGTGCCTGCAGCAAGCCGCAGGATGTTCTGCCCGATCATACCGCCACGCCGGAAGCATCCGCCACGGTTGCCCCAACTGCCGCCGTTGTTCAGACCACCGCCACCCCCGCCCCAACAGATACCACCGTGCCCACTATTCTGCCGCAGACAGCAGATGCCGGGCGCAGTTATGTGGACGACACCCTGTTCATTGGGGATTCCAACACCGTGCGCTACACCATGTACGCCGATGACACCGGAACGGCGTTTTCCACGCTGAAAAACAACATTGGCGTGGTCAGCATGGGGGCCGGTTCCATCACCACCCTGAAATGCGAAAAGTTCAAGGGGGACAGCACCCTGTACACCATTCCGGATGCCGTTGCCAAGTTGCAGCCCAAACGCATTATCATTGGTTTCGGCTCCAACAACCTTGGTGGCAGTTCCACGGATGCCACCAAGTTCATCGCGCAGTACCGGGAGGGGCTGGCCGCCATCACCAAAGCATGGCCCTATGCGGATATTATCGTCAGCGCCATTCCCCCGCTGGACCAGCAGCGGGACAACACCAACCTGACCATGACCCAGGTAGATGCGTACAACGCCGCGCTTGTGACAATGTGCGAGGAGGACGGCTACAAATTTTTGAACACCGTCGAAGTGCTGCGGGATGATGCC
>OQWM01003740.1_pt1 | contig 10085 bp, 9 predicted proteins | sample 1691531 | NCBI WGS metagenome assembly OQWM01 (sample SAMN03418257, study PRJEB22391) | human gut metagenome | biome: human-gut; feature: organic feature; material: feces | host: Homo sapiens | place: Tanzania | collected 2013-01 | reverse complement strand
TGCCGCTCGGTCATGGCCTGCCGTATCGCCTCGTCAATGTCGCTGCGGATCAGCCCACGCCAAGTGGGGCGCTGTTCCTGCTCGGCACGCCATTCGCCGTATTGTTTACCCCGGCCTTGCTGTGGTTGCTCGATCACCGACAGTCCGTATTCCCGGCAAAGCTCATCGGAAACCGTCTGCATCTCGTGGTAGTCCTTTCGGGTGCGGTGGTATTTGATGCCGTCCGCAAAGGATACGGTGTTGACGACAAAGTGATTGTGCAGATGATTTTCTTTGTCAAGGTGGGTGGCGACGATCACCTGATAGCGGTCGCCCCATAACCGGGTCGCCAGCTTTACGCCGATCTCATGCGCCAGTTCCGGCGTGGCCTCGCCGGGGGCAAAGGACTGATAGCCGTGGTAGGCCACCGTGCCGTCCTCCTTGCCGAACCGCTTTTTCACCGCCAGCATTTCATCACGGGCGGTGGCAGGAGAGCAGTTGATACCTGATACGAAGCGGTGGAGCGGTGCGCCATTCTCGCCGTCCGTTTTCTGCGTTTTCTCCGAATTGACGGCGTAGCGGATCACATCGGAAAGCTGTTGTCCGTCCTGTTCGGTCAGTTCTCGGTCGGCGTAAAATTTGGGGTTTGCCGTCTTTTCGGGGTTCTCCGCATAGATCACCACCTTGCCGAGCCAGCCTTTTACCCGCCATATTGATGTCGTCGCCATAGGCGCATCACTTCATCGGGCGAGGCAGAATGACCGCTGCGGTGATCGTTTTGATAGCCTCATCCAGCTTGCGGCAGTTCTCGTCGTATCGCTGCACATCCAGTGCGTTCAGGGTATGGGCTTTTGCGGCGATCTGATTAAGGTTATTGCCGATTCCGTGGAGCTCCCGCATCATGGCGTAATAGTCGGGCGGCGGTGCGTCCTGCGGCTCAAGGCCGCTTACTAAGTGCCGGAGATACGCTTCACGGGAAAGTCCGCTTTTCCTGACCTTTTTCTGAAACGCCTCGGCCTCCTTTTTATCCAGCCAGAATTGAATGTGAACATTGCGTTTTCTCATAGGCTCTCCTTATCTAATTCATTTTGAATTTCCACGATCCGCTTGCCGACCGCATACACGACGGGGATCGTCACGCCGTTGCCCGCCTGCTTGTAAAGCTGGGCATCGGAATTGACGGCAGCAGCCCGGTCAAACATATCGTCCGAAAATCCTTGCAGTCGCCAGCACTCACGGGGTGTCAGTTTGCGGATGCGTCCGCAGCCAAGCGGAACTGTGGGGTCGTTTTCGGATTTGTGCTGATCCGCCTCTTTTGCCCGTTTGATGGGCAAAGCGTATTCGCAGGTATCACAGGCGCAGAGATAAACGCCGTGCTTGTCCTGTGTATTCAGACAAAAAGCCGGTTCGCCGCACTCCTTGAAGCGCCGTCCGTTCTGCCGCTTGTTTTCCCGGTCGGGGGTGAGGACGGCACGGCAGCCATAAAAAATACCGGAGCTTTCGCCCCGGTTGCTGACCCCGATCTTGTCATAGCCTGCGATCAGGCATTTGGTGTGCTCCTGCTCCAAAACTTCCGGATCACCCCGCTTTAGCTGAATGAGCGCCGTTTCTTCGGTGCGGTCCGGGCACTCGCCGCTCATGCAGAGAACGCCGCTTTTGTCGCCGCTGTGGTTAGTGATGCCGCTGTCGTACCTTGCTTTGATGCAGCGGGCGTGCTCGGTCAGCCTCGGTTCGCCTTTGCACAGGTCGATGAAGTACATCCCCGTGCGTCCGGCAAAGCCGCCGCCCTCGCTCATCAGCGTGCAGCTTACGCCTGCGGGATCATAGACCCGCTTGCCCTGCGTGCCGCCGATCAGTTGTATAAGAGCCTTGCCGTCGCCTGCGGTGACAGGAAATACTTTTCGTCCACCCTCGGCTCTAAAATGTCGATAAGCGACAAGGTAGATGCGTTCCCGGTTTTGCGGAACGCCGTGGAAGCGTGAATTAAGCAGTCCGTATTCGATATGATAGCCGATTTCGGCCAACGAATGGAGAACGGTCGCAAAGTCCCATCCTCGATTAACGGAGAGCAGATTTTTAACATTTTCAAGGACAAGCCATTCGGGTCGATTTTCGGCAGGCGTGCCTTTGAGGAGTCTAACGATTTCAAAAAAGAGAGAGCTTCGCTTGCCTGCAAGCCCTCGTTGCCGGCCAGATACAGAAATGTCCTGACACGGGAATCCGCCTGCCCAGAGGTTGACTCTCGGCAGGTCGGCGGGCTCGGTTTTGGTGATGTCCTCGCCATACCATTCATCCTCCTTTACATCGTGGATCGCACGGTAGCTGCGGTCTGCGAATTTATCAATTTCACAGTGGCCTTTGCAGACCATGCCACAAAGCTCAAAGCCCTTGCGGAAACCGCCGACACCGCTGAAAAAGTCCAAAAAGGTCATGGGTTCGTTCACCGGCTGTGACCTCCTTCCGGGTATATTAAAACTTCATGCACCGACAGGCATAACAACAGAAGTAGAATGCTGGCGCATGAAGTTTGTGTGCATCATTTCCGGTTGCCCCTTGGGGCGAGGAAATGGCACATTTCTGTATTTTTCTATGCTCTTGCATAGAAAAAATCGTCCTCCGCATGGACGGGGACGAAAAGGGTTTCAGGGATTTCCCTGACAATTGCCGTTGTGGTATCACAACGGCGATGCTTGCTGGTACAGTGCATGGCGTTCGTCCCATAGGCCGAACATTTTGCTACCGACCGAAATAACATCACCGCTCCGGCTCCGGCTGCGGGCGGTACGGGATGCCGAGCAGCGTGCCGTTCACCCTCGCAAGGTGTTCAGGATAGCGGAACATCTTGCCGTAGCGGTCGATCTGTTCGTCGGAAAGACTGTCCAGATTTTCGCCACGGCAGTCGCAGACAAAGGCGGGGCCGAAGATGAAATCCACCATCACGCCGTCGCCGTTCTTCACGCTGCGGTTCGGGCGCATCCCGTTGATCTTGCTTTCTTCATTGCAGACGATGCAAACCTGTTCCTCAAAGGGATAAAACGGTTCGATCAGACCGCCTACCACTTTCTGCATCCCGGCAAGGGACGCATCGATCTCAGCAGTGCGGGCGAGTTTGCCCGGCTCCAGCAGTACCACCTTGATTTTCTTTTCATTTTCCATTGTAAATGCTCCTCTCGTTTTTTTCGTAATTGTCACTGTCAGCCCGTATTCAGCCTCCAGCGCAAGCAGCAGTTGGTTCAGCACCTCACGACTCTTGATACGGGGAATGTCCAGCGCCGAGGGCGAAACGCCCAACGCCTCCGCCAGCGCACAGAGCAGAGCGTGTTTCGGTGTTCTTGCACCAGATTCATACTGTGCGATGCGGATGTCAGCAGTTTCGGGCGGAAAGCCTGCTGCGATGCCCAGCGCCTTTTGCGTCATGCCCCGCAGCATACGAAAGTGCCGGATGCGCCGTCCCGGACTCATATAGTCGCTCACCGTTCTTTGCTCCTTTCTCCGCGCTTGGTGATGGGCAAGCCCAGCCGCATACAAAGGCAGTCGTTGTAGTCCTTGCCCTGCGGGGGCGGCTGGATGTCCACCGTGACCGCATACTTTCTCGGCAGCAGGGCCTTGATGGTTTCTGCGGCGATCCGTCCCGTGGTGTCGTTGTCAAGTCGGAGCACCACACGGCGGATATGGGGATGCTCGGAAAGATACCGCACCAGCGCAGCGGGCAGACTGCTTTCCTCAATTTTCGCCCTTGGCTTGTAGACCCCAGCGAGGGAGAGCAGGTTTTCGCTGCGCCAGTCCCTGCCGTCCAGCTTTTGCAGCGTCCCGTAGGACAGCAGATCCACCGCCGATTCAAACAGGTGGAGCGTGTCGCTTGTTGCTACTGCTGGAATCCCAAAGGAATAGTGCTTGTCGCTGCCGTTGGCATCCCCGATGAAGTCCGAGCCGATCCCTCGCTGATTAGCGTAGCGGGGCTTTCCATCTGCGTCCATACCCACGAACACCACATTATGATAGGGGGAGCTCTCGTAAAGTCGGCCGGTTTGGATGCAGAAGTCGATCAGCTCATAGTCGATGCCCCTGCGGTGCAGGTATTCGACGGCATGAGTGGCCCTGCGGTTGACCTGCGGCAAAAGCAGCACCTTTTCTTTCGACGCTTTCGGAGCCGAGGCAAAGGCGGGCGGCACCGCTGACAGATTTCCCATAATGGTTTCAACTGCCTGCGTAAAGGGCATCTCTTTGACCTTGATAAGATAGTCCAGCGCCGAATAGCCGCCGATTCCACGGGAAAACCAGCACCATTTGCCGTTGGAGATCTTCAGACTGTCGTGCTCACGGGTGCAGTAGGTGCTGCCGCCGAAATGCACCAGCTCCTGCGGTTCATAAGTCCGCAGATAGGTCAGCAAGTCCATCTCACGGGCCTGCGCCACTACCTCCGGCGGGATATATGGCATATGTTTCACCTCCGTTCTGACATAAAAATAGCCGAGGGGCTTTCAAAATGAAAACCTCTCGGCTATGTAGTTATCTGCATATACTTTGACCGTTTTATATGCAGATAACAGAACTGTATATGCAGAAAACGACACGGGGTTTCCGTGCCGTCTGCGTCAGATCGCTTTGATTTTTTTGAGATAGGCCACGGCATCGGTATGTCCGCGGAAGTAGATGTGCTGCCGCTCCATGTCCTCCATTTGCCGGGCAAGGTTCAGATAATCCACATACGCCCGATGCTCCTCGGCGGTCATGCGGATCTCGCCGCTGCCCTCGTTCATTTTGTCGATGACGGGGCACTGCGTTTTCAGCTTGTCCATACGGTCGGAAAGCGCGGCGTAGTCCTCGTCGGTATTCAGCAGATCCATCACAATATCACTGTCGATCTCCGCAAAGGCGTCCTCGATGCGGGATGGCAGGTCAAAATAGTTGTCGCTCACGGTGCTCACTTCCTTATCGTTTTTATTATACTATACCCAAACCGCAAGGCAATATCAAAGGTGCAAATTTTATCGTTCCGGCTGCTCCGTCTGCCGAGGTGCTGCGGAGCGGACGGGGACGGCGGGCGAACTGATCCGATACTCTTCGGGGATGTTCTCGATGTCGCCGTCGTAGATGTCCACAAAGCGGTCGCCGTTTGACCGCACATAGCCGTTATCCCCGAACACGCCGCCTTCTTCATAGCGAATATCCCGTCCGAAGCCCTCATAGTCGATATAGTTTGCCAGTGCGCCGAGGTTGCTTGTGTCGTAGCATCCGCTTTCCTCGATCCAATAATAGCCGAGGTCGTAGTCATTCCGCACGCCGGGCAGGTAATCAAAGCAGTCCAAGTTTTCGGTCAGGTTGATCAGCTCCTGCACACTGCCGGTGTTCTCGCCCAAGTCCAAAACCGCCTGCCAGAAATCGTCGCTCTCCCGCAGTTCCATGATCTGCCCGGCGAGATAATTCAGCTCACTTAGGCTTTCGTATTCTCCGAGCACCTTGCCGATAGCCGCATCCGGGCAGTCATAGTCGGTGATGAACCATTCCTCATAGCGCCGCCCGATGCCGATGCGCCGGAAAACCGCCTGCATTTCTTCATTGGTCACGGGAAACTTCACCCATTCGCCCACCAAAAAGCCCTCGTTGTATTTGCCGAGGTTGGTAATAAAGGCTTCAAAGGCGCAGTCCCTTGTATCTGATACATTCATCATAGCTGCCTCCGTTATCGTTCCTGCACCGGCGTCTGCCTGCGGGGAATGGGAAAACCGTAAACATGGGCGATCTCGTCGCCCAGCCTGCGGGTCACTCTTGTAATGTCCGCACGGGTGGCAATGCCCCGGTAGAGTTTTTCTTTCAGGTTCTCGATCTGCGTGTCGCTCACGCCGTCCTTGTAGGCACGGTAGAGATAATGGTTCGTGCCGTCGTGATGGATGGCATCGCAGCGGAAGTCACCGTTTTTATCCACATACCAAGTGCTGTAATCAATGTCCCGTTCGCTGTAAAGGCAGTCCCGGATATTGCCGCTCGGAATCTCCTTATATCCCATGCGGCGGCCGTGCCAAAGTCCCAGATCACCGACAACGAGAATGGGGCGGGAGAGCTGAATGTCCAGATTGGAGCGCTCGTCGTCCAGATAGTCGCCGTTCAGCTCATACATCAGCTCCATACGCTCGGCTTCGGTGAGGTCGGGGTACTGCTCCTCCAAGTCCTCCCGCCAGTCGTCGTAGTCAATGTCATTGCTCCAAATAATGTGTCTGCCGTCCTTCATTGCGTCCGTCCCTCACTTTCTGCCATCAGGAATTGTCCGAACTCGGTAAAGGCGTACCAGTTTGTGCGGTCAAAGCGGCTTTCGTTGAACTGTCCCTTGGTGAGCACCCGCCCTTTGACCAGCCGTTTCAGGGCATAGCGGATCTCATCGTAGGACAGAAACGGGAAGAAGCCGGTCATCATCTGCACCGAACAGCGCACCCAGACCTTGCCCTCATGGAGCTGCGGCGACTCGGTGCTTTTCTGCTCGATACAATCCCAAAGGAAGCAGGCCAGCACCGCCGCATTGACTCCGTATTTTTTCGCTATGTCCGCATCAAAGAAATGAACCATGATTTTTGCCTCCTTTTTGTTTTCGGGATATGTAAAGGGGCAGCGGATTTCGCTGCCCCAAGGCTTACTTTTTCTTGGCCCTGATCTTCAGGAAAATCAAAGCTCCGACGATAAACACGACCAGCCCGATCGCCAGAATGGTTTTCAGCTCCATTACTCTGCGCCCTCCTTTCTGCGTTTTCTGAATCCGACTGCACCCAGTGCGGCAGCGCCTGCGGCGGAAACGCCGAGCAGGGCAAGCCAGAGGGCGGAATTGCTGTCGTCGCCGGTTTTCGGCGTGTCACGAAGTTCATTGTGCATCTCCACTTTCGTTACCGCACCCTCAAACACGGATGCCGTCTTGTCGGCGGGCAGCACATAGGCGGAAGATGCGCCGTCCGATACCTCGGACACCACATATTCACCGATGCGGAGATTTTCAATGATGATCTCGCCGTTTTTGTCGGTGATGAACACACCGACATATCCGTTCGGACCGGTCACTTGGAACGAGAAGCCCTCAATTTTTCCGTCCGAGGAAGTCTTGATGATTTTCAGAGAGCCGACCTGCGGCGTATTGACAAAGCCCTTTCCGGCCTCGTTCTCCACGGTCACAGTCTTGCCGTCCTCGGTGATCTCAAAATAGTAGGCGTTGTCGTCCAGATAGAAGCCCTCCGGCGCTTTCGTTTCCTTGACAAAATAGCCGCCGTAGAGCAAGTCGGACAGTTCATAAACGCCGATGCCGGTTTCAGTCAGCGTGCCGACCAGTTCATCGTCCGCATCCAGTTCCTTATTGCCGTTTCTGTCACGGTAAACAGTGAACTCCGCACCCGTCAGCTTGTTGTCGGGATAGTCCCGGTCGGTCTTGGTAAGCTGCACCGTGCCACGGATGCGGGCGTTTTCGATCTCCACCTCGATCACCGCACCGTCCGCATCGACGGTCACGGGATAGGTTTTTTCCGACAGCACAAAGCCGGTCGGGGCTTCGATCTCCCGCACGATCCAGTTGCCATAAGGCACACGGGCAAAAGAAAAACTGCCGTCCTCGGCAGAGGTGGCAGTCAGAACGGTGTTTTCGGTCGTAAACTCGGTGCAGTCGGCACGGAATAGCCCAATTAGCGCACCGACAAGGCCGCTGCCGTCCTCGTCCTTTTTCAGTCCGTGGATCTCGCCGTAGAGCAGTTTGTTTTCGATGGGTGCGCCGCCGTTTGCCTTAATGTCCACCAGTACGGTGTCCTGCCCGGCGTACTCAAATACGATGGGGTACTTTTCGTTGGAGAGAATATAGTGTCCGTCCGTGGACAGCTCTTTGAGATAGTAGCTGCCAAACGGCAGGTCGGTCTTGCAGACAGCATAACCGTTTTCGTCTACCGACACGATCTCCAGCAGGCCGTCGGCGGGAATGATGCTGCCGTCAGCGGCGGTCAGCTCCTTGGCTGCAAACAACCCAAAGGTCACGGCGGAAAGCTCACCATTCTTGCCGATGCCGAAACGCTCGTCCTGCTCCAAGACCTTATCCAGAGAAACAGCGGCTTTCTGCCGCTCGTTGCAGAAGTCGGCGGCGGTTTCGGTGATCTCGACCTCCTGCCCGGCATAGACAAGCCCTGCCGTGTGGACTTCGGTGTTCCGCACATAGCCGGTGGGGGCCGTGACCTCTCTGACCTCATATTTGCCGAGATACAGCGGCTTGCTTTCGGCAAGTCCCGTTTCGTCGGTGGTCACGGTATCGACGACCTCTCCGGCCGCATAGCGGAGCGTGCCGTCCGGCGTGATGATGTCCTCGGCAGCGGTGATCTCATAGACTGCGCCCGCAAGCCCCTTGACCGCAAACACCGGCTGATAGATGCCGTCCGCCTCGGTGACAGACGAAAAGACCTCGCCGCTCTTGCTGATCCGGATCACACCCTTTTGCGCCGTGTTTGGCTTTGTGATCTCGACCACCGTAACGGCGTTTTCCTCCGTGGCATTGTCGGCGGTCACATCGAAATAGACCGGCTCGCTGTTCAGCGTGTAGCCGTAGGGGGCGGAAACCTCCACCAGCGAATAGCCCGTGCCATATTCCAGCTTTTCGGGCGTAATAAGGTAGCCGTCGCTGTTCGTGTAAAAGGTGTCGATGGTGGTGACTTCGGGATAGGTGAAGGTCTGCGTAATGAGCGACCCGTCCGGGCGGTAGAGCCGGAAGCCTGCACCAGCCAGCGGAATGACCTTTCCCGTTTCGGCATCCACCTTGACGATTTTGATATAGCTCTCAAAATTGCGGTTGTTGGCAAGGTAGCGATAGGTCTGCCCATCCTTGGAGATATACACATCGAAATCGGCAAGCAGCTCACGGCCGTCCCAGCCCTTGGTCTGATGCACCGTGTAGATGCCGTAGGGCAGGTCTTTTGTGACCGCATAGCCGTTTTCATCGCAGGTCAGATAGTCACGCTCGGATGCCTTGGCGCTGTCATAAGAGCCTGCGGCTTTCAGGAAAACCGCAAACTCCGCTCCGGCCTCCGGCGTTTCAAGCTGGGTTTCGCCGTCGTCCGTGTGCTTGATGATGGCGATTTTGCCCTTGATGATCTGCTCGGTCACATCGTTTGCCGTGGTGTTATATTCCACGGTGTAGTTTTTCGCCTCCGCACCGATGGGATAAACGGTGCTGTCCAGCAGGTAGCCCTCGGATGGCGTGATCTCACGGATGGTCCAGTCGTCGCCGCAGACATAGTATTTTGTGGTGAACTGTCTGTTGGCATCGGTGGTGTAGGTGCAGCTCTATATTCTTCTGGTTTTTCGTCTAAATTAAATAAGTCAACTTCTTCTTGTTTATTTGTTTCATTAACTAATGGAGTATCATCTTCATCATCATCTATACTAAACAAGTCTACTTCTTTAGGTTCATTTTTTACTTCAATGGTATTAGTTGTTTCTTCATTTCCCATGCTAAACAAATCCACTTCTTCTGGTTCTGGTGTTTTTTCTTCTTCTATATTAAATAAGTCAACATCCTGTTCTTGTGGTATTTCTGGTTGTTCCTCTGGTAACGGAGTTTTTCTAGGTCTTCCTCTGCCACGTTTTGGTTTCTGTTCTTGTGTTTCCTCTGGCAATGGAGTTTTTCTAGGTCTTCCTCTACCACGTTTTGGTTCTTGTGCTATTTCTTGTGTTGGTTCTTGTGTAATTGCTTCTGGTTCTACAGAAGTTTTTATTTCTGGTTCTAAGCCTATACTTGGAGCAACTGGTTCTTCTTCAGGTATATTTATTTCTGGTTTTTCAATTGTTTTAGGTGTTTCAAATAAATTATTGCCTATAACTATACCTTGGTCTATCTCTGGTTTTTTAATGTCTGGTATTACTACCTTTTGAACATTGCTTGTTTTCATGCTTGTTGGAATTACAACTTGCTTTATTGTTTTTGGTTTTATAAGTTCTGATAATACTTCGTCTTCCTCTTTTTCTTCCTCTGGTTCTTCTTTTATATTACGAATTTTATCCTTGTAACTTTGAGTTTTAAGTTTTGCATCAAAATGTTGCATTCCTCCACTAATAGCTAATTGTTGATATTTAGGTGATCTGGCCTCAAGAACTGC
>OQWM01003739.1_pt1 | contig 10086 bp, 8 predicted proteins | sample 1691531 | NCBI WGS metagenome assembly OQWM01 (sample SAMN03418257, study PRJEB22391) | human gut metagenome | biome: human-gut; feature: organic feature; material: feces | host: Homo sapiens | place: Tanzania | collected 2013-01 | reverse complement strand
CACCCTGCTCTCCGCTCTCTTTGCCGCCGGAGCCCGGCAGGCCCAGGCCGGTGAATTCACCAAGCGGGCCTTTCTCAACGGCAAAATGGACCTGACGGAGGCGGAAGCCGTCATCGATCTCATCGATGCCCAGTCCGCCGCTGCCGCGAAAAACGCCGCAGCCCAGCTGGACGGCGGTCTCCGCCGCCGCTTGGAGCCGGTGCAGGAGGCCCTTATCGACATCACCTCCCGATTTTACGCCGTGGTGGATTACCCCGACGAGGACATTGAGGACATTCAGCCGCAGCAGATCCGATCCTCTCTGCAAATCGCCGCCGACACCCTCTCCGCCCTGCTGGACACCGCCCAGCGGGGCCGGGTGCTGAAAAACGGCGTCCGCACTGCTATCGTGGGCCTGCCCAATGCCGGAAAGTCTTCTCTGCTCAACGCCTTGGCGGGCTATGACCGGGCCATCGTCACCGACATCCCCGGCACCACACGGGACACAGTGGAGGAGACCGTTACCTGCGGCGGAACCCTCCTGCGGCTCATTGACACCGCCGGTATCCACGATACCGCCGACGCCGTGGAGCAGTTGGGCGTAGAGCGCAGCCGCAAGGCGGCAGAGACTGCCGATCTGGTGATTGCCGTGGTGGACGGCAGTCAGACGCCGCCGACTGTGGATGAGGACATTCTCGCCCTCGCCACCCAAGCCCCCCACTGGATCCTGGCTGTCAGCAAGAACGACCTGAACCCCGCTACGAAAAACGCCGTCTGGCAGCTTCCCAAGGATCTGCGGAATCCTGATGCCTTCGTCTCGTTCAACTCCGTGGCCCCCGGCGGGCTGGATCTGCTGGTGGACGCCGTGCAAAGCTGCTTCCCCGCCGGGATCCCCACTGACGCCGGTTCCCTCCTGACCAACGCCCGACAGGAATCTGCCGTCCGCCGGAGCCTGGATGCTGTCCGCCGGGCACTGTCCGCTCTGGACAGCGGCCTGACGCCCGACGCCGTCCTCACTGACGCGGAAGATGCACTGGAGTCCATCGGCGAGCTGACGGGCCGCACCGCCAAGGAGGAGATCGTAGGCGCGGTGTTCAGCCGTTTCTGCGTGGGAAAATGACAATTTTCGTTTTCCCCTGTCTTTCTTCCTGTTTTCCTTAACGCATAATCCGGTTTACAAAACCGCAAAAATGTGATATACTTGCTCTGATTTCAAAGGAAGGAGCACCGGTATGGAAGAAATTTCCGCCTTTCGCCGTCAGTTGGAGACCCACCGCCCTGCGGATTGGGAAACACTGCCGGATTTCCCCCTGTATATGGATCAGGTCCTCTCCTACATGGAACGGCAGACCATCCGTCTGGACGAGAGCGACGCCCTGACGGCCTCTATGGTCAATAACTACACGAAAAACGCCCTGGTCCCCCGGGCTGAGGGCAAGAAATACAACCGGGATCATCTGGCCTACCTCACCTTCGTCTGCATTCTCAAGCAGGTGATGTCCGTCCGGGATATGGACCTGCTGATCCGCACGGAGCTTTCCGATGACCGCTCCGTGGAAAACGGCTACCGGGCCTTTCTGGAAAGTCTGGACGGTGCCCTGTCTAGTGCCGTGCAGGAGATGGGCGCTTATGAAGGAACTGACAATCTGGCGGACGCCGCTGTTCATTTCGGTCTGCTGAGCTATGCCGCCGGCCTTGTGAGCCGTCAGTATGTGGCCCAGCTCCGCGCCCGGACGGAACCCGCCGGCAAACCGGATAAAGCCGAGGCCAAAAAGGCCGCGAAAAGCAGAAAGGAGCGCAAGGACTGATGCGTGATTATGTAATTTTAACGGATAGCTGCTGCGATCTCTCTGCGGAAATGGCCACAGAGCTGGGCGTAGAGGTCCTGCCGCTGAGCCTGCAAATGGGTGATCGCACCTACCGCAACTATCTGGATGGCCGTGAGATCGGCTTCCGTGAGTTCTACGAGCGGGTCCGCTCCGGCGAGCAGGCCACCACCTCCGCCGTCAATGTGGGGGAATTCGAGGAAAAGATGCGGGAGATCCTGAAAACCGGAAAGGACATCCTGAGCATCAGCTTTTCCTCCGCCCTCTCCACCACCTACCAGTCCTCCGTCATTGCCGCGGAGGAGTTGAAGGACGAATTTCCTGACGCGAAGATCCTGACGGTGGACTCCCTCTGCGCCTCTCTGGGGCAGGGATTGTTCGTGTATCTCTGCGCGCAGGAGCAGAAAAAGGGGAAAACCATCGACGAGGTGAAGACCTTTGCCGAGGAGACCAAGGGCCGCGTCTGCCACTGGTTCACGGTGGACGATCTGAACCACCTGAAGCGGGGCGGGCGGATCAACGCCGCTACCGCCCTGTTCGGCACCATGCTGGCCATCAAGCCCGTCATGCATGTGGATGACGAAGGCCGCCTGATCCCGGTCAGCAAGGCCCGGGGCCGCAAGGCGTCCCTGACGGCGCTGGTAGACCGGATGGAGGCCACCGCCATCGACCCCGCCGGTCAGACGGTGTTCATCAGCCACGGTGACTGTCTGGAGGACGCTGAATTTGTGGCCGGTGAGGTCCGCCGCCGTCTGGGCGTGGAGACCGTTCACATCAACTATGTGGGTCCTGTCATCGGCAACCACTCCGGCCCCGGCACCATGGCACTGTTTTTCCTTGGCAGTGAGCGATAATTATGCTAAAATAGTTTGGGGAGATCCCCAAACTATTTTTGCTATGCAAACACATAGCAAAAATAAGAAATGTGCCAGTTCCTCGCCCCTGCGGGGCAACCGGAAATGATGCACCAAGACTTCACGCACTGGCATTTGTGCATGTTCGCGGTGCGCTGCTCATGCATGAAGTTTTATGCGTATGCAATTAAATTTTCCGCTCTGGCGGAAGCACATGTGAGGATCATATATGGAATGGCTGGAAGTACACATTGACACAAATCACGCCGGGCTGGAGCCTCTGGAGATCTTCCTCTCCGCCAATGGAGTGGACGGCGTGGTCATTGATGACGAGCAGGATTTCCAGAGCTTTCTGGAAAACAACCACCAATATTGGGACTATGTAGACGAGGATCTGGAGGCGTCCATGAAGGGTAAATCCCGGATCACCTTCTACCTCCCGGCGGACGGAGACGGCTTTGACCAGCTGGCCCACCTCCGCACTGCTCTTCAGGGCTTCAAGGACGCCCATGCCGGAAAATACGGCACCCTCCTGATGACGCTGGAAAATCTGAAGGACGCCGACTGGGAAAACAACTGGAAGCAGTATTATAAGCCCATGGAGATCGGCGAACGCCTGCTGGTGATCCCGGAATGGGAACAGGAAAACGTGAAGGGGCAGGCCAAATACGCCGGCAAGGTGCCCCTGATCTTAGAGCCGGGCCTCACCTTCGGCACAGGCAGCCACGCCACCACCCGCCTGTGCCTGACAGCGCTGGAGGAAGCCGTCCACGGCGGCGAGACCGTATTGGATCTGGGCTGCGGCAGCGGCATTCTCTCCATTGCCGCGCTGCGGCTGGGTGCCGTCTCCGCCAAGGCTGTGGACATTGACGACAAGTGCCTGACGGTGGCCTATGAAAACGCCGCTCTCAATGGCATCGGCAAGGACCGCTACACCGTTCTGGTGGGAGATGTCCTCTCCAATGGCGCCCTCCGGGAAACTCTGGGCGGCGGCTACGATGTGGTGGTTGCCAATATTGTGGCAGACGTCATCATCGGGCTTGCCCCCATGGTGCGGCAGTTCCTGAAGCCCGGCGGGCTGTTCCTCTGCTCCGGCATCATCGACACCCGGGCCGAGGAGGTGGCGGACGCCCTCCGTCAAAACGGCTGGGAAATCGAAACTACCCGGTCCGGCGAGGGCTGGTATTCCTACGCCTGCCGCTAAACTCAGAAAGGACCCTGAATACGCCCATGAATAAGCTCCAAGCACTCAACACCTGGATGACCCCGAAAATGCCCCTGCTGATCCTCGGCGCTCTGGCGCTGGGACTGCTGTTCCCCGATCAGATCGGTCTGCTGTGTCCCGCCGTTTCCGCCCTGATGATGTTCCAGACCTTTGCCAACAGTCTGGGCAGCAGCGTGCAGGATCTGGGCCGGGTCCTCTCCCATCCCAAGCCGGTGCTCATCACCATGGTTTCTCTCCACATCCTCATGCCGTTGGCCGCTTTGGGTATTGGCAGCATGTGCTTCCCTGACCAGCCCCTCTACACCCTGAGTCTGGTACTGCTGGAGGGTTCCCCCGCCGCCGTATCCTCTCTGATGTGGATCGTCATCGGCGGCGGCAGCGTGGAGCTATGCCTGTCCATTATCCTGTTGGACACCATGCTCTCCCCGGTGGTCCTGCCGCTGACGCTGCGGCTGCTGTGCGGCTCCGTGGTGGAGCTGGATACCTTGGGCATGATCCGGGATCTCTTCGTCATGATCGTAGTCCCGGCAGCTCTGGCCATGGTGCTCTGCCGCCTGCTGGGCCAAAGCACCTGCGCCAAAGCCAAGCAGCGGCTGAGCCCCTTTTCCAAGCTGGCTCTGCTGGTCATCATTTGCGCCAACGTCACCCGCTGCGCTCCCTTCCTCCACGAGTTGAACCGCGAGCTGGTGCTGCTGCTCTGCATAACGTTGGCCATGCGGCTCATCGGTCTGGGCCTGGGTTTCCTGCTCTCCACCCTCTTCCGCTTCCCCTATCCGGTAGAACTGACGGTGACCGTCAATTCCAGTATGCGGAACAATGCCGCAGCCGCTACGCTGGCCGCCCAGTATTTCCCCTCGGAGGTGGTGTTCTCCCCCTCCGTCTCTCCCCTGTTCTCCCAGCTCACCAGTTCTCTGGCGACACGAGCCCTGCAAAAGCGGCAGCAAAAAGTCGAGCATCCCACCTCATAACAACCTATTTGCAAAAAAAGCACGGAATTTTCCGTGCTTTTTTTATTTTCCCGACAGATTTCCCGACATTTCCCCCGCTCCCCGGCGCTACAATACAGGCAGAACCGGGAACGCCCGCCGTTTCCGAACCTGTCAGGAGGTGCCGCGCATGTTGGACACGCAGGTCCATTGGCTTCCGGTGGAGCAGATCGCTCCCAACCCCCACCAGCCCCGAAGGGAATTCGCTCCCGGACCTCTGGCGGAGCTGGCGGAATCCATCCGCCGCCATGGGATCATCCAGCCCCTGACCGTCCGCCACAGCGCTGACGGCTGGGAGCTGATAGCGGGAGAGCGCCGCCTCCGGGCAGCCAAGCTGGTGGGACTGCAAACAGTTCCTTGTCTGGAAATACAGGTCGATGAGCAGGACTCCGCCATTTTGGCCCTCATTGAGAATATCCAGCGCCGGGACCTGCATTACTTGGAGGAAGCCGCCGCCATTGCCGCCTATCTCCGTCAGTCCGGCTCCACGCAGGAGGAAGCCGCCGCCCTGCTGGGCCGCTCCCCCTCCGCTCTGGCCAATAAGCTGCGCCTGCTGCGGCTCTCCCCTGACTGCTGCCGCCTGCTCACAGAACATGACCTGACCGAGCGACATGCCCGTGCCCTCCTCCGTCTGGAGGATGAAGAAGAACGTCTCAACGCCCTCCGCCACATCATCCGCCAGCACCTGAACGTAGCCCAGACGGAGCAGTACATCGACAAGCGTCTGGCCCAGCTGCAGACCACGCCCCCCTCCGGCCGCCGGGTCTTTCTTCTCAAGGACGTCCGCCTGTTTCTCAACAGTCTGGACCGGGGCCTGCGGCTGGTACGGGAGGCCGGCATCGGCGCAGAATCCCGCCGGGAGGACACGGAGGACGCCATCCTCCTCACTATCCGCATCCCCAAGAACCGCCGGGTCGGCTGACGTTTACAGTCCTTTTCAAAAAAACGGAGACTTCGGTCTCCGCTTTTTGGTTTTTTCGGAAACCGCAGCCTGTCACTTACGCCAAAAGTCAAAATTATTCCACTCTGTTACCGGATTGTAACGCCTTTTTTCAGAAAAGAGTGATATGATAGCGTTAAATGGGAGATTGTTTCTCATTTAACATAACGATCAAAACAGGAGGGCTTCTTATGGAACCGATCCGTGAAGCCGAGATGCAGACCCAGCCGGGGAAGCGGCTGAACGAGGAACCCAAAAAGAGTGGGAAGGGGCCACTGCTGATCGCCGGCATCGTGCTGGCGGTTTTGCTGACGGCCTACGCGGGCCTTTGCGCCTATGCCGGTTCTCTGGATACATTTTATCCCAACCGCCACATCAACGGCATCGACGTAGGCGGTCTTACCGTGGGACAGGCGCAGCAGCGCTTGGAGACTCAGCTTCTCAATCAGGCGATCACCCTTGTGGATAACGAAGGCCAGCCCCTGGCCCATCTTACCGTGGGGGACCTGGGCTACACGGCAGAGGATTTTTCTGGGGACGCTCAATTCTGGAAAAACGATGATCAGAACAAGGGCTTTTTCAAGAAAGGCTGGGCCTATCTGGCCACCGTCACCGGTCGCTGGCCCGGCGGTGCCCATTGGCCGGACATGGACCAAGCCGCCTTTTCCAAAACCGTATCCCGTCTGACGGAGCAGCTTTCCGAAGCACCCCTTGACGCCTCCGGCGCTGTGGAGGGGCAGTCTGTCCACATCACCAAGGCACGGGACGGCCGAACACCGCAAGATCTCCGTCTCCTTCTGGCAGATATTTCCGATTACAGTCTGAGCGGCTATCAAGTCCCCGTCTTCTTCCAGACCGTCCCCGCCAAGGCCCTCACCGCCCAGCAGCTCCACGACCAGCTCCACGGCGAGGTGCGAAACGCCTCCTATGACTCCGCTACGGACTCCATCGTACCGGAGCAGCTGGGGGCCGATTTTGACATCGCCGCCGTTCAGAAGGCCATGGACGAGGCCGCTCCCGGCGAAACGCTGACTGTGAAGGCTGATATTCAGCAGCCGGAGGTCACCGCCGCCGATTTGAAGGCCGTCCTGTTCCGGGACGTGCTGGGCGAGGCCAAGACCCATGTCTCCGGCTCCGCCGGGCGGATCGGCAACGTCAAGCTCTCCGCTCAGATCATCAACGGCCTTGTTCTCAACAGCGGAGAAACCTTCTCCTACAACGGATCCGTCGGCAAACGGACGGCGGACCGGGGCTTCAAGCCCGCCCCCGCCTATGTCAAGGGCGAAACTGTGGACGAGATCGGCGGCGGCATCTGCCAGACCTCCTCCACCCTGTATCTGGCCTGTCTCCTGAGCAATCTGGAGATCACGGAGCGGTACGCCCACCGCTATGTCCCCGCTTACATCGCCTGGGGCATGGATGCCACGGTGTCCTGGGGCGGCCCCGACTATAAGTTCACCAACAATACCCTGTATCCCGTGAAAATCGTCACCAAATATGAAAAGGGCTATCTCACCGTTCAGATCCTGGGCACCAATGTGGACGGCACCTATGTAAAAATGAGCAACGAGGTCCTCTCGAAGACCCCCTGGGAAACCATCTATCAGGAGGACCCCACCATGGCTCCCGGCTCCCCGGATGTGGTGAAGGTGACGCCCTATACCGGATACAAGGTCAACTCCTATCAGACCATTTATGACAAGGACGGCAAGGTGATCGACAGCCATTTTGAAGCGTCCAGCAACTACAAGGTCCGCAATAAGGTGATCATGCAGGCCCCCGCCGCCCAGCCCGGCAGCGGAACAGCGGAGATCCCCGCCGTCACACCGGACACTCCGTCGGATACCCCTGTTCCTATGGAGCCAACAGTCCCCGCGGAACCTGCCGCGTCCCCTGACCTTCCTGTCGAACCGGAGATCCCGGCGGAACCGTAACGGAAGCGCCCCACAGCTTTTTCCATACAAAGCAGCCATCTCCATCCGTTTTTTAAGATCAAAACCGAACCCTCCACCCATACCTCGGTATGGGTGGAGGGTTCTTATGCTTATACGTGCTTATACGGAAGCGGACTTACAGTCCCCGCTTCTTTTTTAAGACCCGGATGTCCTCTCCCACAAAGGGCAGAAGCTGATACTCTCCCTCGATCCGGGAGGCGATCTGTCCGGAATACCGTTGTGCGATGGCCTCCGGCATCAGGTTGGTGCTGACGATGGTGGACTTCTTTTCCAGCAGACGGCCGTTGATGATCTGATACAGCGCGCTCTGGACGAAGGTGGTCACCATCTCCGTCCCCAGGTCGTCCAGGATCAGCAGATCGCAGTTCAGTACCCGCTCCACGTCCCGCTCTGCCTCGTCCCGGCCAAATTTCTGCGCCTCGAACCGCTCAAAAATGTGCCCCGCCGTGTCATATACCACGGAGAAGCCCTTGCCGCTGACCTCTCTGGCGATGGCGGCGGACAGGTGGGTCTTTCCCAGGCCCGGACGGCCGAACAACAGCAGGTTAGCCGGTTTTTTTCCAAAATTGTGGGCATATTCCACGCAGGTGTCATACACCCACTCCATGTGCTCCCGAGCAGACTTGGTTTTCCCCGGTGCCCGCTGGTCGGAATACCAGTCGGTGTCAAAGGTGTCAAAGCTCTGGCTGCCCAGATCCAGCAGCTTGGAAAGCTCCTTGCGCTGCTCCTCCACATAGTAGGTTTTCAGGCAGCGGCACATCTCGCCGCCCCGGTAGCCCGTGTCATTGCAGAAGGGGCAGAGGGGCGTATCCTCCAGCGCGTTGTCCGGCAGGCCCAACTCCGCCAGCAGCATCTGCCGTTCTGCCTGTAAGCTGAGGTTTTCTTCCCGCAGGCGCTGGATCTCCGGCAGCGGGTCCTCGCCCCGCCGCAGAGCGGCGGCCATCACCCGGCTGGCCGTGCGGCGCAGCTGATCCTGAATTTCCCGCAGCCGGGGTCTGCGGGCATAGAGCTGTTCCCGCTGCTCCGCCAGATCCGCTTCCCGGGCGCTCCGGTCCGCTTCATACCGCTCCTGCGCCAGACGCAGCAGCCGTCCGTCATATGCCATGTCCCCACTCCCTCCTTACACGTATTTCCAGGCGTCGCCCGCCGACTGCGTCGGCTGCTTCGCCGGGGGCTTGTCCGCCCGTTCGATCTCCTCCGGGGTATGTAAGCCCGCCTCGTGCCAACGCTTTAAAATACCGTTGCAGTAGGGCCACTTCAGCTCGTGGCACTTGAGCACCGTCTTGTCATAGGCCAGAGCCACCGTCTCCGGCGGAAAGCCCATCTCCTGCCATGCGTTCAGATACTTCTCCTCCGACGCCACCGGCAGCCGGTCTCCCAGGCCCAGCGCCCGCATATACGGCGGGATGGCCCCCTGACGCTCCGTATACTTTTTCAGGTACTCCACTGCGGCCCTCTGGGTGTCGATGCCCCTTCTGGCCCAGGCGTAGCCCTCCTTCTCGATCTGCCGTAGGGTCGGCCGCCGCCCCTCTCCGTACTTCCGGGTGACCCGCTCCACGCAGTGATTCACCAGCAGGAAGATCACGTCCGCCGGCAGGCCCAGATAATCATTCAGTCCAAGCAGAACACCCACATCCGGCGTGGTGAGCCGCTTCCCCAGCTTTTTTTCCACCTCCGCCGTCAGCAGACGGAATTCCTCGCTGCTCTCCAGCCGCCGGGCAATGTCATCCCGCTGGTAGCTGGGCTTTTCATCAGCAGGCTCCGGGATCTCCTCCGCTGCGGGCGCCAACAGCCGCAGGTCCCGCAGGGCTTGCTCCGCCGCCTCGATGCGGCCCTTTTCCCATCGCAGCTCTCCCGCCAAAGACCGGGGCTGCACCGTGCCGTGATGCCGCAGAAGCGCCAGATATAGGAGCGCTGCGTCGCCGTCGCCCCGGTCCAGCAGACGTTTCACCGTCTGGGCCGTCAGCGTGACGGACTCATCCGCCGTGTGGATCAAAATACTCGCCATCCGCGCTCCTCCTTCAGCGTGTCGAAAAAGTCTTTTCGCCCCGCGTGGGGCAGGAATACACCGTCGGCCCAGCCGGTTTCCGTGCGCTTTGCGCCCGGAAATCGGGGGCCTTCCTCGAAACGGGCTCGCTTTCTCCGCCGCTGGCGGCGCATCGCCTGTTTCCCCTTCTTGGGTTTCCCGCGCACACCTTTCCTTTCCGTTGCGGAAATCTCTACTGGCGGCGCATCGCCCGTTTCCCCTTCTTGGGTTATCTCCGCGCCAAGAGCCGCCTTGCGGCGGTGATGACAACACGGTTTGCCATTTGCGCATCCTC
>OQWM01003735.1_pt1 | contig 10093 bp, 8 predicted proteins | sample 1691531 | NCBI WGS metagenome assembly OQWM01 (sample SAMN03418257, study PRJEB22391) | human gut metagenome | biome: human-gut; feature: organic feature; material: feces | host: Homo sapiens | place: Tanzania | collected 2013-01 | reverse complement strand
GGCGGTGAGATCTGGAAGCTGGAGGATAGGAAAACGCCGGTGTGCTTAAAGCCGGTGGGGCTGACGATAAGGGTCAGCTCGCCCCAGTGGATCTGCCATTTCTGGGGCAGGCGCTTGTGGTAGTTCCACTGCCCGCCGCCCTTGGCCGAGCGGTAGTACACGGCATCGGCCCTGGCCCACAGGGGGCTGACTTCCTCGTTTTTCCAGATGATCTGCGGGTCGGGGCGGATGAGCAGAGTTTTGCCCCAGCGTTCCAGGCGGTTATGGTTCGTTGCGTCGATCAGCTCGTAATCGGCCCAGGTATCGGCGGGGCGCATCAGCACACCCCCGGAATACGCTGGCGGATCATATCGGCAATGCGCTCTGCGCTGGACTGGATGGCTTCCATATCCTCGCCTTCCACCATCACGCGGATCTTGGGCTCGGTGCCGGAAACGCGCACCAGCACGCGGCCCATGCCCATCAGGTTCTGCTGCTGGCTCTCAATAAAGCCGGCAATGTATTCATCTTCTTTATAAGCCTGCTTCTGCTCCTTGTCGGCAGTCAGGTTGATGAGCACCTGCGGGAACTTGGTGTAAACGGCGTTCAGCTCGCTCATCTTGGTACCCTCTTCGCGGTGCTTGCGGGCCAGCAGCTTCAGCAGCTTGCCTGCGGTCAGCTCGCCGTCGCCGGTGGTGGAGTGGTGCAGGAAAATAACATGGCCGCTCTGCTCGCCGCCGATGGCATAACCGCGGGCGCGCATCTCTTCCAGCACATAGCGGTCACCTACAGCGGTGCGGGCGGTGTCAATGCCAATGGACTGCATATACTTCATAAAGCCCAGGTTGGACATAACCGTCACCACGGCGGTATTTCCGTCCAGGCGGCCGCGGTCCTTCATATCCTTGGCAACCAGCGCAATGATCTTGTCACCGTCGATTTCTGCGCCCTTTTCATCGCAGGCCAGGCAGCGGTCTGCATCGCCGTCAAAGGCAATGCCGCAGTCAAAGCCGCCTTCCACAACCTTCTTTTCCAGCTTATCCAGGTGGGTGGAGCCGCAGCCATCGTTGACGGAAACGCCGTCATCCAGCGTGCCAATAAAGCTGCACTGGCAGCCCAGGCGGGGGAACAGCTTCTGCGCCACCTTGGCAGAAGCACCATTGGCGCAGTCAAACAGCACATTCAGGCCGGAAAGATCTGCGTCAATGTGCTGCTCCAGAGCATCCACATAGTCATCCACAGCGGTATCCAGGCGGTGAACGCGGCCGATCTCGGCACCATCACAGATCTTGATATCCTCGCAGTTTTTGAAGATATGAGCCTCAATGCGGTTTTCTACTTCATCGGGCAGCTTGTAGCCATCGCCCTTGAAAATCTTGATGCCGTTGAACTCCATCGGGTTGTGGGACGCGGAGATCACAATACCTGCATCTGCGCCGTATTTGCGCACCAGATAGGCCACGCCGGGGGTGGGGATAACGCCCAGCAGCTCTACGTCAGCCAGCCGCTGGCGTCCTGCGGCGCTTCCAGCAGCCAGACCGCCAGTTCCGCCGCCGGGAAAGTCACCGGCACCGGTTCGGCCAAAGGCATTGAAGGCGATGTCGTCGTGGAAGTGACCGCCGACGCCGACACCATTTATTCCATCGTGGAGAGCAAGAAGGGGCTGTTCACTCCGGCCAATGACCTGCAGAAGAAGATCGGCCGGGTGGCGGTGGTGGCTGACGGGGCCCACAGCTTCGGCGCCCAGCGCCACGGCAAGCGCTCCGGCTGCTTTGCGGACTTTACCACCTTCTCCTTCCACGCAGTGAAGAATCTCACCACCGCCGAGGGCGGAGCCGCCACCTGGAATCCGGCGCTGGCCCTGGATGATGAGGCTATTTATAAGCAGTATATGCTCCTGAGCCTCCACGGCCAGAGCAAGGACGCCCTGGCCAAGACCAAGCCCGGCGCGTGGGAATATGACATCGTGGCGCCGCTTTATAAATGCAACATGACGGACATTATGGCGGGCATCGGCCTTGCCCAGCTCAGGCGCTACCCGGGGCTGCTGGAAAAGCGCTACAAGCTGGTGCGGCTTTATAATGAGCTGCTTGCTGACTGCGGCGTGGAGCACGCGCCCCACTTCCGGGAGGACGAGGTTTCCAGCTGCCATTTGTATCTGACCCGGCTTACGGGCAAGACCATGGCCCAGCGCAACGCCATCATTGAGAAAATGGCGGAGCAGGGCGTGGCTACCAATGTACACTATAAGCCCCTGCCTCTGCTGACGGCTTATAAGGACCTGGGCTTTGACATTGCGGACTATCCCTGCGCCCTGGCTCAGTTTGAAAACGAGATTACCCTGCCCCTGTACTCCACCCTCACGGAGGAGGATGTACGGTACATCTGCCAGACGCTGAAGGTGTGCCTGCAGGACGGATAAAAGGAAAAGGACAGCAAATTTATGGATAACCAAGCAGGCGCCCGACAGCCATACCGGATCGTTACCCCTCCCTCAGCGGCCACCATGGCCTGCAAGCGGGCCTTTGACATCCTCTGCTCTTTTTTGGGACTGACGGTGCTGAGCCCGGTGCTGCTGGTGGTGTCGGTGCTGGTGGCGGTCACCTCTCCCGGCGGGGTATTTTTCCGTCAGGAGCGCATCGGAAAGGACGGAAAGCCCTTCCGTATTTTCAAGTTTCGCTCCATGCGTAAGGATAACGCAGGGCTGAAGATCACCACCGGCAATGACAGCCGCATTACCCCTGTGGGCCGATTTTTGCGCAAGAGTAAGATAGACGAGCTGCCCCAGCTCATCAATGTGCTGGTGGGGGACATGAGCTTCGTGGGTCCCCGGCCGGAGGTGGCGGACTATGTGAACCTGTATACCCCCTACCAGCGGCAGGTGCTGCTGGTGCGCCCGGGCATCACGGGGCTGGCGTCTATCCGTTTCCGCAATGAAAATGATCTGCTCACCGCCAGCGACGATCCCAACCGCACCTATGTCGAGCAGATCATGCCCCGGAAGATCGACCTGGATCTGGAGTATATCCCCCACGCTTCGGTTTTCTATGACATCAAGCTGATTTTCCAAACCTTTGCGGTGGTAATAAAGGAGTAAAGAGGAGCTTTATGAGAATTTGGCTTATCAACCATTATGCGGTGCCGCCCCAGTATTATCCTTTGGCCCGGCAGAATTATTTTGCGAAGAATCTTATGCGCCTGGGCCATGAAGTGACCATCTTTGCCGCCAGCACGGTGCATAACTCCGATAAAAACCTCATTGAGGACGACACCCCTTACCGGGAGGATGTGGTGGACGGGGTCCACTATGTGCTCATCCGCTGCAAGGGCTATCACGGCAACGGCGCCTCCCGTATTCTCAATATGCTGGAGTTTGCCCGAAAACTACCGGGCGTGTGTGACAAATACCCCCGGCCCGATGCTATTGTGGCCACCTCCATGCCCCCTATGTCCTGCGCGGCGGGCATCAAGCTGGCCCGGAAATACGGCTGTCGGGGCATCGCAGAGATTGCCGACCTCTGGCCGGAAAGCATCATTGCCTATGGCATCGCCGGACCCCATAACCCGGCGGTCCTGTGGCTGCGGCGGCTGGAAAAGTGGATCTATACCAAGGCTGACGCCGTGGTGTTTACCGTAGAGGGTGCTTACGACTACATTAAAGAGCAGCATTGGGAAAAGGAAGTTCCCCGGAGTAAGGTATATTATATTAATAACGGGGTAGACCTGGAGCTGTTTGATTATAACAAGGAGCATTTCCGGGTAGAGGACAAGGACCTGGACGACCCCGAAATTTTCAAGGTGGTCTATACAGGGTCTATCCGCAGGGTAAACGGATTGGGTCTGCTGCTGGATGCGGCCAAGGCTGTCCGGAATCCCCGGGTGCGCTTTCTTATCTGGGGCGACGGGGATGAGCGGCCCATGCTGGAGCAGCGCGTAAAAGATGAAAACATCGGTAATGTGGTGTTCAAGGGCCGGGTGGAGAAAAAGTTCGTGCCCTCCATCGTCAGCCGGGCAGATGTGAATATTGCACACTGCATCAGTACACCGGTGGACCGATACGGCATCAGCTTCAATAAGATGTTTGAATATTTTGCCGCCGGAAGGATCGTCCTGTCGGACTTTCCAACGCAGTATAATCCGGCCGTGCAGTGCGGCGCCGGCATCACGGTGAATGATGTGTCCCCCGCCAATATTGCTGCGGCCGTGGACAAACTGGCGTCTTTGCCGGAGGAGGAGCGCCGTCGGTTCGAGGAAAACAGCCGAGCTGCCGCCCACAAATATGATTTCAAAAATCTGACATCGGAGCTGTTGGAAGTGATTCAATCGATTCCGGAAAAAGAATAAGATTGCACTAAAAATCAAACGCATAAGGAAATGAGGTCGATTTTATGAAGTTGAGCGTATTGCTGCCGGAGCTGCTGCCGCAGTATGATTTCAAGCTGGAAAATGAACAGGAATTCTCCACGCTGGGACTGGTGGTGGCGGAAGTTAAGGAACCCTTCTGCACCTTTGTGGATACAGAGCACGCACTGAAGGACCTGCACGACGGTATCACCATGGTCATCACAACGCCGGAGATCGCTCCGAAGCTGGTGAAGCAGGGACGGGGGGTGTGCATTACGGAGCAGCCCCGGGTCGTGTTTTTCCGGCTGCACAACGCCTTGGGTCAACATGGAGGGTATGCCAGAGCCCGACATGCTACCAAGATCGGGAAAAACTGCTCCATCAGCCCCCTGGCCGTGGTAGCCAAGGAAAATGTCATCATCGGTGACAATGTGGTTATCGAAGAATTCGCTGTGATCCGGGACAATGTGACCATCGGAGACAACTGCGTGATCCATGCCGGCGTAAAAATCGGATTTAACGACTTTGAATATAAAAAGGAGAACGGAAAGCTCTTTACCGTGGCCCATTACGGCGGTGTGATCCTGGGCGAGGAGGTGGAGCTGCATCCCAATACCTGCGTTAATAAAGCTCTCTATCCTTGGGATAATACGGTTATCGGTGATCGCTGCAAGATAGATATGCTGGTGCAGGTCTCTCACGGCGTTAAGGTCGGCAGAGATACTATGATCGTGGGCCTTTCCGGAATCGGTGGCCGCACGGAGATCGGCGAGAATAGCTGGATCGGGTATGGCTGTATCATTCGCAACGGCGTGCATGTCGGCAATAATGCCCGGGCGAATATGGGCGCCGTTGTTTCTCGGGATGTGGCGGACGGAAAAGCCGTTACCGGCAACTTCGCCATTGACCATGACATTTTTATGGAGAATCTGAAACGCGCGGCAAAGCCGACGAAAGAAAGGAATGAGTGATCCTATGCAATTTATTGACCTGAAAGCCCAGTATGCGGCCCTGAAGGACGAGATCAATGCAAATATCCAGGCGGTGCTGGACTCTGCCCAGTTCATCGGCGGGCCCCAGGTAAAGGAGCTGGAGAAGGAGCTGGCGGACTTTGTGGGCCGCAAGCACTGCATCACCTGTGCCAACGGCACCGATGCCCTGCAGATTGCCTACATGGTGGCGGGCGTAGGGAAGGGGGATGCCGTGTTCTGCCCGGACATGACCTTCATCTCCTCCACGGAGCCGGCCAAGATGTTCGGTGCTACCTCCGTGTTTTGTGACATTACCAAGGATACCTATACCCTCTGCCCGGAGAGCCTGGAAAAGCAGATAAAAGCCGTCCTGGCTGAAGGCAAGCTCACGCCCAAGGCCGTGGTGGCCGTGGATATTCTGGGTAACCCCTGCGACTACGACACCATCGCCCCCATCTGCGAGAAGTACGGCCTCATTCTCATCGAGGACGCCGCCCAGGCCTTTGGCGCGTCTAATAAGGACCGTAAGTGTTGCTCCTTCGGATATATCGCCACCACCTCGTTTTTCCCGGCCAAGCCCCTGGGCTGCTACGGCGACGGCGGTGCCATCTTCACCGATGACGATACTGCGGCGGACATCATCCGCTCCCTGTGCGTCCATGGCAAGGGCCCCGGCGGCAAATACGACAATATCCGTGTGGGCATGAACTCCCGGCTGGACACCGTCCAGGCGGCTATTCTGCTGCCCAAGCTGAAGGCACTGAAAGACTATGAAATTGACCGCCGCCAGGAGGTAGCCGGGCGGTATAACGCTGCGTTCAGCAAGGATTTCACCACTCCCTTTGTGGCAGAGGGCTGCGTGTCTGCCTGGGCCCAGTATGCCATCCTGGCCAAGGATACCCAGACCCGGGACAAGGTTATCGCCCATCTGAAGGAAAAGAATATTCCCAATATGGTTTACTATCCCACCCCCCAGCACGCCCTGCCGGTGTTTAAGGCCGAGCCTCACTACGGCGAGACCTATGCAAATGCCGACGACTACTGCGCCCGGACCCTGTCGCTGCCCATGCACCCGTATATGGACGCGGCGGAGCAGCAGCAGGTCATTGACGCGGTTTTGGAGGCGCTGTGATGGAGGAGAAATATTTTGTACATCCCTCCAGCTTCGTGGATGACGATGTAGAGATCGGTGAGGGCACCAAGATCTGGTATTTCTGCCACATTCAAAAGGGCGCCCGCATCGGAAAGCATTGCTCCCTGGGGCAGAATGTGAATGTCAGCAACCATGTGAAGGTAGGCGACGGCTGCAAGCTGCAAAACAATGTCTCTCTGTATGAGGGCGTGGAGCTGGAGGACTATGTGTTCTGCGGCCCCTCCTGCGTATTTACCAACGACCTGACCCCTCGGGCCAAGTACCCCAAGGGCAGCGCCGGGTATAAAAAAACCTATTTGCGTGAAGGGGCATCCATTGGCGCCAACGCCACCATCGTCTGCGGCCATACCGTCGGACGCTGGGCCCTTATAGGCGCAGGCGCGGTGGTGACGGATGATGTACCCGACTATGCCCTGATGCTGGGCGTGCCGGCCCGGATCATTGGCTGGGCCTGCGAGTGCGGCGCACTGCTGCACTTTGATGGCGGCAAGGCTACCTGCGCCGACTGCGGCAGAAGCTATGAAATGAAAGCAGAAAATAAAGTAGAGGAGTGCAAATAAAATGAAATTCGATACCATTTACGACGGTCTTATCAAGGGTACGGAGAAGCTGGCCCTGGTGGGCCTGGGCTATGTGGGTATGCCCATTGCCGTGGAGTTTGCCAAGCACATCTCCGTCATCGGCTTTGATATCAATGAAAAGCGCGTAAACGAGTACGCCAATGGAATCGACGCCACCAACGAGGTGGGTGAGGCCATTAAGAACACCACCGTGGACTTCACCTCCGACCCCACCCGGCTGAAGGAGGCTAAGTTCATCGTGGTGGCCGTGCCTACGCCGGTAAACCCCGATACTACCCCGGACCTGCGCCCGGTGGAGGGGGCCTCCCGCACCGTGGGCCAGAATCTGACCCCCGGCACCATCGTGGTCTTTGAGTCCACGGTGTACCCCGGCGTCACCGAGGACATCTGCATTCCCATTATTGAGAAGGAGTCCGGCCTGAAGTGCGGCGTGGACTGGAAGATCGGCTACAGCCCCGAGCGCATCAACCCCGGCGACCGGGTCCACACCCTCACCAACATCCGCAAGATCGTATCCGGCATGGACGAGGAGTCCGCCCGGGAGATCAAAAAGGTATATGATATCGTCATCGCCGCCGGCACCTTCCCTGTGTCCACCATCAAGACCGCCGAGGCCGTGAAGGTGGTGGAGAACAGCCAGCGGGATATCAACATCGCCTTTATGAACGAGGTGGCTATGATCTGCGACCGTATGGGCATCGACACCGACGAGGTCCTGGCGGGCATGAACACCAAGTGGAACGCCCTGGGCTTTAAGCCCGGTCTCGTAGGCGGCCACTGCATCGGTGTGGACCCCTACTACCTGACCAATGCCGCCGAGGCCCTGGGCTATCACAGCCAGATCATTCTCAACGGCCGCAAGGTCAACGACAGCATGGGCGGTTTCGTGGCCGACGCCGCCATCAAGCAGATGATCGAGGCGGGCATGGCCCCCAAGAAGGCCACTGTGGTCATCCTGGGCATCACCTTCAAGGAGAACTGCCCCGACACCCGCAACAGCAAGGTGGTGGATATCATCAACCGCCTGAAGGAGTACGACATCCACCCTGTGGTCACCGATCCCTGGGCCGACGCTGCCGTGGCCCAGCATGAGTACGGCGTGACTCTGACGGATTTTGATAAGATTCCCAAGGCCGACTGCGTCATCGTGGCTGTGGGCCATAACGAGTTCCGCTCCCTGTCCATGATGCAGCTGAAGGAGCTGTTCAAGAAGGACCTGCCCGACAGCGAAAAAGTGCTCATCGATGTGAAGAGCCTGTACCGCATGGACGAGCTGAAGGCCTCGGGCATTCGGTTCTGGAGACTGTAATACCCTGCGGCACCTGCGGCAAACACGGCAAGGATAGCTGCAAGCATAAGGAGTTTATCGCATGATAAAAGTATGTCATATGACCAGTGCCCACGAGGAGGAGGATATCCGGATCTTCCGCAAGGAATGTGTTTCTCTGGCTGAGGCCGGATATGATGTATATCTGGTAGAGCGGGGAGACAGCTATGACAAAAACGGTGTACACATTGTGGGAGTGGGCGAGATCCCCACGAGCCGTCTCAAGCGTATGACAGAGGGGGCGAAAATGGTCTATCAGGCTGCCCGCGCCCTGGACGCGGATATTTACCATTTCCACGACCCGGAGCTTCTCCCTTATGGGCTGAAGCTGAAAAAGGCAGGCAAGAAAGTCATTTTTGACAGCCACGAAATGTACACAGAGCAGATTCGGGAGAAGCCATATCTTCCCCACTGGTTCGCAAGGCTGCTCTCTCATGCCTATGGAAAGTACGAAAGCCATGTTCTCGGCCGCATTGACGGGTTGGTCTACACCTGTCTGAAGGACGGCGTCCACCCATTTGCCGGAAAGTGCCGGCATATCACAACCATCGACAATACGCCTATGCTTTGGGAGCTGTATGATCGCTACGACCCTGCGGCGAAGAAAGAGGCAGGCAGCGTGGTATATGTGGGCGGCCTATCCTATGCCCGGGGAATCACGCATTTGATCACCGCCGCTGCAAAAGCTGACTGTACGCTTTATTTGGCCGGTATGTTCGATTCAGAGGAATATCGTCATACTGTTGAGGCCCTGCCCGGGTATTCCTGTGTGCAGTATTTAGGGCTGCTTGGCAGAGAGCAGGTTGTCGCCTTGCTGCAGCGCTGCTGTGTCGGCGCGGCTACGCTCTTAAATATAGGCCAGTATAATCAGGATGATAATCTGGCCACCAAGGTCTACGAGTACATGTCGCTGGGCATTCCTGTGCTCTTGTCGCGCTCTGCTTATAATGAGCGGGTGATGAATCAGCATCACTTCGGCCTGTGCGTAGAGCCGGATAATATTGACGAGCTGGCCCAGGCCATCCGCTATTTGCTGGACCATCCCGACGAAGCCCGTCAGATGGGCGAAAACGGACGCCGTGCCGTAGAACAGCAATTCAATTGGGGGGTGGAGGAGAAAAAGCTCCTTGCCCTATATAATGATATTTTGAACGATAAATAAAAGGAAGTGCTGCAATTATGAAATACGCTCTCATCGGCTGCGGCCGCATTGCCGTGAACCACATGAAGGCCGCCATCAACAACAAGCTGGAGATCGTCGCCGTGTGCGATGTTCTGCCGGAGAAAATGGAGGCGCTGCTGGCTAAATACGACCTGCAAAACGACACCTCCATCAAGCGCTACACCGACTATAAGCAGATGCTGGCGGAAAACGACATTACCCTGGCGTCCATCGCCACCGAGAGCGGCATCCACGCCGAGATCGCCCTCTACTGCATCGACCACGGTGTCAATGTCATCATCGAAAAGCCCATGGCCATGAACATGGACGACGCCGAGGAGATCGTCCGCCGCAGCGAGGAGAAGGGCGTGAAGGTGGCCGCCTGCCACCAGAACCGCTTCAATGTGGCCATTCAGCAGATGCGTAAGGCCCTGGAGTCCGGCCGCTTCGGCAAGATTTCCCACGGCTCCATCCATGTCCGCTGGAACCGGGACCACAGCTACTATGACCAGGCCTCCTGGCGGGGCACCTGGGCCCAGGACGGCGGCTGCCTGAACGGCCATGCCGATGTCCTCG
>OQWM01003734.1_pt1 | contig 10093 bp, 5 predicted proteins | sample 1691531 | NCBI WGS metagenome assembly OQWM01 (sample SAMN03418257, study PRJEB22391) | human gut metagenome | biome: human-gut; feature: organic feature; material: feces | host: Homo sapiens | place: Tanzania | collected 2013-01 | reverse complement strand
TTGATTTACAAGAATTGGCAGATATAGCCGGGGATTTCTTCCGTGATAAAATAGTCCTGTACCACCTTTCAAAAAACGTGTATCCCGTGCGGAATTGAATAAAATAACTGTTAAAGCCGTTTTTAAAGCCCCAGTCGATAAGATTTTTAACATGCTCGCAGGAACAACCGCCCTCTAACGTCAAGCCTCTGTGCCTGTGCGCCGGAACGACGTCGATATGTACCGAGATTTCATCGGAAGAAATCCGCGGAATTATTTCACCGTCCGCGCCGGGATAAAGAAACCTGCAACCGACCTCACGCAAAAAACGGTAAACGCCGAGCAATACGCTCCTCTCGTTTACTCCGCATATTTTTCCGCGAGTTTTATCGACGTCTATTATAAAACGTTCGTCAAAAAGTCCCGCGGACGTTTTCGTCTTTTCCAGCGCAATATCGTTCGGTTTTCCCGTAAGTCTGTAAAAATAACCGTCTAATTCCTCTCTTGCAAATTGCATTACCTTATTCATTGCGATTTCTCTGTTTATTTATGTCGTTTTTTCTTTTTTTACTTTGTTTTGCTTTCGTTTTGTTCAAATTTATGTTATACTGTTATAAAATTAACAGTGTTTTTTAATACTGTATATTAAGGTGAAACATGGCTAAATCGTCTTTTAAGGGGCTGAGCCTCATCCGCAAAGACAATCAAAAAAAGGTCGTATCTATACTTAAAAAATACGGCAACGCTTCCTGCGCGCAATTATCCTCAACGCTCAATTTAAGTAACGTCGCCCTGTACAACATCATGGAGGACTTGCGCCAAAAAAACATAGTCAAAGCCATGTCCGATAAAAGCACGATAGTCGGCAGAAAGCCGTCTATTTACGCGCTTAACGAGTCGTTCGGTTTGTTCGCGGTTGTAGACTATTCAAGCGCGAAAATAAGAATAAACGTTTTCGATATAAACGGCGAAAATCTGATCTCCGAAGAGACCGACGAACGTTATATCTTGTCGATAGACGACGTATACGAGTCGATTTCGATTTTAAAGTCTATGCTGAAAAACAAAAAACTCCTCGGGTTGTCGCTCAAGGCTATCTGCGTAAGCACGCCCGGCCGTATAAATAAAAACACGGGGTATTTCTGGGTAGCCGCTAAATTCAAGGACTGCGCGAACATCAACCTGCATAAGATTTTCAGCGAAAATTTCGATTGCGCTATAGACGTTAAAAACGATATGCACGTTGCGCTGATAGGTCATAAATCAATTAAACCGTTTACCTCCGTCCGCTCCGCGCTGTATTTTCACATAGGCGAATCGGCGGGCGCGGCTCTGTATATAAACGGCGAAATCTATGAAGGCGAAAACGGCTACGCAGGCGAATTCGGCTCGATGACCGATTTTTCGGAACACGCGCTGATTCCGCAGATTTCTCTGAGCAGTATGGCGATGCGTTACGTCCGCAGAACGCTTGACAGCGGTTCTCGCGAAAAAATGCTGGAACTTGGCAACATCGTCGATTTTTCGGGTGAAAACTTCGTCGAAAAATATTTACAAGGCGACGAAACCGCTCTCGACATAGCCGATAATTCGGCAAAAATTTTAGCGATAGCGATATCGAACCTCGTAGTTATGTTGGACCTTTCGACCGTAATAATAAACGGCAATCTCAGCCTGCTCGGGGATAAATATCTCGACGCCGTAAACGAATACGTTCACGCGAACGTCTTTTCCAAAATGACGAAATGTTGCTTTTCTCCGCTCGGCGACAAGGCTATTTTGCTCGGCGCGACGGAAACCGCCGTACAGACGGGCATTTACGCCGCGCTCGAACAATCGGACGAATAATCGTCGTATTTATAACGGATTCTTCGCCGCGCTCGTTTTCCGAGCGCGGCGATTTTATTTTTACCCGCGTTTTTTCTTCAATGCTATTACGGACAAGCCGACCGCAAGCATCATAAGCGTAAGACCGAAAGTATTTCCGATCGAACCGAAACATCCCTGCGAACCCGCGTTTGAATTTCCGCCGCTGTTTTCGCCGCTGTTTCCGCTTCCGCTGCTATCATCGTCTCCCGTAGACTTAACGTATTTCTTCGCTTCCGAATAATCGCCGTCGGCAAAGTTCTCGCCGTCGCCCGCAGCCATAACTTTTATAGTCTGACCGTCGGTAAGCGTGACGCTCGTTTCGGTCGTAGCGACCGCTTCGGCGTTATCGATAACGTATTTATATCCGCTCGCGTTTTCCACCGCGTTCCATTTCGCGACGCCGTTCTCGTCTATCGTGACGACGGGCGTTGCAAGTTTAACCGGATAGGGTTTGATTGCGGGCGCGAAATTACTTTCGGAAACGACTTCCGCACCGTATTCGCAAACAAGACCGTAATACGCGATTTTCGCCTTATCGCTTTCAGTTACGCCGCTTAATCCGAACGCGAAAGCCTTGCCCGAAATCGCTCCGACGCCAAGCCCTTCGACTTTCGCGTCGTTAATCAGAATTTTATTCTCTGCATTATCCGTAACCGTGAGCGTGAATTTCTCGCCGATATTCAGATCGGTTACCGCCGCTGCGGTTCCGTCGGATATCACTATCTTTCCGTCGGCGTTAAGAGCGAAGATCAACTTCGCGGCGTTCGTTACGTCTTTGCCGTCGGCTGCGAGATATAAGACCGCTTTCGCCGAACCCGTGAGTTCGGGAATTTGAAGCGTGAACGCGCCCGAAAGAGTTTTATCCGTTGCGGGAACCACGAATCTCGAATAAACGTAACCTGCGTCCGTAGCGTTGTCGATAAGAATTTTCTGCTCTTCCTGAACGTAAGTTACCTTATCTGCGTCCGCATTCGCGCTGAGCGCGTTCGACGCGTCGTAAAGTTTCGCTTCGCCTGCAACGGTTTCGAATTTCGAATCTTTACCGAATTTTTCGGTGTAGAGTTCGCCGACCAAGGTCCCCGCCGCTTCGCCTTCGGAGGCGTTATAATTATAAACCCCCGCCGTGAAAGCCGTGAGTTTGGGAGCTGACGTATTTCTGAAACCGAGAGCGAAATAACCCTCGTTTACGACGGTAAGTCCGTTGCCATCTTTAACCCATGCGGTACCGTTGTGCTTCCAACCTATATAAGCGAAGCCAAACCAATTTTCCTGTCCCTGAGTGGCAAGATAGTAAATAGCCGTGCCGTCGTCGTAAATTCTCACTCTGAATCTGAGCGAATCGCTTCCCGGCGCAACGCCGAGAAGTCCGTTTCCGTTGACGTAATTTACCCATATATAATCGTTGCCCCTCTGATTACCCCAACCGTCATACCAACTCGTCGCTTTGGGAGAATAAAGTCTTGCTCTGCCGTCGTTTATAAGCAACATTCCGTCGCCCGTTTCATAGCCGAAAGAATTGCCGTCTACGGGTTTTTCCGCCATAAATTTCGTTTCCATCCACGCGCCGTTGCCAACGCCCGAAACGTCGAAAGTCGCTTCGGCGTATTGTCCGCTCGCGAGCGTGAGTTTTTCACCGTAAACCGACGCTATCATTCCCCCTACGGGAGTGAGATAAGCCGCTCCGTCTACAGAACCGTCCATAATTCCGCCGACTACGGGGTATTCCGCGGTCGTCTTATCGGACGTCACCGTCAACGTTTTCGCCGTTCCCGCGATAATGCGGAGTTCCGACGTGTTTTCTTCGAAAGTTTCGACGTATCCGGAACCTTCCGCTATCGTCCCGTCGAGGAAGTTCGCGCCGTCGCAAACGTTTTCGCAGTCGTATACGGCGGTTTCGTAATGCGTAATAATCGCTTCGCCGCAATTTCTGAGCCTTATTGTGGGGAAGATTTTATCCGCAACGGCAATTCCTTCGTCGGCAACCCATTCGGTTCCGTTATGTATATAACCCGCTACCGCGCTCATATAGTAATTTTCCGCGCCTGCGTTCGCGACGTAGCAAACCATGGTTCCGTCGCCGTAAACGCGGTATCTTAAACGATAAGCGCCCGAGGATACGTTCGACGCGCCGAGCGCGGCGTTTCCGTTTATCCACATCCAACCCGCAACGTCGCCCGCATTACTTTTGGTATTTGCCCAACCGCTCGTCAGGTATTTTGCCGTAGATGAATTGAGCGTTCCGCGAAGCCAGCCCGGATCGGCGTATAAAGTTACGCCCTCCTTAAAACCGTCTTCGACTTCGCCCTCGACTCTCATACGGGCGGACGCATACGCCAGATCTATAATCGCGGTAGCGGGCATTTTCTCGAAATCGATAATCATATCCGCATACTGCTTTTCCCCCAACGCGAGCGCTGTGTTCGCCTGAACTGCCGTCACGCCCGACGCGCTCGCTTTAAGCGACAATTTTTTAACCTCGCCGTCTGCTTTCGCGTCAATCGCTCCGGTTACGCCGAAAACGACCGACGCCGCAAGCGCGACTACCGCAACGGCGGTAAAAATCTTGCTTAACATCCTTTTTGCCTTCATTTTTTTCCTCCTGAAAAATATTTTTTTATCCGAAAGGTTACGACTTCGGATTTTAACGGTAAATTCGCCGCAATGCCTGCCAGGAATAATGTATAATCGGCAAACCGAGGCTAAAAACCCGAAGCGACCTTGTCGTCCGTTTAATAATTCTTTTTACGTTTTATTCCTAAAATCGCCGCCGCGCCGCAGAGAACGAACGCAAGCGTAACGGGTAATTCCACCGCGCCTTTGCAAGACGATTTTCCTCCCGAACTCTCCGAACCGTTGTTTTTACTTTCGCTCTCAAACGGATCGGGAATGTCGTCGTCGCTCACGTCGGGCGTAAAGTCGAGATCGGTAACGTCCGCGTCCGTTCCGACGACGAGATTATCCGCTTTATGCTCGTCGAGATTCTTTATTGAGAAAGAATCCAACTGCATTGACATCGGTTTTCCCGTAGGAACGCCGCAAAGACCGACGTAACCGTAAGAATAATCGTTTTCGATAACGCAGACGGGTTTCGTTCTGGAAACGTCGTTTTCCGCGCTTTCCGCCGTATAAACGTAGACTTCCACGCGATGATCCTTCTTTATCGTCCTGAACACGATGTTGCCTTCGGAGAAGTTGTAATCCCAAAGAGCGTTCGATCTGCCGAGAGGATTGCCCTGCTCGTCCGTTTTGTCGGTGGGAACGTTGAAATTGCATATCGCTCCGTAGCCTTCGGCGTATTTTACCTCGGGACCGCCCATAATGTTAAGGTCGTTACCCCATACGAGGTATAATCCGCAACCGCCGGAAGCGTAATCCGATTCCGCCGCGGCTCTGCCCCAACTTATACAGAAGTTGCAAGGCGCTTCGGATCCGTCATCCAACTTTGTGGTGCCGAGTTTCGCTATTTCAAAAGTGAAATCGAAATCGCCGTAAGCCTGCTTGGTGGAAATAACGCCCGTATAGCCCACGTTGTTAATCGTGAGTCTGCCGTTTGTCCTGTCGGCGTACATATAATTCTGCAAATCCTCGACTCTGTAAGCGAATGCCATATTTGCTTTGTTATACTTGCCGTTATCGAAAGTTTCGGTGAAATCTCCGCCCGTACCCTGTTTGTAATCGTAACGCCTGTAAGCCGCGCCCGCAACGCCGACGACAGCCTTGTTCTCGCCGCCTACGCCCTTCGTGCCGAACGCGATGAATTTGTCGGAAATATTCTTTTCGAACGACAACGCCTTATTTCCGCCGACGTAAACGTCGTTGTTCCAGTTGCCGTCCGTAATTATCGTCATTGTAAATTTTTCGCCGTTATAGGCGTCGATTTCGGCGGTTTTATCGCCAACGGTAAGAGTGAGTTTACCGTCAGTCGCTCCGAAACGAAGCGCGGTTGCGTCGGAAAAATCTTTCTGAGAGGACGAACCGATATACATAACCGCTTCCGCAGAACCCGAAACGTCTACGACGAGGTCGTTTTCGAGTTCGTAAACCTTTTTAGCGAACGAATTAGCGGGCGCGCCGAGTTTTGTTTTCTTCACGAGCAAATCGCCGTCGGCGCAATTATCTACCACAATCGCCTTCAACGCGGACTTCATATCCGCAATGCCCGTTACGGGCTTGAACAAAGCGTTTTCGGCGCCGCTTATTTCGTCCTCCTTCTTTTCGCCGCTGAGCGTACCGTCGACCGGCGAACCGCCCGACACCTGCTCGGTATAGTCGTAAACACCCGTTCCGGCTTGGCCGATAAACATTTCTTCGACGTTTCTGACTCTTATAACAGGATAACCTTCGCTTAACGGCGAAAATCCGACGGTTTTTGTAGACGAACTATGCAAATAACCGACCGCAGCGGTCATAAACCAGTTATCGGAGTACGCGTCCGCAACGGAATAGAAAGTCATACCGTCGTCGTATACGCGGACTTTCCATGAATATTTGCCGCTTGACGGTTTTCTCGCGCCCATCGACGCGTTGCCGTTCACCCACTGCAAACCCATATCCGTATTCGCTTTGCTCTCATTGCCCCAGCCTCCGCTAAGCACAAGGTCGGAATCGGCGCTGTTAAGACGCGCCCTGAGCCATGCGGGGTCTGCGTAAAACGACACGCATTCTATGCCGTCGAACGCAGAGGTGTCCGTAAGTTTTTCCGCGACGAACGCAAAGTCTATAACCGCGGACGAAACCATTCCCTCGAAAGTAACGGTATATTCGACGTACTGATTTGCGCCGACGGTTATTTTCTCGTTCTGTTGCAGAATGATACCCGACGCCGAGTTCGCCGTATAACGCAGTTTTTCTTTGCCTATGCTCTTAACGTCTATGGAAGTACCTTCCTTAAGCGTTATCCATTTGTTGTTGTCGTCTAAATTATCTTCTTCGAGTTCTTCGTTGAATATATTCGTTTTAAGGCTCGCCGCTTCCGCTTTTTCAGTCTTAACTCCGCCGAAATACACGCCGATCGCAACCGTCAGCGCAAGCGCGCCGGCAAACAACATTTTTATCTTCATCTTTTTTTCTCCTTATCTCTTTACGGGAATAACGAAGATTCCTTCGCCCGCGTCCAATTCGATTTCAAACACGCCTTTTTTCGCTTCGACGAAGTTATACTCGCCTTCGCGATAATATATGACGCCGTCGCAATCGTTAAACTTCAAAGAAATTTTGTTTTTAATTCTGTAAGCGGGAACGGTATAGTTGCACACCATAAATCCGTCGCGACCGTCGCCGTCTTTATACGCTCCGATAATCGCGTCCTGCTCTGCGTCGAAACTCGCTATTCTCTCGTGCGAACTTATCGTTTCGCTCAGTCCCTCGAACGCCGGTTGAGTTCCCTTTTCGTTCTTGCTGCCTATTTTGGTCATAACTCCGACGTAGTTATTTACGTAATTCAGATAAACGTGGTCGAATTTATGAATTTCCGCGTTGATTTTTTGTCCTCCGTAATAAATATCGGTAGGCTTGCCTTCGCAGTCGATAAACGCCGCCGTTTCGCCTTTCATGCCCGCGAAGGGAGAAAAGTAGCAGAAGTACTGCATGTTTATCACTCCGTAACACATACTCGTGTAAATCTGGAAACGCATATCGTAATAATCGGGGGTTTTAGAGCCGTTACCGCACGTTTCGCCCTGAATATATTCCCAATGCTCGCGTTTATAGTATTTCGCATATTTCTGGATAACTTCGAGGTTGGAAAGATACGCCGTATTTACATCGTATTTATCAGAACCCTGAACGTGTCCGAACGGATAGTGATCCTCGATTATCATTCCGTTATTGACCTTATAGCAATAAAGGTTGACGTATTTCCTGTACGAGTCCGCGCCGAGTTGTTCGGTATTCGCGTAGTTCGGAAATAAATTGACGTAATAGTATTTATCCGGACAAACCTGCTTATAGACTTCGCACGCTTTACCGAGGTCGTTGAACCACGACGCGGACGGCTCGTCTTTTGCAAAAATGCCCCAGAACGCGGGATGGTCCTTGATGGGCGCCAATGCCTTTTCCATCTCCGCGGCAGTCGCGCTGCCCATTCCCACTATTCCGTCCCAACGGACAAGCACTTTGACTCCCGCCTTCGCGGCGTAATCCAGATGTTTGAGTATCTGCGTCGGGTTGTCGGGATTATACACGTCGTAAAGCGTGAGTATGTAATCCAACCCCGCTTCGCGCATTTGCTTATAAGCCTCTTCCGTAACGTAGTCGTCGTCTACGCCGTTGTTGAAAATTCCGCTGTGCGGCGCGCAATAGCCGCCGATCATAAACTCTTTTACTTTTTCATCCGCCGAATAATCCGGCATTCCCTTTACCATGTTTGAATTACCTCCGTTACACGCCGCGCATACGACGCTTGCCGCAAGAAGAACCTTGCCAGATGTTGGCGTGTCCAAAGCACCGATCATATTCAGCAGTGTACTTTTACCAGAACCGGATTCCCCGACGATTGCCACATACTCGCCCTTTGGAACAGAAAAGCTGACATCCTTTAATGCCTTGACAGCGGTTTCTCCGTTGCCATAGGTCTTACTGATATTTTTGACTTCTAATAAGTTCATAGTGTAAACACCTCTTTCTGAATGATTTTGCGATATAGGCAGGCTGTCTTTGTTTGTCCTGCCTATGTGTGAGAGAATAGCACCTGAATCTTACTGTAAGCCTACAGCCAGCCTACAATTTTGTAGGAATCAGAAAATTCATTGTGAAAGTTGTCCCGATACCTAATTCGCTGTCAACCTCAATGGTGCCGTTATGTGCTTCAACGATTGCCTTTGCCAAAGGTAATCCCAGTCCAATCCCTTGCTTGTCCTTAGAAAAACGACTGCGATAAAACCGCTTGAAGATGTGATGTATATCTTCTGGGTGGATGCCGCATCCATTATCCGTTATCACAATTTGGACACCAGACGGCAACTCCTGATTATCAAAGGCAGAATCCGACATCTCCTGCCCATCAAAGACAGCATCCTTTATCTCCTGCCTGTCGAAGTCAGCCTCCCCTGCCGACTCAGCATTCTGCTGCGCCAGAATCTGCTCCCTCATCATGGCAGCCTTCACGCCACCAGCTATCACAGTGGCGCCAGCCTGCAAGGTATAGTTATCTCCGTAGTTGTTCTTTATGAATGTATTCATCTGTATATCAAGTTAATAGCCTATTTCTTATCTATCTCCGGCAAATTGATGGGAGAAGGCTTCAGCTTGTCCAGCTCCTTCATGAGCGATTTGATCTGCTCTGCCGAAGCCCCCTGCTGGCAGGTGGCACCCGCCTCAAGATTGAACTGGTCGCCATAGTTCTTGTCCACCATTTGCTTCTGCGCCACAAGGTCGCCCTGCACGGTGATAGACTGTCCCTGGAGTGCCGCCTTTTCTCTCAGTTCCTCCTGATGCTTCTGCTTCGCCATCTCCTTTTTCAGCTTCTCCCGCTCCTTTCTCAGTCCGTGAATCTGCTTGGTATAAGCCCTATACACATCTCCGTCCAGCTGTCCTGCCAGTTTCTCGTTGTCAATCAGCATTTCCAGCACAGAGCAGATACAAGGCAGGATTTCATCGCTCACGAGCGTGATATCCTTGGCATAGCCGATGAGGAACTCCATCACCTGGCAGAAGACGGTGTTCTGAATCAGTTCCGGCTGATGGGTGAGCGGACTCTCGGCAACCTGGAATTCCACGTCTTCCCCGTTCTTCAACTTCTCGATGTTCTCCTCAGTCAGGGATAAAATGAGCTGTTTGGGCTGGAAATCATCAGAACCGATAAGCTCTTTCAGCGTTTCAAACAGCTTCAACTGCTTCTCCGAGCTCCTGTTCATGCCCTTGATGGCATCCATAGCCTTCTTCAGCTGCTCGTTTCTTTCATCCAGCATCTTGGCATACTTCTCTTTCTGCTCCAGGAGCAGCTGCTGCGCTTGCTCGTTGAGACTCTTGCCCACCTCTGCCAGTTCACGCAGTACGCCCCCCTGAATGTCGAGTTTCTCATAGGCTTCGCACTTATTCTTGTAGAACATCATCATGTTATACCAGTGTAACGACTCCGAATGGGAGATATCCACAAAGGTCTGCAGTTCTTCGGGTGCATTCTTGGGAACCTGAACCATGCGAGGTGAAGTATGCACAAACTCGCCCTGTGAGATGCGGTTAGCGAAATGGAAGCTGTCCGAGCCTTTCAGATTTCTACGTATGAACTCGTTGTTCAGCTCCTGCT
>OQWM01003733.1_pt1 | contig 10094 bp, 10 predicted proteins | sample 1691531 | NCBI WGS metagenome assembly OQWM01 (sample SAMN03418257, study PRJEB22391) | human gut metagenome | biome: human-gut; feature: organic feature; material: feces | host: Homo sapiens | place: Tanzania | collected 2013-01 | reverse complement strand
ATAGCCGAGCGGGCCATACGCAGAGCCAGGCCGTCGGCGGAGGTGGCAAAGGCCCCGGAAAGGGACAGATACCCGGTAAAGAGGAGCAAACCGCCGGAGAGGAGCCAGGTGACGGCTTTTTGCAGACCTCGGGCAATGCCGCCCAGACGGCCGGCCGGCAAGATGGCATCCGCCGCCGACAAGGCCACGAATACCCAAACCATGGGAAAAAGCAGACCGTGAATAAGGCTCATCAGGAGGTCTGAGAAAAACACCGTAGCTACCTGGCGTACACTGGCGGACACCGCGCCCCCTCCGGCGGCGGTGGCGGCAGAGAGCGTGGGCAGCAGAGCCTTGGAGAATACATTCAGCTCCCGGATAGTCTCCTCCCCCAGGCCCATGAGGTTTTTCATGTTGCTGCCCACAGCCAGAAGAATGACCAGAGTTCCCACCAGAGGAACCGGGTCCAGAAGCTTACCGTCGCCCAGGGGGTGAAAGCAGTCCTCCGCCACGGAGCAGAGCAGAACCGCTGACATTACCAGGATCACGCCGCCCAGACTTTCCTGCACGGTGCTGGCCAGGAGCTTGCAGGTGCGAGTCCAAAGAGTGGAAAGGCCGCTATTCCAGGATGTAAAGTTATCAGCCTCGTCAGTATCCTCCAGGAATGGACGGGCACTGTCGGGGATGGCGTCGGTAATCTCCCGGGGAATTTGACTGGCGCAGGCGGGGACGATGCACCAGAGCAGCACAAGCAGAAGGAAAATTTTCCGCATCACAGCATCCCCCGCAGCAGCTCCCATACCGCTGTGAAAAGCGGTATGGCCACGACAATGGCGCTGAAAGCCCCGGCGGTTTCCACCACGGTGGCCAGGGCCCCTTGGTTTGCGTCCCGACACAGATCGGCTCCGACACGGCTGACGAGGGCGATGCCCACGGTCTTTACCAAGGGACGCAGCAGGTCCTCCGACAGTCCTCCGGCCAGAGACATCTGCTCCAGCAGGGCCAAAATGGCTTTCATTCCGCTGAGACTGTACAGCAGCACTCCACCGCATATGGACAGCGCCAGGAGAATGGCAATCTCCGGGTGACTTTTTTGCAGCAGCAGGATCAGCACGATGCCAATAAGGCACAGGGCCACAATCTTTCCCACTTCACTCATAATCACAGGGAAAAAAGCGACTTGATGAGGTCGAACAGATCGCTGATCTGCCGCACCAGCATCATCAGTACCACCACCAGGCCCGCCAGGGTAGTCATCATGGCCTGCTCCTCTCGTCCGCTGCGAGCCAGGACCAGGTTCAATACTGCCACCAAAATTCCAATGGCAGCTATCTTAAAAATCAGATCAACATCCATGTGTACTCCTCATAGTAAAAGAATCACCAGCAGGCCGCAGGCGGAGGCCGTGAGGGCCAGGGACAGCTTTTGAGTCTGCTTATGCTGGGAGGTGAACTGGCTCAGGGCCTCCCGAAGCTGGGCGGCAGTGCGGCGGAGGTTTAGGCAGATACGGTCCTCATCGCCGCTCCATTCCAGGGTCTGGAGGATGGTTTTGGGGGACTTATAGGGGATATCGGTTACAGATCTTGTCCAAGACTCATGTAAAGGCAATCCCCTTTTCATATGCTGTATTACTTGGGAATATATCCATCCACAAGTGGCTCTCCGGGCTTGCTCCCGCAGGATGTCCGGCACGGGGAGGCGGCGGAAGCGGATGGAGGATTCCGCCTGCTCTAAGGAGGCCGCCATGTCTGCATAAAAGCGCTCCTCCTCCCTACCCTGCCGCCATTTCTGCCCAAGGCTCCAGGCTCCTGCGCCGCAAATCAGCAGCGCACCCAGAAACTTTCCCATCATAGGTCGCGGATTGTATAGCGGCGGAGTGTATCCGCCATATGTATGGTGATCGCCTTTTCGAACAGGTGCATTTTTTGCAGCTTTTGCAGCAGGGGCCGCCTTTGCAGGTCATCAGCGGAGTCGGCATGGAGGGTGGCCAAAAAGCGGACACCGCAGTAAGCGGCCTCCTCCATGGCGGCCAGGTCTCGGGCCTGGGTGATCTCGTCAACGGCAATGATCTGCGGATTGGCAGAGCGCAAGAGCATGGGGATAGCCACCGACTTGGGACAGGAATCCATTATATCCGTGTGGCAGCCCACTTCCATTTGGGGCTGGCCCTCCAGCATCACCGCCACCTCCCCCCGCTCGTCCACCAAGGAGACCCGGTGGGCCGGAAGAGCGTCGGTGCCATCGGATAGGCAGCGCACCAGGTCACGCAGGAGGGTAGTCTTGCCAAGGCCCGGCGGAGCGATGATGAGAGTGCTGCAATAGCGGCCGTTTTGAAAGAGCCGGTCCACCAAGCCATCCGCCAGACCCGGTATCTCCCGGGCGATACGGATGCAGGCAGAGGAAAGACTGCGGAGGTTGATGCTTCTCCCCTCTTGCAGCACCACGGTGCCGCACAGCCCGATGCGAAATCCACCCTTGGCGGTTATATAGCCCCGGGACATGGTCTCCGCCGCTGTATAGCGGGAGTAGCCGGTGACGGTGTCGCACAGCAGCTCCAGGTCTCCCTGGGTGACAAAGGCTTCAGGCCCTAAGCTCTGCTCTCCCCGGGGCAGCAGAACGGTCATGGGGTGGCCGGCCCGCAGACGCAGCTCCTCTGCCTGCTCCTTCTGCCAATCGGGCAGATGCAAGGCTATGCGCTGAAAACGGATGGGCAGCAGGTGCGCCGCCTGCTCATATTGATTGATCGAGTAGCACTCTGCCAATGCGATCACGCCTCCTTCTCTTTGTTGGTCTACTGTATGAGGGGCTGTCCGCTTTTATGCAAAAAAATCCCACGCCGATGGATCGGCGTGGGAGTCACACAAATAAGGTATAGAATTATTCCTTGGGAAACAGTGTGTCCATAAGTCGGGTGTAGAACTGCTCCGGGTTCTTTTGGAACCGATCGGCCAGGCCCTGGGCCAGGTCCCGGGTGGCGGCCATAAGCTCCAGGTGCAGCAGCTCGTCCACATCGTCGCTGAAGTGGAGGGTGACGGTGTAGGTACCGTTTTCCCGGGGAGTGACCTGGGCACGGACCTGCTCCTTACGCAGGAGCATTTGGTTATAGGCGGCCACATTGCGGTCCGTTAAAAGCCGGACGGACATAGGTAAACTGCTCTCGCAGATCTCGCTGTTGCGCAGGCCCTTGGGCGTGATTGCATAGAGGCCGTCGTCGGAAAGGGTCAAATGCTCCGTGCGCACCAAGTCATTGAGGCACTGGGAGAAAGAGAAATAGTCAATGCCGCTGTCACACAGGGTCAGCTCCTGCATCCCCTCTATGGGGATGGGCCGGGACACCCGGGCGGCAATATACAAAATAAGGAATTTGATCTCCAAATTATCATGGATAAATGCTGCGTCCATATACCATCGCCTCCTCTATATTATTATACCGCAAAAAGAAACATTTGTACAGCGAAATTTGGCGGCAGTTCGGCGGGGGACGCACACCGGCGGCGGTTTTGCATACACTGGAGTGAAAGAGGCTTCTTTCAGTACTTAATAGGAGGTTATCTGGATGCCTGAAAACGGAATGCCGGGCCCGGTCTGCGATTTAAGCAGCGTAAAAGAGTCCGTATGTATCCACACGAAGAAGATCCTGGATGGATGTAGGGACAAAGATTGTGTGGAAGACCTGCGATTCTACCCCACACAGGCGGCACAGGAGGTGCTGAGCGGCGCGCAGATCATCAAGGGCGGCTGCGCGGAGCTGCTGTATGTATACACCGATGTGGAGCCGATCACCTTTAACCGGGGTTTTTACTCCATCGATATGCGGTATTTCTACCGTGTGACCCTGCAGGTGGCCACGGGCACGCCCCGGTCTACCGAGGTGGAGGGCCTGTGCGTATTTGACAAACGCTGCATTCTCTTTGGCAGCGAGGGAAGCGCCAAGAGCTTCTCCTCTGACACTACCCCGGAGAGCATCGTACCCCAGACCGGATTGCCCACCGCCGTGGTTGAGGCCGTGGACCCCATCGTTCTGGACACCCGAATCGTGGAGGACTGCACGGCAGCGGGGGTGTGCGAGGGCAATATATCGGAGATCCCGGCGGCTATCGAGGCGGTCTTTGCAAGCCCCATTGTGCTGGAGCCCGTGGGCACGCGCCGATATTTTGTGACCCTGGGACAGTTCTCCTTGGTGCGGCTGGAGCGAGACACGCAGCTGCTTATCCCGGCCTACGACTACTGCATCCCCCAATCGGACTGCAGCGGCGGCGACCCGGAGGATCCCTGCGGACTGTTCAAAAATGTCAGCTTTCCCGTGAATGAATTCTTCCCGCCCAACACGGTGGAAATGCCCAGCGATTATAACGGCACACGCAACTACTGCGCCTGCCACTGAGCCTATATAGCAGAAAAACCGATGGAGTTTTCCATCGGTTTTTTCTGCTGATTTGTTGCATAAGTCATATAAATTCGCAGTTTTTTCGTATAATATGAATGAGAGTCTATAAAAACGCAGATACTGGAAACGATGGATGCGGACAGGAGGACGAGACTATGATGAAAAATATTCCTTTTTCCCAGGTGCTGACACTGCGGGAACAGATTGCATATCAGCCGGGGCAGGTGGTGAGCCGCACGCTGGTGCAGAACGAGTCGGTGAGCGTGACGCTTTTCTCCTTTGATAAGGATGAGGAAATCAGCACCCATGAATCCGGCGGAGATGCCTTCGTCACCTGTCTGGACGGCGTTGGCCGCATCACCATTGACGGTGTGGAGTATGAGCTGCACCAAGGGGAGTCCATTGTAATGCCCGCACGGCATCCCCACGCCGTTTATGGGAAGGAGCAGTTTAAAATGCTGCTGGTAGTAATTTTTTAGGAGGATAGACTATGAAAGCTATTGTGAACCAGGACACCTGCATCGGCTGCGGGCTGTGCATCAGCACGGTGCCGGAGGTATTTGAAGTGAACGCAGACGGCAAAGCGGAGGCCTACGGCCATACCACCGACGAAAACCGCGCCGCCGTGCAGGAGGCCATAGATGCCTGCCCGGTGCAGGCCATTTCGGCGGAGGATTGACGGCTCAGAGCAGAAAAAAGAGCTGCGGAGACACATTTTTGGAGTGTGCCTCCGCAGTTTTTATTTTTTGGCACGAAGCACCACATTTTCCTTGCCCAGCCACTCCTGGCACTCCTCCAGGAGGGCGGGATGGTTCAGGCAGGTGGCGCCGAAAAGCTTTCCGGTATCCGCCATACGAATTTTTACGGGCATATCCCCCTCGAACATGGTGAAAACCAACTGCAAATGCCGGAACTCGCGGCTATCAAGGCCCGGGACCTTGAGAATGAGCTCTTGGGTCTGCTTCTCAGGAACGCGTTTGCCTTGCAGATAGAGGATGCTCTTTTGACCCTCCAGAGGCTGGATGGTATCGCACAAAATCTGCGGCGGCTTTTCATCCCGCACGGAGATGCGTCCGTTCAAAATTACCGCCGAATTTTCATACAGCATCGAGCCATATTGGCCGAGCACGCCCGAGAATACCAGCAGCTCCATCGAACCGGTGTCGTCCTCGACCGTGACGTAGGCCATCATGGAGCCGGATTTCGTGGTCTTCATCTTGACGGCCTCGACGATCCCGGCGATGTTCACGATCTGCTCATCCTGATAGGTATCCTCGCCGTTTTCAAAGCATTCCAGGATCTCACCGATCGGCACGACGTCCATTCCGCGCAGCAGCGGCCGGTAATCGTCCATCGGGTGGCCGCTGAGGTAGAGACCGGTCGTCTCCTTTTCGAGCGCCATCTTTTCAAGGGAGGAATACTCCTCGATATCGGGTATCTTTATCACCGCCGGGGCTTTCTGCCCGTTATCGCTGAAGTCCCCGAACAGGTCAAGCTGACCGGAGATGTTGTCCCGCTGCGCCTGAGCGATGCTGTCGATTATCGCGCCGGAGACCTGGATGAGCGCGCGGCGCTTATAGCCCATCGAGTCGAACGCGCCGGCCTTTATGAGATTTTCCACCGCGCGGCGGTTCAGCTCCTTGCCGGACATGCGCTTGCAGAAATCCTCAAAACTTGTGAACAGCCCGTTCTCGTGCCGCTCGGCGACGAGCTCCTCGATCGCGCCCCAGCCGATGCCCTTTATCGCCACGAGACCGTAGCGCAGGTTCTCGCCGGAGACGGTGAAGTTCGTGCCGGACTCGTTCACGTCAGGCGGGAGCAGCTTTATGCCGATCTCCCGGCACTCGGCGATATACTCGGCGACCTTGGGGCTGTTGTCGAGCACCGAGGTCAGAAGCGCGGCCATGTACTGCTGCGGATAGTGCCGCTTCATATAGGCCGTGCGGTATGTGACGATAGCGTAGCACACGGCGTGCGCCTTGTTGAAGGCATAGCTTGCAAAGTCGAGTATCTCGTCATAGATGCTGTTCGCAACGGCCTCCGGCACACCGTTTGCAACGGCGCCGGGAATACCGCGGCTGGGATCGCCGTGGATAAAGGCCACGCGCTCTGCATCAATGACCTTGTGCTTTTTCTTGCTCATTGCGCGGCGGATCATGTCCGCCTGGCCGAGCGAAAAGCCCGCAAGGCGGCGGAAAATTTCGATCACCTGCTCCTGATAGACGATGCAGCCGTAGGTGACCTCGAGTATCGGGCGGAGCATGGGGTGCTTGTAGCTTATCTTGTCCGGGTTCGCCGAGCACTCGATAAAGCGCGGGATGCTGTCCATCGGGCCGGGGCGGTAAAGTGCTATGACGGCGGTGATATCCTCGATGCTCCTGGGCTTTAAGCCGGTGCAAACGCCGGTCATGCCGGTGCTCTCAAGCTGGAACACGCCGCTCGTGCGTCCCTCGGAGAGCATCCTGAACACCTCCGCGTCGCCGTCGGGAATTGTCTCGACGGTGAATTCAGGCTCGCTGAGCCGCACAAGCTTTGCCGCGTCCTCCAGAACCGTGAGGTTTCGCAGGCCGAGGAAGTCCATCTTGAGAAGCCCAAGCTCCTCGAGCGTCGTCATCTGATACTGCGTGACGACAGATTCGTCGTTTTTCGACAGAGGCACGTATTCGTAAACGGGCCTGTCGGTTATAACGACGCCGGCCGCGTGCATGCTCGCGTGGCGCGGCATACCCTCGAGCGCCTGCGCAACGTCGATGAGCCTGCGGAGCAGCTCGTCGCTTTCGTACATATCGCGCAGAGGCTTCGATACGCGCATGGCCTCCTTTATCGTCATGTTAGGTCCCATGGGTATGGCCTTGGCGACGGCATCGGCCTCGCCGTAGCCGATATCCAGAACCCGCGCAACGTCGCGCACGGCCGCGCGCGCCGCCATCGTGCCGAAGGTGACTATCTGCGCAACATGGTCGCGGCCGTATTTGCGGTTGACGTAGTCGATGACCTCGCCGCGGCGGTTTACGCAGAAATCTATGTCTATATCCGGCATGCTGACGCGCTCGGGATTTAAAAAGCGCTCGAAATAAAGATTGTATTTGATCGGGTCGACGTCGGTGATGTTGAGCGTATACGAAACGACGCTTCCCGCCGCCGAGCCGCGTCCCGGGCCGACGGGTATCTTCTGCCCCTTTGCGTAGGCAATGAAGTCCGAAACGATGAGAAAATAGTCGACAAAGCCCATCTTCTTTATCATCCGGAGCTCGTAGTCGAGCTGCTTTTTGACGCTTCCGTCGTCGTTGGGATAGCGGCGAATCAGCCCCTCATCGCAGAGTCTTTGCAGATACTCAAAGCTGTCGGTCTCGCCCTCGGGGAGCTTGAAGCGCGGCAGCTTGTATTTTCCGAACTCGAAATCGTAGCTGCACATATCTGCAATCTTCACCGTGTTGTCGGCCGCCTCGGGGTGCTCGGGAAACAGTGCGCGCATCTCGGCCTCGTCCTTGAGGTAGAGCTCGTTTGTCTCGAACCTCATGCGTGAGGGATCTGAGATGGTCTTCTGCATCTGCACGCACATCAGAACGTCCTGATAGTAGGCATCGGATTTTTCGATATAGTGCGCGTCATTGGTGACGGCAAGCGGTATGCCCGTCTCGCGGCTTATCCTTATCAATCCCTCCGCCGCACGCTTTTCCGGCTCAAGTCCGTGATCCTGAAGCTCGAGATAAAAGCCGTCCTCGCCGAAAAGCTCGGACAGCTCAAGCGCCTTTTTCTTTGCGCCCTCGTAGTTTCCGGAGTTTATCATGCGCGGGATAGCGCCCGCGACGCAGCCGGAAAGGCAGATAAGTCCCTTCGCGTGCTCGTGCAGCAGCGCCCAGTCGATGCGCGGCTTGCCGTAAAAGCCCTCGATGAAGGCCATGGACACGAGATAGCAGAGGTTTTTGTAGCCCTCCTCGTTTCTGCACAGCAGGATAAGGTGCGTATACTCCGAATCTACGCCGTGCTCGCGGTCGAAGCGCGTTCTCGGCGCGACATAGACCTCGCAGCCGATGATCGGCTTTATCCCCGCCGCGCAGCAGGCCTTGTAAAAGGCGACTGCGCCGTACATGACGCCGTGGTCGGTGATGGCAAGCGCGGTCTGGCCGAGCTGCTTTGCGCGCTCTATGAGAGGCTCGATGCGGCACTCGCCGTCGAGCAGTGAATATTCGGTATGAACATGCAGGTGAACAAAGCTCATATGGTCATTCCTCCTCCGGCGAGTATGTCAAAAGCTTTTTGAGCCTGTGGCTCAGGCAGCTTTTCGATACCGGCGGATACGAAAGCGTCGCAAGGTCAGCCAGGCTCGCCTCGGGATTTGCATAGCGCAGAAGCGCCGCCTGCTGGAGCTTATCCGGCAGCGAATCAAGCCCGTAGAGCCTGTCTATGCGCTTTATGGCCTCAAGCTGCTTTGCCGCGGCCTCGACGACCTTGTCGGCATTGGCCGAATCGCAGTTTACCTTGCGGTTTATGCTGTTTTTCATGTCCTTTTCGATCTTGGCGGACATGATTTCCATTGCCGAGACCGGCGCGCCGATGGTCGTAAGCAGATCCTCGATGTGCTCGCTTTTTTTGAAGTACAGAAGATAATCTCCCTTGCGCTGCGCCTCCTTGGGCGAAAAGCCCATCTCAAGCAGCACCGAGTACGTCTCGCGGCTTACGCTTAGATGCGTCGTGGCAAGCTCCAGGTGATAGCGCTTTTCCGGGTCGGTTACCGAGCCGCCGGCAAGAAACGCGCCGCGTATAAACGAGGCCTTGCAGCAGGGCTCCTCGATAACGCCGAAATTAATGTGCAGCGCCGGACTGCGCATATCGTTTCCGACAACGTCGAACACCGCGCGCAGCTTTGCCGGGTCTGTCACGCGGAAGGAATGCTTCACGCCGCGCGCTTTTTCCGGCTCGTCGAAGTCAATGCCGAAGGCGCGGCGCATAAGGTGCGGAAGGCGCGCGGCAAGCTCGTCGCTTGCCGTGGTTATGCGTATCTCCTTTGCCGAAAAGCTGTGCGCATACAGCAAAACACCGTAGGCCTCGGCAACGGCGCAGCATTTGCGCTCGACCCGAGGCTGACACAGCTCTGTTTTGACTTTTTGCGCGAAGGTTTTTTCCATTTACTTATTCATGTCGCGGTTTATACTCACAACCGGCACTCCGAAGCACTTTAAATGCCCGGCAAGCGCCGAGGCAACGGCCACGCTGCGGTGCCGTCCGCCCGTGCAGCCGATGGCGATGGTGAGGCTGTATTTGCCCTCCTCGATGTAAAGCGGCAGCAGATACTCTATCATATCCGTGAGCTTGTCCATGAAAATGTTTGACTGCTCGAAGCCGAAAACATAGTCGCGCACCGGCGCATCGAGGCCGTTTAAAAGCTTAAGCTCCTCGACGTAAAAGGGATTGGGCAGAAACCTCACGTCGAACACGAGGTCGGCGTCGAGCGGCATACCGTATTTAAAGCCGAAGGACACGACGTTTACCATGATAGCGCGTCCCGTCGCGGAGTCGGAAAAATAGGTGTACAGCTCATTATGCAGCTGGCCGAGGGTCAGGTGCGAGGTGTCGATTATATAATCGGCGATATCGCGTATCGGGCGCAGCTGCTCGGTTTCCTTGAGTATCGCGTCCTCTATCGAGCCGCCGCTTTTCGCCGCCAGCGGATGCGGGCGGCGCGACTCCTTATAGCGCTTTATATCATAACCGGTCTGTCCGGCGG
>OQWM01003730.1_pt1 | contig 10100 bp, 9 predicted proteins | sample 1691531 | NCBI WGS metagenome assembly OQWM01 (sample SAMN03418257, study PRJEB22391) | human gut metagenome | biome: human-gut; feature: organic feature; material: feces | host: Homo sapiens | place: Tanzania | collected 2013-01 | reverse complement strand
TCCATGATGCCAACCAGGCCAATTTCCTTATCGGCTTCCTGAATGCATCGATAAACTAGCATTTCACAATCTGTAATATCCGAAAACAGCATAACTTCTCCCTCTCTTTCTCCTAATTTGCCGCTTAATGCAGGCTAAATTTCATAAGAAGCACAAAAATAAGGGCAAAACCAGCTAAAAACAAGATCGCCTTAATTTTTCCAACTTCACCGCCTACGTAGAACAAAATACCAAATACGATAATCGCCACCACACAGAAAATAGAACTCTGAATACTCTTAAATCTTGAAGAAATCTTCATCGGCGTTTCTCCCTTGCATATTCGGTAGGTGTTTTTCCTGTCATCTTCTTAAATGAAATTCCGAAATAATGGGGATCTGAAAATCCTACTTTTTCCGCAATCTCATAATTCTTCAGAGTTGTATTCTCCAGGAGTTCCTTCGCCTTCTCCATTCTTATCCTGGTAAGTGATTCAATAAACGTTTCCCCTGTCATCTCCTTAAAAATAGTGCTGAAATAGCTGGTACTGATATTCAGATAAGAACAGATACTGTTCAGATTCAGATCCGGATCCATATAATTTTTCCGGATATAATCCATAGCCATCATTCCCTGCCTCTGGCTGCTGGAACTGTTCAGATCCTGAAGTGATTCAAATACTCCGTCAGTGTACTCCTTCACCAATGTCACTGCTTTATCAAACGTTTTTGCCTGAGAAACTTCTTTCAGAAGCTTCTCTCTCTGAGCAATAATCTTTTCCGGATCATCACTCAGGGACTGGCAGGTATTTCCGATGGCACGTATCACCTGCTGAAGATAAATGCAGGCATAGCTTTTCTCCACCAGTGCCCCTTTGATCTCATGCTCGATCTGCTCCAGGATTTCTGTCACTTTTTGCCTGTTTCCGACCTTTATCTCCTCTGTCAGTGTTTCCAGAGATTTTATAAGATTAATACTGTTGTCCGTTTTCTTTTCTTCCATATCCAAAAGGAGGCTGCCTCCCAGCAGATACCGATAGCCAATGGCTTTCTCAGCAAGCTTATAGGAATAGACCAGTTCCTGAGGTGATCTCACCCAGCTTCCGATTCCTATAGAAGTTTCAATCCCGATCACTTCTTTTACTTTCTGCTGGATTTCCTGACAGATACTATGTATTTTGTCTCCGAATTCTCTGGATCTGCATCCTGTAAATATAATGCATACCCGATTGCTGCCTTCCTGATAAGCAACACCTGCGTTCTCTCTGTTCACAATTTCATTGCTTATATTAAAAAGTACAAAGGACATCAGTGCGCTTTCCTGCTGTTTATGCATATCTACCTGATACATTTCTGAGTAAGTGTCCATATCAAAAACAGCTACTCTGTAGCTCGAACAGTCAAAACAGATTCCCAGCTTTTTCAGTTCCAGAAGACTTACCTGTACATCTCTGGTACAATTTACAAGAGTCTCCAGTGCTTTCGACCGGATGACATCCACATTCTTGTGATAATCCTTTGAAGTCTGCGACAGGGATTCCATTTTTTCCTGTTCTTTTTTTCTGGAATCCAGCTTTTCTTTCATATTCCGGAGCACTTTTGTCAGTTCCATTGCTGTGACAGGTTTGAGCATATATTCACTTACATTGTAACGGATTGCTTTCTTTGCATATTCAAATTCCCCAAAACCGCTGAATATAACAATAAGGATATCCGGATAATTATCATGAAGAAATTCGCTCAGTTCCATACCATCCATATAAGGCATACAGATATCTGTCAATACAACATCCACCTTGTGGCTCTGCACAAATTCCACTGCCTGTCTGCCATTCTCACAATCCCCCACAAGCTCACAGTCCAGGCCTTTCCAGTCAATGTTCTCCCTGATCGCATCCCTGACCAGGATTTCGTCGTCTACCAATAATATTTTGTACATATTAAGTTTTATCCCCCATAAGATCAGGCATCATCCCTCTGCCTGATAACCCAATAAAAACGTTACTGCATCCGTTTACTTATTGAACCGAATCAGGTAAGTCCTCTGCCAGGCAGCTATTCGGTTATGAGCAAACAGCAAAGCAAATTTCAAATATCCGCTTGATTCACTATAATGATAATAGCATATTTATACTATTTTTTCAATTTTTTCAATATATTTTTGTGCATTTCATACAACTCTGTGTGTTACTGTTTCCTCCGCTGTAAACTATAAAAATTTACTCTTTTTGCGTAAAATATTGCCTTGAATAATCTGATTTTTTTCATTAAACTGTTTACAATGATTTTCAGAATTTTGAAAGGAGAATACAAATTATGTTAAAGGGAATTCCTGAAATTTTATCACCGGAATTATTAAAAGTTTTATGTGAAATGGGACACAGCGATCGTCTTGTTATCGCAGACGGTAACTTCCCTGTTGAATCTATGGGAAAGAATGCCATCACTATCCGCTGTGACGGACATGGTGTACCGGAAATCCTGGATGCGATCCTCAAACTGTTTCCGCTGGATACTTATGTAGAGCATCCTGTAAATCTCATGGAAGTTATGCCTGGCGATAATGTGGAAACACCAATCTGGGATACATATAAAGAAATCGTTGCCAAATATGACGAGCGCGGCGATAAAGCGGTTGGAAATATCGAACGTTTCGCCTTCTATGAGGAAGCCAAAACTGCATATTGCATTATTTCCACAAGTGAAAAAGCTCTGTATGCAAATATAATGCTTCAGAAAGGTGTTGTAATCAACAACTGATTTTGCTTTATCTTTTCTTCTTGTTTTATTATTTACAATAAGACATAATCTATCTTACCAAATATCATTTTTACACATTGTACACACATCACACATACATATATATACAACAGGCTGGTATCTGTACACACAGATATCGGCTTGTTTTTTTGATTCCCCCTGATACAAACAGCCGCCCAAAGTCAGATTATCTCCAACTCCGGGCGGCCGATATACATTCTTACATATCGGTTTTATTTATTATTTGTAAAGAGGTCCGTAATTCTTGCAGGCTCTGAAATCTGCACCTTCTTTATCCATTCCGAATGCATTCCATGCTGCCGGACGATAGATATCTTTCTCAGGAACATTGTGCATGGATACAGGGATTCTCAGCATAGAGCACATTGTGATAAGGTCTGCACCAATGTGTCCGTAGGAGATTGCACCGTGGTTAGCACCCCAGTTGTTCATTACATCATAAGCTGTCTTGAACGGTCCTTCTTTGCCATCGCATCTTGGAGCGAACCATGTACATGGCCATGTGTAGTCTGTACGTTTCCAGAGTTTGTCAGATACTTCTGCCGGAAGAGCTACTGTCCATCCTTCAGCGATCTGCAGAACCGGTCCAAGTCCTTTCACAAGGTTCAGACGGATCATTGTTGCAGGCATCTGAGCTTTTGTTTCATAACGGCTGGAGTATCCGCCTCCACGGAAGTATCCGTTGTCAGCCATACACCATTCTGTGTTTTCCATGATTGCTTTCTGGTCTTCTTCTGTAACGTTCCACCATTCTTTCATAACACCGTTACCGTTCTCGTCTTTAGCAACACCAGATGCATCAAGACAAGCTGCTCCAGAGTTGATCAAGTGGATAAATCCGCCTGCATCTTTAGCAACACCTTCCAGATCATATCCTGTAGCTGTACCCCTATCAAATGCGACTCCATCCAGAGTTCCTGTATAGTCAATATTTACCCAGTCTCCGTTCTGTGCTGCACGGTCTGTCACATCCTGTTCTGTCGCAGCAGCTTCCAGTCTGGACTGTACCTCCTGCTCTACAGAATCATCGGACACCTCGTTTTTGGCAACCTCTGTTACTTCAAGTCCTTTATATTTGTTCACTGTCACATAATCATTAGACAACTTACCGCTTCCGCATCCTGCTAAAGATGCTGTCATCAGAACTGCTGTAAGAACCGCAATCACTCTTTTTTTCATTTTCCTGTTTCTCCTCTTTTATCTTTTATAATTTTTTTTTATTTCTTTGTCTTATCCACTATAAAAGTGGTGACAGTAATCTGGAAAACTGTTCCTTGAACCGGATCAGTAAATTCCTCTCTTCATATATCTTTCGTGTCACCTGCGTACTCATTGTCATATCATTCTCAAAAGCTCTTTCCAGCCTCTGCACTGTACGACTATACATTTTTAATTTTATACGATCATGTACTCGCTATAAAATTACGCTATAATCTTCTGAATCACTATATAAAACCATAATTTCCTCCTTTTTCTCAATATAATAAAATAAAGGGAGAGGAATAAATCCTCTCCCTTATATTATTTACTTGTTTTCTTTATCAAGTTTAGATAAAAGTTCATCTAATTCGTTCTTTTCTTCAACTACTGTTGTTTCTTTCGGAACTTCTTTGATTACCTTTTTTTCTGACCTGCTAGATCCTGTAACCAACAGCCATTTGCCATCAGGTGACAACTGAGGCGTACTGAAACTCTTGCCTGGCTGAGAAAGGATAACTTCTTCAACACCAGTCTTGAAGTTTACACGCCAAATTTCACTCTCCTTGTTCGTTGTGAAACGGGCGCAATAGATAGCATCCGGATCATTAGGAATAAGACAAGCCGTCATACCTCTACTATAATTAGAGAAAAGGTTGGTCTTACGGTCATAGCTCCAAAGGCTATAAGATGCATATCCCTCTCCACGATGGAAATAAATAGTGTTTCCATCTCTACTGATTACACCACCGAAGTCATTGTCTGTTCCGTTTGAAATCTGGCGTACCACAGTACCCTGATTGGCATCCACCAGATACACGCCATGATGATTGCCTCTTACCTCAGTAAAGCACAGGGTCTTTCCATCAGGACTCCAAGTGAAGCCCTCTACATTTGTACGGAATGTGCGCTGTACACTGGCGCCACCTTTAGCAGCATTCTTAATCATGATGTTGGTGGTTCCATTCTTTTCGTTGATGTAACCTATGCGTCTTCCATCAGGAGACACACCTATCTGAGGTATTACCCACCAATCGATGGTATTGGTCTTGCGAGAGCCAAAGACGCCAGAGGTCTTACCCACGATATTACCTTTATAATCAGCTACGCAGTCTGCGTCATCTGTAATTTTTTCGAACTTCACACCACCCTCCTCTGGTACGAAGACGAGGGAAAAATCAAATTTCACCTTTGCATCTACACCTACTGCCAATAAGAGTAAAGACGCTAAAAGCCAGTAACTTTTCTTTTCCAGCAATTTCATATTCTATAATTTTAACTTATTATATTAATTTTTTCTGTTTGCAAAGGTAAATAAAATATTTTGATTTCACAAACAGTAAAAACCGCATCCATGCCTATTCGTCGATATGACGTGTATAAGCCTCTAAAATTAACGCCTATTTGCTAGAAAATAAAAAAGCAGGAGAATCCTACGGATAGAATCTCCGACCTCTTTATATAATATATTATGAGATTTTTTTTGCGTTTTTTACAATATCTCATTTCTGTCATCACAAGACTTGCAGACTGTTAAGGAGCTCTCTACGGCTTCAGAGTCGAGCAATATCTACTTTGAGGTTACCAATACGGGTAAGGTTCGTGCCGATGAGATAGCGCAGGTATATCTGTCGCCAACTCAGAGCAACCAGCAGATTCATCCTATTCAGTTGCAGGGCTTTGCCCGCATCTCTCTCAATCCTGGCGAAACCAAGCGGGTGTGCATCAAGTTCTATACTGATCAGTTTGGTTATTATTCTCATCAAGGCAATCGTCAATGGAACATAGCTCCTGGAACGTATGAACTGAAGATTGGAGCTTCTTCGCAAGATATCCGCCTTAAGCAGCAGATAGTTTTGACGGGTGATAAAGTGGTGAAACCTTTGCGCGATCATTACTTCTCCGAGGTTATCAGATAAGCGTATGATTTTTCTACTAAAAGTAGCAAAAAGCCAAGTTTTTTAACATTTCAATAGTTTTTGCCTAAAATCAAAGACTATAAAAGCGGTCTATCAATTTCTTGCGATAGAGGCGTCCCACCCTTACATAGCTTATGTTATCAAACGGCGGATAGAAGTGGCATACGTTGTCAACCACCTCTATCAGATAATTCATATTGATGATAAACTTTTGGTTTACTTGTATAAACTGCTTATCCACTCCCAGAAGATCATCACTCTTGATGGTTCGCTTCAGACGGACAGGAGCTTTGCAGCCCGCTACCACAGCCTCCCAGCAACGTACTTCATGATTGTACTGAAAGAGGGCGATGTCACGCTTGTCAACCAGTTTGAAATCTATGGTATTGGTATAGAGCAGAAACTTGCCGTTGTCCGACATGAACTCTTCCTTGTGCCGTCCTGCAAATTGCGGGATTGGCAAAAGGGGGTGTTCGGCAAGTCGATGCATGATGATGTCCAACTCCTTGTCATCAATAGGCTTGAGAAGCACATCGAAGGCTTTCTTTCTGAAAGCAGGCAACACAAACTCATCGTAAGCAGTATACATCACCACTCTACAACTGCCATGGGTAAAGGAATCCAGTCTTTCCAGAAAGTCCAAACCGGAAATATCGGGCAACTGCACGTCAAGGAAGAGCAAATCGGGCTGTAACTCGCTCACCCTCGCCAGGCCGTCTAGTCCGGAGTGCTCTACGGCCACCACTTCTACCTCGGAGAATCTGGCCAACCTTTCGTTCAGGTCTTTGACAGCCTGCTTATTATCATCTATAATGATTGTTTTCATCTTGCGGTTCTTTTGTCAAATAAATAATTTGATATTTTCTGGAATAACTATCGTTGCCACACATCCAACGTTTTTTCCATTTTCCTGTTCATTATTGAGCGAGAAGGTCATCTTGTTCTTATTTCGCTCGTTGACGATGACGATGGTTTGGGTGATGACGTTCAGTCCGGTGCGCTTCTTTCCCACACTACGGATGTCAAATCCCGGTCCATTGTCTCTGACCTTGATACAGGTATTTTTTCCTACCTTGCTTATCCCGATATGGATAAACTTATGTCCATCCCATCCCTTCAGACCATGCACGAAAGCATTCTCCACGAGAATCTGCACAAACATAGAAGGGATGCGCACCTGATCTATATTCACACTTTCGGCAATATTGATAGCAAACTCGAAGTCATCGCCCACCAGCTGTTTCTCTACATCAACATATCGTTTCACGAAGTCCAACTCTTCGCGCAACGTCACATCCAGACGGCACGACAGGTCGAGGTTGGCCCTTATCAACTTGGTGAGGTCGAGCAAGTCATTGGCATCATGCTCATTCGATTTCAATATTTTACCATTAAGCACATTAAATACGAAATGTGGAGAAATACGGTTGCGCACACAAGCTAGCCTCAACTGCATGTTGCGCATTTTATCTTGCGCATTTCGCTTGCGGGAGCGCATGACAAGGAGAGCAAAGATGAGGATGATGACAACGACCAGCGACACGATTGCCACCATGGTAGCGTAGGCTCTCTGGATAACAGCATTCTTATGCTCCATCTCCAGGTTATGGTGCAAGCGAATGGTATCTTGCGCAAGTCGATTCATGATTTCAGACGCACGCATCTTGATGCGGTTATGCTCCAGGGAGTCGTTCTGTTGGACATCCGTCCTTAGATTATCGTAGGCTCCCCGATAGTCGCCTATAGCCTCATAATATTTGCGAAGATAACGGTTACGAATCTGGCGAAGACTAAACTCCATGCTATCCGATTTCTTTTCGTGCGACAAGATATCCTTGACCATTGCCATATTCCCCCGCTTTACCGCCTGTCCGATGCGGATAGAATTGACATAATAAATTGATACCTCATTACCATTTTCGGCAAACCAGGGTTCTATCTCGTCGAGATACTTCTCGGACAGCGCCACCTTATCTAAATTGAGGTATACATCAGCAAGATTAAGCTTGCAGAGGTACATATCGAAGGTGTCTGTCTTATGGTGTTTCTCCAGAAAAGCCTTCATGGTAAGAAACTTCTGGAGAGATGCCTTATAGTTCTTGGTATAATAATAGTAGTTGCCATAGTTATTGAGGTAATAAGCCTGCATGCCTACCGTCATCTGAGAGAAATACTTCTCGGTCTGCTGATAATACTTCAGCGAGGTATCAAAATCGTTGAGTTGCAGATAGATGGTAGCAAGTCCGAGATAGAGTGTGATGTTTTCACTAGACGGTAACCTGAGCGAGTCTACCAGAAACAGGGCACGCCGATAACACGCTGCAGCCTCAGGCAACTGGCTCTTGAAGATATAAGCATCGCCCAGATTGGCACAGACCTTAGGCATCTGGTCTTTAGCATCGCTGTTAGCCAACAAGGTTGTGGCGTCCTTATAGAGTCTTATCACCTCATCCGGATTCTTGCGATAATTATGATAAGCAATAGCCTTACAATTATAAGCGTATGCCAATAGAGAGTTGCGGCGTTCTGTAGCTGGTTGGAGTTTGCAATAAGATATGGTTTGATCTAAGATGGGATACAAAGAGTCTGGGGTAGCAGACAGACAGAAGTACTTTGCCTTGCGAACATAATATTCATAATAAGTCAGACTATCCGTTGCCGAAGCCAAGGCTTTCCTTATAATTTCAGGAGCATGAACCGACATGGCTTCCACTGAGTCATCAATGCAAGCCAACACTTTTCTTTCTTCTTCTGTCTTACCCGACTCCGCTGGCCGTTGGCAACCCAACAGTACGACCAACAGCAGGCATATACACCAAACAAATCTTTTCATCTTCTATATTCCGTTAAAACTCTCTTTTCATGGCAAAAATAAGCATTTTACTACACACCCACAAGTTTTTTGCCATAAAATCTTCCAGAAAAGCACAAAGAGAGTGCATTTTTTATAGAAATACACTCTCCCCCGTTCTTTTATTTACTCATATAAGTATAATTATCTGTTGTCCAATATTTTCTGTTATTGAATTTATACTTAGAAGCCTTTACGGAACCATTATCATTGAATTCGTAGCTATACTTGAAAGTAGTAGTTTCGCCATCACTATCATGCTGGGTAGCAGACACAGGATGATAATCGCCAGCTACTCCAAAATACCCTACATAGAACAAGAACTCCATATCTTCTATCATATCTGCCATATAGTTGTCTGTCCATTGCTTGGTGATATTAGGATAGGTGTTGTCGCCATACTCAAATGTAACTGTATCGGTAAATTTCTCTCCATCTTCGTTTCCATTGCATACGATTTGGGTGAGTTTACCGTTAGACCAAGACAAATTATACTCCAATGAATACTTCTCTGTTATCTTCTCACCATCCTCGTAATATACATCAGTACCTGAACTGGCAATCTTAGTCAGGTGTCCCTTGGAATCGTAAGAGAACCGCGCCTCGCCATTGTTTTCATCATTATCAGAGTGATCTGTATCACGGGTTTTCATGTAGACGATATAACCATTTTTATTCAATGATATATCGTAATACTCTGTCACATCTGAATAACTGCCATGTGTATGGGTATAAGAAATCTTGAATGGATTGTAGGAGAAAATATAGTCATCACTACCATAGGCTCTACACTTTGTGATTTTTCCCTCTGAGTTGTAGTTGAAAGTATTGTCACCCACAGAAGTAATATAAAGCACCTCATGATCGCTGCCGGTTATCTGACCTGCGGTATCACTACCTTTATCTGAAGGAGTATAGCCATCGTCATCACTACTACATGAAGTAAAGAAGAAAGGTAATGCCATCAAAAGCATACCTATATAATAAAGAGGTAATTTTGCTGTTTTCATGATTCTAAGTTTTTTAATGATTGTAATAATAAGAGGGATGCAATATCCTTATTGAAAATATTGCATCCCCTTTTATCAAGGTTCAACGATGTTTATTAGAAATTATAACCTACGCTGAACATCCAGTTCTTGTTCTTCAACTTGCCATCGCCAGAGTTCTTAGCAATGTTAGTGAAGCCAAACTCATAAGCAGCACCGATGTAATAGTTCTTAGCAATTGTCAAGCCAGCACCAATCTGCAGACCACAATCGAAGTTCTTGGCACCGCCATCTTCGCTAAAGAAATCTACCTTGTCTTCGTCGTCTCCATCTGTTTCCTTAATCTTACCACCTACACCATAAGCGAAGTAAGGACCAACATTAA
>OQWM01003729.1_pt1 | contig 10100 bp, 3 predicted proteins | sample 1691531 | NCBI WGS metagenome assembly OQWM01 (sample SAMN03418257, study PRJEB22391) | human gut metagenome | biome: human-gut; feature: organic feature; material: feces | host: Homo sapiens | place: Tanzania | collected 2013-01 | reverse complement strand
TATGCAATCGAATTGGTTATTTATGCAAAAGTCTGACAGGTGGGGTATACATATAATTTTTGCCATACGCAAGAGGGTATGACTCAATGGCATGAACAGTAAAAGCCCCGGAACCGCTCAAACTTGGTTCCGGGGCTTTTTTCAGCTTTTATTTATCTTACACATAGTTTTTATTTCACTCCCACCTTAACGGTCTTGCCGTCCTTGGTGCGTATGATGTTGATGCCGCGCTGACGGTTGTTCAGCTTCTGTCCGCTGATGTTGTAGCGTGCAGAAACGTTGGCATCGTCCTCACCATAAACCTTGTTTATACCGGTCGGTATGTCGAACGGAATCTTCAGGAACTGAATCTTACCCTTCTGTGTAGCACTTACCGTAATATCGAACTTCTTCTCGAAGCCCTTCTTGATGGTCAGTCTGCCTTCAGAAGTAAGAGTTACGTTCTGTGCCGTTTCCTCGTCGAGAGCATCGGCAAATGCGTATGAAATGGTAGCCTCTGCATCGTCGAAGTTGAAGAACTTGCTCAGGTCAATCTCGCCGCCTGCGGTCTGTGTGTCAGCCTCGCCTACAATGCGGTTGCCATTGAAGTTATCAAGACAGAAGTAAGCCGGAGTGTTCAGTCCATACTGTCCCTTGTCGGTTCCGTCGAGACGGAAGCTGATACTCTTCACATTGCCCAGCGACCTCAGGTCAACCCATTGCCATGAGTCGAGGCAGTAGTGGTCAGCCTCCTTCGCCGAACGGTAGTCAGCGAGATAATACTCAACCTCGGCAGTCGTGCCGTCAACCTTTGTTCCCGTAAGGATAACCTTCAGGTAGTCGCCCTTCTCGAACTTGCGTGCCGTGCCGTTTCCGTTCTTCACGCTTTCAGTAACCCATGCATTGTTCGTGATGTAGAATCCTCGTATGCAGTCTCCCGCCACGCTGTTGTTCTTCACATTGATGATGCCGTTGTCGAAAGCCACTGCGAAGTTCTCCGAGTTGTCGTAGCCGTTACCCACTGCAGAGTTGTACTGGTCGGTAGTCATTGTCTCGAAGCTTGTAGCCGTACGGTTAGAGTATGCAAAGCCAGTCCATGAGCTCCATGCCGGTATATAGCTGTTTTGGAACTCGTAAGAACCGCTCACGAACGAACCGTTGTACTGCGTAGCACCCCATGCTTCGCCAACCGTACCCTTCGTGTCAGGTCCAGCCCAATAACTGTCTCTGTCGAGATACTGGTTCTCGAATGTAGCCGTCACAGCCTCGCCGGTCACGATAACGCGGCAAGTGTCAGAAGCCACCTTGCCGTTGGCATCGGTAACGAGCAGATAGTAGAGGTCACACTCGGATGGAGTATACTCAGATGTAGCCTCACCCAAAGCCTCAAGCGAAGCAGTAGCAATCTCTTCGCGCTTACCATTCAGCCAAGAGATAGCGAATGGAGCCGTACCGTCGGTCACGTTAGCCTTCAGTTCAGCCTTCTGTCCTTCCTCAACGCTTGCCGTTGCCGAAGCGGTAGCCTTCACTTCCGGTATGTACTTAACCACGTCAAACGGAATATTCAGGAACTGCACCTTGCCCTTCTGCGTAGCGTTCACAACCACGTTGAACTTCTTCGTCAGCTGGTTGCTCACCTTCAGCATACCGTTTTCTATAGTCACATATTCCGCAATGTCCTCTCCGAGAGCGTCAGCAAAAGCGTAAGCCACCGTAGCCTCTGCATCATCGAATGTGAACATCTTGCTCAGGTCAAATTCGCCAGCCTTTGTCTGGAGCTCAGCGTCAGCCACGATGCGGTTGCCGTTAACGTTGTCAAGACAGAAGTAAGCCGGAGTGTTCAAGCCGAATGCTCCGCTGTCGCTTCCCGACATGGTGAAGTTGATGCTCGTAACCTCGCCCAGCGACCTCAGGTCAACCCACTGCCATGAGTCGAGACAGTAGTGGTCAGCCTCCTTGTCGGCACGGTAGTCGGCAAGATAGTAGTCCATAGTAGCCTTTGAACCGTCGGCATGGTTACCTGTGAATGTAATCTTCAGCCAGTCGCCCTTTGCAAACTTGTGGGCATAGTCATTGTCCTTTGCATAGAGAATGGTATTTACCGCATAAGCATTGCTTGTGACATAAAGGCCACGTATGCTGTCACCCGTCAGCGGACTGTTGAGCACCTTTATCTCGCCGCTGTTGAATGCCACGGCGAAGTTCTCGGAGCTGTCATATCCGTTGCCCACAACATTGTTGTACTGGTCTGGGGTAATGGAATTGAAGTCTGTAGCAGTTCTGTTCGAGTAAGCGAAGCCCGACCACGAACCATATTCAACATTGTAGCTGTTGCTGAACTGATATGATCCGCTCACGAACGAGCCTGCCATTTCGTCTCCGTATGCACCCTCCATGACGGTACCCTTTGTGTCAGGACCAGCCCAGAAGCTCTCGTTGTCGAGATACAGGTTCTCGAAAGTAGCCGTCACAGCCTCGCCGGTCACAGCCACGCGGCAAGTGTCAGAAGCCTGCTTGCCGTTGGCATCGGTCACGGTCACGTAGTAGAGGTCACACTCCGTAGGAGCGTATTCAGATACGGCGGTGCCGTAGTCTTCGAGAGTAGTCGTCGCAATCTCGTTGCGCTTACCGTTAGTCCATGAGATGCTGAACGGTGCGGTACCCTTGCTCACGGTAGCCTTCAGCTGAGCCTTCAGTCCGGCAGCCACGCTTTCCGTAGCCTCTGCAACAACGTCGGTGTTAGGAATCTCCTTGATTACCTCTCCGCCGGCAACAAACTTGCTTGTGGCGTAAACCAGGCTTGTCGTGCCGTTGATGTTGGTGAGTGCAGTATAGATGATATACTCCTTGTCCTTCTCCAGTCCCTCTACGGTCGCTGTGGCAACCTCGTTCTTATGAACGTTAAGTGCGTTCTCCGATGTTGTCAGTTCCTCGGCGGTAGGAGCCGTTGCTGTAGCCTCCTTTGCAATGAACTGTGCTACGCCCGACTGATTGAAGATAACCTTCACGTCAGCGGAGGTGTCCTTGATGTTGCCGACGGTAGGATATCCTTCAGCCATCTCGGCAGCCTTTGTGCAAGCATCAAATTCGTAAGCTCCGATAGTTGGTGTCGTAGCATTACGCTCAGTGCCGGTGATGTCGGTTGTGACGTAAGCCAAAGGCTGTGCTGTAAGCAGGTATCCCTCGGCGGTAGGCTGTAGTTCGTTTCCTTCATCAAGGAATTCAACAAGTTCGTTCTGTCCGTCAGTCTCGTTGCTCTTAGCCTTCCAGTCCTCGTATGTGGCAAGTTCAGACTTGTCGTAAGCGAACACGGTGCCCGAAGTGTGAGCCACGTTGTGAGCGTAAGTAGCCTTGCCGACACATTCAGCCTTATAGTAACGGTAAGCATAACCGCCAGCTTTGTTCATGAAGATGTTGTTCAACACATTCATGTTCTCTATACCTGTGTCGTTAAGCCACAAAGCGGATGACTTGGTGTTTCCGTTCATGTTCACCGTGTTGTATGCGATGTTCATGTTCTTTGAAGCAGATCCGATCTTTATACCTACGCTCGATGCGTTGTCGCTATTGATAATAACCTCATTGTTGAACACGTTGACAGGAGCGTTGTCCGTTCCAATCACGCTTCGCATAGATATACCGGCAGCCGTATTGCTTACGCTGAGGTTAATCTTGTTGCCGCTGATTTCCACGTTGTTGTCGTCAGCGTATTTGGAGTCGATGTCCATTGCCTCGACAGACTTCGTGGTCTTGGTGTTCTCGATACGGTTGTTGCGAACCTTCGCTCCAAGCTCATCGTGCAGGTAGATACCCTTTGCGCCGAAGTTGCGGATAATGTTGTTCTCGATAATTCCGCCAACCTCCTTAGTCTGTACCACCGTACTTGTTCCACCCATGCGCACACCGATGTAACCACCTTCCAGCAGACAGTTCTTCACCGTGAGGTAGTCGTTGTTCTGGTTTTCAAACTTGCTTCTTACATAGGTATATATGAGGTTGATGTCATTGGAGTAGTTCGTCTCCATCTTTGCATGGATATAGCATCCGTCTACAGTAAGATGACGGCTTGCGTTCTTCACATGTAGCACGCCGGGATACGTAGTGTCTGTAGTTGTCAGTTCAAGACCGCGCAGAGTCACCCAATCAGCTCCTGCCACAGTAAACACACCATATTCGGCAAACATCTTGTCATCGGAGTATGTCGGCTCGTTGTAGGTGTTGTGGTAAATCTGTACATCGTGGTAGTCGCCGCTTTCACTCTGTATAGTGATGGTGTTAGTGGCAGACGCTCCCGGAATCTCCGGAATTTCAACGTTCTCGTTGTAGATACCGCGCTTGATGTTTATGACGACAGGTCCGTCGATACCATCCTTCAGAGAGTTCACTGCGCCCTGGATAGTGCCGAAGTCTGCACCTGCGCCGACGGTGTATGTTCCGCTCTTGCCGGTAGTGACAGTAGTGGTAGCAGCAACAGGTTCTGTAAGCGTAGTCACTGCCTCGTTGCCCGTTACGGAAGTGAGAGAAGCCGAAACGGCAGCTTTCTCAGCAGCAGTAGTAGCAACATTCGCTGTGAGCCAGAAGTAGTAAGTGCCAGGTTTGGTAATCTTGTATTCGCCATTGATGTCAGTCTTGCCTGCTGTAGCCTGTCCGTAAAGATTTACAGGGGCAAACACGTCGCTTGTGCCAGTGGCATATACATTAACAGAACTGATGGCGTTGGTATCATATTCACCGACAGTGAACTTCTGGATGTTGAGAGTGTTAAGGTCACCGTCAGCAACCACAGCCACCTTCATCAGCTGCGTCTCAGCCCCCTTCAACGTAGTAGCCGGTGCAGTCGGTGTCGCTTCAACGGAAGCGATATGAATAGGTTGCTTCTCGTATGCCGTAACCTCGATGGCAAATCCAGCCTTCGAGAATTTGGTCACGAACTTCACAGTCACCTTTCCGTCCTCGGCGTCAGAGAGGAAGTAAGTCGGTTTGTCATACATGCTGTAGGTAGCGTCAGCCTGTTCCTTCACCTCGCCACCATTATATATATATATGTTGTCCTTGGCAGTCACAGCCCATTCCTTGAATGTGAGCTTGACGCTCTGTCCAGGAGTCTCCGGAGCAAAGGTTACAGTTCCGCTGAAGTTCTCGGAGTAGTTGCCGTCAATGCCGCCATCGTCGTAGAACATCAGAGGCGCACCTTCTTTAATCAGGATTTCACCATTGTCACCCTGCTTCATGTTGATAAGGTTCATCACGGTGATTGCACCCTCAGGGTCGCCGTTCTCTACAGTCACGGTCTCTTCGCCGATAGTAAGAGATGTCACAGCAGCGTCAACAACGTTGCCAGGTGTAGCATTGTCAGAGATGTCGCATCTGATGAGATACCAGTTGTTGCCCTCGACAAGACTCTTCGGAGTGGTGAGAGAGAGAGTTGCTGTTGTAGCTTCAGGAGTGATGTCGGCAGTAGCCACAGGCAGTGCGTCAGCATCTACTGTGTCACCCTGCTTAGCCAGAGCATAAAGATTAATCTTAGAGACAGCTGCTGCGGAATTCTTCAGATTGAGGGTGATGGCAGCGAGAGATTTGACGTCCTTGTTGCCTTCAGTAAATACGTTTACGGAGAGGAGGTCAAGATCTTTCTCGCCCACGCCGGCAATCTCCTTTGCAGACTGTTCAACGGTAGTGGCCGACACAGCCATCGGCTTAGACAGATATTCGCTCACTGTAGCCTGGAAGCCGTTTGCTGTATTCCATGAATCAGAAACACCGGCATTGAAAACCACCGTCAGAGCACCGTCGGCAGATGTAGAGCGGAGTAATTTGCCCGGACCGACATCCTTGGTCTCTTTTGACGACTCCCAGAGCAGTTCGCCGGTTGTTCCCTTTCCACTGTATATCTTCATCGAAGCGTGGTCAGGGTTATAGGTAGAAGATGCATAGAAGAGAGCGAACTTTGAGAATTCAATCTGGCATATCATGCCGGCGTTGTAAGGCTCAAAGATATTGATACGGTCGTCCTTGCCACTCTCATAGTCAGAAGAATATTCACTCTTGTTCTTCGTCTTGAAGAGCATAGAACCGTTCACCTTCTTTGTAACGGTGCCCTGGCCGAGATGTGATTCCACCAGGTTCAGCACCTCTCTGTTGCCCTCAGGATTACCCTCTGCAACGGTGTGGGTGGCATCACTGAGTGTAACAGAAGCCACGGCAGCGTCAACCTTCTGTCCGTTGGCAGCAGTCTCCTTTATGTCGTAGGCAAGCCAGAAATAGTTGTCACCCTCAACAAGCGACACCTCGTTGGTTGCTGTTATTTCGATAGCGTCGCCAGTCACCTGTGTTTCGCCCACCTTTACGGAAGTTGCGAAGTTTGCATCCGACTTGGTATAATATACAGTAGCCTTGCTGATGATGTCATTTGTGCCGTTTGTGGTGAAAGAGAACTTCTTTGCTGTCAGTGCAGGGAAGTTATTCTCTGTCTTCACGTTCAGTTTCTGTATCTCCTGATCCGTATCTCCGGCAGCCAGAGTCTTGGCAGACGCTTGTGTCGTCTCAATCGCCTGTGTCGTCATTGGCTGTGGGATAAACTGGGAAACCTCGGCTTCGAATCCGTCGCGGGTATATGCCAGTTCGCTGCCTGACACAAACTTTATTGTCAAGGCTCCGTCTTCCGAGTTGGAGCGTATGAATGGAGTCTCTGTTTCTCTAACGGTTCTGATAAGATTTGCTTCATCGTCGGTAGAACCATTATATATAAGGATGTATTGCGATTTCGCATCATCGTGTAGACTACTCTCAAAGATATTCATCTTTGAGAAGTTTATCATCACCTTCTTGTCGGCAGAAGCCGGCTTGAAGGTCACCATACTGTTGAATCCGAGAGTCACCTTTTCTGTCGGTCCTCCATCATCATAGAAGCTGATAGGTGTGTCGGTAACGGTTATCGTCTGATACTCTGCCGGGAAAAATACAATGGCAGGGTTTCCTACTTCAACGGCGTCAGCACTTGCGAATGGCGTTACGCCCTCTGGCTTTGTCGCTGTAGTTACACCAGTAACATCAAGTTTAACCTTCGCACCTACAGCAGCTTCGCCCTTGAAGTCGCCGACGATGGTGAACTCGTTCTTTCCGTTGTCAAGTGCCTTGTCAAGAGTGAAAGTGTATATGCCGCCATTTTCTGTTACGGTTGCGTCAAGAGGAGTAGCGCCCTTATACGATACATCGTTTCCATTGAACAGTTTCAATGAAAGAGGGTCTACGGCATTTTCATTCTCGGTCAGTCTCAAGCTGACGGTCTTCAGGTGGTCAGCATTCATCACGCCGGTAGTGTTTACGAATAGTCCTGCAAGGTTCACATACGAGCGGCTTTGCGGAGCTGCAACGACGTTGTTGTACTGTGAGCCGGCATCGGTGACGCTCATGTCATCAAGCTTCACGCATTTTACCTTTGCCACCCATCCTTCAGCCCTCTTGGCAAAGCGGAATAGGAAGCCTACGGACATGGCACCATCGTCAGTTGTGGAATAATACACCTTGTTTTTGTACGTTCCGTCCAACGTCTCGAGGATATTTCCGTCAGGGAGGGTTGAATTGGCTTTCACGTCACTTGTTGCCGTAGCCCAAGTGAAGCCGGAGTCGTCAACCTCTCCGTTATAGACAACAACCTTGCCTGGCCAGCTGTTGCCATCGCTCCTTACGTCGACAGACTCGAACGTAATCTGTATGGACATGCCTGCTTCGGCAGGTTTGAACACGGTAAGCGACTGTGAGTTGTTGCTGCTGTTGGAGCTGATGGCTTCCGTTCCCTTCATGTCATAGAAGGTAAGCTCCTGCCCTGTAGCAACCGTCACTGTCTGCTTGCCGAACTGCGGCTGTAGCACCGTATTGTCGTCTTGCGCCATAAGCTGCATAGGCAGCCACAGCATAGACAACAAAAGTGCCAGCATCAGATAACTGTACTTTTTTTGCATTTTGATATAAAGTTAATAATTAATGTAATGTTTTCCAACATCCTCATCATTCCATGTTTTCCTCGAAACATGAAAGAACTGCGGAAACCAACTCTTGATTTAAGGTCGTTGTTCCACGACACAATGGCAGGTCTTCTGACTTTGTCGCCCGGCGTTTCAGACGCCTTCCCGACAATAGTGCAGTGGCTTTATGTCTGAATCCTTTAAGGAGCGGCTTACAGCAGCGGGACTGTTCGGGATTTCCACCCGATTCCCTTTTAATCGCCATAAGGCGAACCGCTTGCGTTATTTTTTTTGTAAGAGACTACAAAGATAAGCAAATAAAAATGACAGACAAACAAAAAAACAAGATTTTTCACCTCGCATTTTGTAAGTCTGTCAATATTGTAATATGCAGTAATCAATATCGCGTAATATCAATTTGCTGTTATCGTTTTTCTATCTTCTCCATTTCGTTCTCTTTCATCTTCTTTAGCAGGTCGCTGGCAAAGATGAAGTCGGTGAGCTTCTTGTTTGTAGAGCCCATGATGTCGGCACTCTTCCCTTGCCATTCCTTTTTGCCTTGGTAGATGAAGATGATATTCTCTCCGATACCCATTACGGAGTTCATGTCGTGGGTATTGATGATGGTCGTGATGTTGTATTCTTCGGTAATGCCATGGAGCAGGTCATCTATGACAAGCGATGTCTTAGGGTCGAGACCGGAGTTAGGCTCGTCGCAGAAGAGATATTGCGGATTTAGAGCGATAGCCCTGGCTATAGCCACACGTTTCTGCATACCGCCCGAAATCTCATCAGGGAATTTCTTCTGTGCATCCACGAGGTTCACTCTGTCAAGACATTCCTGTGCACGGTGGATACGTTCTTTGTAGTTCATGTTTGAAAACATGTCGAGTGGGAACATCACGTTCTCCAATACAGAAAGAGAGTCGAACAATGCGGCACTCTGGAATATCATTCCCATCTCGCGGCGCATCATCACCTTTTCCTTCTTTGTCATCGTGACGAAGTTTCTTCCGTCATACAGCACCTCGCCGCTTGTCGGTTCAAGCAGTCCTACGAGGTTTTTCATCAGTACGGTCTTTCCGCTTCCGCTCTGTCCGATGATAAGGTTGGTCTTTCCGCTTTCAAACACGGTGCTGATGTCTTTCAATACCTCTTTATCGTCAAATGACTTGCAAAGATGTTTTATCTCAATCATAGTTTTATCTTCTCCTTTAGCTCAGCAACTGTGTCAGGAACACGTCGGAGCATAGAATAAGCACGCTGCTTGTCACAACGGCATTGGTACTTGCTTTTCCTACTTCAACAGATCCTCCTTCAACGGTATAACCGTAATATGACGACACGCTGCTTATGATAAATGCAAAAAACAGACTCTTTATGATACTCATCCACATGAACCACGGATTGAAGTTATGCTGCAAACCGGCGGTAAGGTCGCCGGGAGTCAGTACGTGGCCTATGACAGCCGTGGCATACGCTCCTATGATACCTATTGCGGAAGAGAAGATAACGAGAAACGGCATAATGGTAATCAATCCCAGTATCTTGGGCAGGATGAGATAGCTTGCAGAGTTCACGCCCATTATGTCGAGGGCATCAATCTGCTGTGTCACCCTCATGGTGCCGATTTCGGAGGCAATATTGGAACCGACCTTTCCGGCGAGGATAAGACACATGATGGAAGACGAGAACTCCAGGAGAAGAATCTCTCTCGTTGTATATCCCGAAACCCATCTTGGCATCCACGGGCTTTGTATGTTCAGCTTCATCTGAATACATATAACGGCGCCGATAAAGAAAGATATCAGCAGTACGATGCCGATGGAGTCCACTCCAAGTGCAGACATCTCCTTGATATACTGTTTCATGAACATACGCATACGTTCGGGGCGGGATAATGACCTGCCCATCAGTATAATATATTTTCCGAAACTTGTTAGACTTTTATGTAAAAGCATATTATATAAAATCATTTGTTGTCATGGAGTCAGGGAACGTCATCTCATCATCCACTTGTCTTTGTCTTTTACCATAGGCACCACAATCTCCTCTTTCGTGCTGTCGCCGAAACAGAGGAGCAGGTAAGCCTCCGCAGTAGGGTTCAGACTGTCGTTTTTGCAATTCAGCACTCTGACCTCTGAAATCCCCTTGTGT
>OQWM01003723.1_pt1 | contig 10104 bp, 9 predicted proteins | sample 1691531 | NCBI WGS metagenome assembly OQWM01 (sample SAMN03418257, study PRJEB22391) | human gut metagenome | biome: human-gut; feature: organic feature; material: feces | host: Homo sapiens | place: Tanzania | collected 2013-01 | reverse complement strand
ACTATGTGAAGCTTGCAGAAGCGATGGGAGCAGTAGGACTTCGAGCTACAACACAGGAAGAGTTTAAAGAGTGCTTTGCGAAAGCATTGACATGTGGAAAACCGGTTCTGATCGATTGTATGATCGACTGTGATGACTGCGGTATCGCTGGCCGCCGACGGAGGCGACTCTTGCGTGGCATACATCAACGGCACAAAACACACCGACGAGGCGATTGTCATGGCTCAGATGCATTCCACTATGGATGAAATGGCGCAACAGGCGCAGGAGTTGTCTGTCGAAAGGCAGATGGACGACTTTTTTGTCGAATCTTTCAACAATTGACTTCATTATGAGAAATTTTCTGATTGTTTTATCCCTTTGTTTCTTTTCCTTCATCGCGGCTGGCGCGCAGGAGAATCTTGCCATCGCTCAGATTTTCAACAGCGGATATGCGAAACGGCAGGACGTGGAGGAAATTATCCTGAAAGGTAAATCGCTGAAATATGCAAACCTTTCGCTGTTCAGAAGCGTTAAGGTGACCGGCAACAGCGCGATTGCCTCTAAAATGGAGAAATTGGTTGCCATCGACGCGCGAAAGGCGTCCGACAAGGAGATGCGGGCGAAAGGCGGACAGCTGGTGTTTGCATTCCTTGCTTTCAAAAAAGAAGGCGGTGAATATGCCTACATCTTTTTCCGACAGTCGCACCAAAAGGCAAAGGGCGTGGCGGCTGTGGTATACATGGAGGGCAAGATGACGCCTAACGAAGTGAAACGTAAATTCTTAACACGTTAGATATGAAAAAATCTGCTTTGCTCCTTCTTCTCGGAGCTTGTTTCTGCAGCGCTTTCGCGCAGGATTATGAAGAATGCGACTCGGTGGCGGATAACGCCGTCGACTTATCGCATCGAGTGGTGAATCCGGATTCGGTAGTTATCGACCGGTCAAACGGAATGGTTTCGGTGCGAATATACGGCGAGGACGGAAACCACGAATACTCTTACGCCTACAGTCAGGAGATGCCGGCCGACAGCGATGAGACGGTTTCCGAACACGACGACTGGAATTTCGACCTCCCGTTTGTCGACAAACTGACAAACCATAGCTCGCGGTCGAGATTCGCTGTGAGCTGCGGTGGTTTCGGCTTCGGATTTGTAAACGCTATCGACTGCCCGCCGATGATGAATACTAAAATGGCAAACTCTTACGAGATTTTCTTTGACAGGATTATCGCGGTGTCTTGGAGTCCGATGCGCAACGGGACGTCGCTGAGGCTTGGTCTCGGTCTCGACTGGAAAAATTTCCGAATGACGGGAAACACTCGCTTCGTGAAAGACGGCAAATTCGTTAATTTCGGCGAATATCCGCCGGAAAGCGACCCTAAATTCTCTCGTCTGAAGGTGTTCGCTCTGACAATGCCGGTTACGTTCACCCAGAAGTTCGGAAAGGGCTTCTCTTTCAGTGCGGGGGCGGTGGTCAACTTCAACACGCACGCGAGCATGAAGACTAAATACATCAACAACAACGATGAGGTTACGCTGGCAAACAGCAACATCCATCAGCGGAAGGTGACTGTCGATGTGATGGGACAATTCAACTTCAAAGCCATCGGTGTCTACATCAAGTACTGCCCTATGTCGGTGCTCGACCCAGAATTTGGTCCTGACTTCAAATGCTTCTCAACCGGACTTACGCTGTTCTATTAAAACACACTGACTATAACTGCAAGCGCCGCCACGGAAACCTCCGCGACGGCGCTTTTTTTATCGTGTGCCTCGACGCCTACAAGCCAAACGCTTCTTTCACCTTGTCGACATAGTCGAGCTTCTCCCATGTGAACAGCTCAACGGACATTGTCTTGTCGCCGTTATATTTCGAGTAGAACGTCTTTTTTACCACCTCCGGCTTGCGGCCCATGTGGCCATAGGCTGCCGTTTCCTGATAGATGGGCTGACGCAGCTTCAACCTGCGCTCGATGGCTGCCGGACGCATATCGAAGATTTTGCTTACCTGCTCCGAAATCTCTGCGTCGGTAAGCGACACTTTGGCTGTGCCGTTGGTGTTCACGCAAAGGCTCACAGGCTCGGCTACGCCGATGGCGTAAGCAACCTGCACAAGGGCCTCATCGGCAACGCCTGCTGCCACAATGTTCTTGGCTATGTGGCGCGCGGCATAAGCTGCCGAACGGTCAACCTTCGATGGGTCTTTGCCCGAAAACGCTCCGCCGCCGTGCGCTCCACGGCCGCCATAGGTGTCTACAATTATCTTGCGGCCGGTAAGACCGGTGTCGCCGTGAGGTCCGCCGATCACGAATTTGCCGGTCGGATTCACATGCAGTATCAAGCGGTCGTCAAACATGGCGCGGATCTGCTCCGGAAGCTTGGCGATAACGCGTGGCAGGAGGATTGTCTTGACATCATTGTAGATGGTGGCGAGCATCTCGCTGTCGGCCTTGTCCTGCGCCGCCTTCGATGAGTCGCCCGCGGCGATAAAATCATCGTGCTGGGTGCTGACAACGATTGTGTGGACGCGCACAGGATGATTGTGCTCGTCATATTCCACTGTCACCTGACTCTTGGAGTCGGGACGCAGATATGTCATTTCCTTATGCTCGCGGCGAATGGCGCTCAACTCGCGGAGGATCGTATGGGCGAGGTCGAGGGTCAACGGCATGTAGTTCTCGGTCTCGTTGCAGGCATAGCCAAACATCATTCCCTGGTCGCCGGCGCCTTGCTCGTCCGCATTCTCGCGCTCTACGCCTCGGTTGATGTCGGCGCTCTGCTCATGGATGGCGTTGAGCACACCACATGACTCGCCGTCAAATTTATACTCGCTCTTGTTGTAGCCTATCTCGTTGATTACGCGACGGGTAGTGTCCATCAAGTCGATATAGACTTCCGACTTGACCTCTCCGGCGATAACAACCTGCCCTGTTGTGACAAGGGTCTCGCACGCCACTTTCGACTGGGGGTCGTATGCCAACAATTTGTCGACAATTGCGTCCGAAATCTGGTCGGCCACTTTGTCTGGATGGCCTTCAGATACTGATTCTGATGTAAATAGATAGTTCATCTGTCCTTAAAGCTTAATGTTTAAAGTGGAAGCTAATTTGCTGAGAATCGTGGGGAGAATCGCAGTTTTAGCATTTTTTATTGTGGTTGCAAGCAGCCAAATTTTTCCACATAATTATTTGTTTTCGCCCGCAAAGTTACTACTTATCCACCGATTTTCAAAGAAAATTATTATTACTTATTGTGTTGTTGGCAAAAATCGCTATCTTTGCGTGCTACTTCGTGTAGCACTTTTTTATTAATCAAGGAAAAAATTAAAAAACAAATAAGTAAATGGCAACATTAGAGAAAATCCGGAAAAGATCCGTACTTCTGCTCGTTATCATCGGTGCGGCGCTTGTGGCGTTCATCATCGGTGATTTCTTGAACTCTGGCCGCAACATCTTTGGTGACGGCACTACGGTGGCTAAGGTCGATGGCGAGAAAATCGACTATCTGGCGTTCCAGCAACGCTACAGCGAATTTACTGAACAAAACAAAAACGCTTCTCAGCAGGACGCTGCTACGGTGCAGAACCAAGTGCTCGGAACGATGATTCAGGAAACGCTCTTCAACGAGGAGTATGACGCTCTCGGAATCGATGTGACCGACGCAGAGCTGTCAAACTATATGTACAAACAAATGGCGATGCGCGACCAGGACTTCGCGCAGACCCTCGGTCAGCTCGCGCAGAGCTTGGCGGGAAACGAGAAGGCAAACGCGCTCCTCGGAAACGCTACTTCGCAGGAGATGATGGTGCAGAGCATCCGCAAAATCATCTTCAACCCTAACCAGTTCGGTTTGACTTCAGAGCAGGTGAAGGCTGCGCAGGACTGGTGGCTCACTAAGGAAAACGACGCTACTGAACAGTTGAAACAAGCTAAATTCGGTATGCTCTTCCAAGGAGCCGTGCAAGCAAACGCGCTCGAAATCGAGGCGATGAAGGCTCAACGCATGAACTCTTACGATGTGCAGATGGTGGCTCTTCCTTACGCTTCGTTGAAAGATGACGACTACAAGGTTTCTGACGAGGAAATCAAGGCTGTATACAACACTGAAAAGAACCGCTTCGCTCTCGACGAGGAGGCGCGCCTGGCTTACTACATCACTGTGCCGGTGGTTCCTTCTGCCGCCGACTTGCAGAAAGCCGACAAGTTCCTCGCAAGAGTCGACTCTGCGCTCCACGCTTCTCAGGGTCTTGAGGGCGTGCGCCAGTTCAACGAGCTGTCAATCAACGAGCGCAAAGCGCGTCAAAGCGAGCTCGCAAGCCTCGGTATGGACGCAAAGCAGTTTGCCGACTCTGCTGCCGTTGGTCAAATCTCTAAAATCTACACTCGCGGCGACAACCGCACCATCTACCGTCTTCTCTCTAAGAACTCGGAAATCGACTCTGTAAAGGTTGTCGTGGCTCCGGTGGAAGGCGACAAGAAGAAACAGGACGCTGCCCTTGCCGACCTCAACGCCGGAAAGGCTGTTAAGGACGTTAAGGCCGACACTACTGAAATCGACATCTTCGCCGCTTTGCAGCAGGGTGCCATGACTGACGAGCAGAAGGCTAAACTTCTCGCTGCCGGCGACGAATATTTCGTGCTCGACTCTACCGACAAGGGCGCGGCTATCTGCAAGGTTATCGAGAAGAAAGCTCCGAAAACTGTATACAACATCGGTGAAGTTTCTTTCGTGGTCGACCCAAGCAAGGACACTCGTGCAAACTTGCTCAACGACCTCCAGAAGTTCCTCGACAAGAACAACACGGCTCAAGCGTTCTTCGACAACGCTGCCAAGGCCGAACACTCATACACGGCGATGAGAGACGTCGTTCTTTCAAGCCAGGCTATGCTCGGAAACTCAGTGAAGAACTCTTCGAAACTTATCCACTGGCTCTTCAAAGACGCCAAGGAAGGTGAAGTGTCTGCCATCCAGCAAGACAATGACGTGCTCATCGTTGTGGCGCTCGCTCAAGTTTACGACGACGGTTTCCGTCCGTTGTCCGACCCTGAGACTAAGGCTTACTGCGAGATGAAGGCGCGCAACCTCAAAAAGGCGGATGCGCTCGCCAAGAAATATGCCGGAAAGGCAAACGACATCAACGGATACGCTCGCTTGATGAACAGCGCGGTTCAGACCCTGACAGTTGGCACTTATCCTAACATGGAGGCTGCCCTCGACGGTCAGGTGCCGTTCGCTAAAGTCGGAAAAGTTTATGGCCCTGTAAAAGGCACAAACTCTCTCTTCGTCTACACTGTTGTGAAGAAAAACGCAGCGGTAAACAAAATCGACGACGCTCAACTTGCTAACATGTGCAAGCAGCAGCTCGGTCAGGCGCTGACAAGCGACTTCTGGGCTTTGCTCAAGGGCGGCAAGGAGGTGACGAACAACATCATAAACTTCCGCTAATAATTTTATATGAAAATCAATTCCTTTAAATAAAGTTTTCATAATATGCTATGAAGAGGTAGAGCCGTGAGGCTCTGCCTCTTGTTTTTTTCACGGCAATGTACTACTTTTGCATTGTCTCTGAATTTGAATATTTAAACATATAATATAACAATATGTACAGAACAAAAACTTGTGGAGAGCTCCGCCTGGCAAACGCCGGCGAGACTGTGACTCTGGCAGGATGGGTGCAGCGCGCCCGAAAAATGGGTGGCATGACTTTTGTCGACCTTCGCGACCGATACGGCATCACCCAATTGGTGTTCAACAACGAGGTTGACGCCCAGTTGTGCGAGGCTGCCAACCACCTCGGCAGGGAATTCGTAATCCAAGTGTCGGGAAAGGTGTCGGAACGGTCGAGCAAGAACGCGAACATGCCTACCGGCGAAATTGAAATAATCGTTGACAGCATGACGCTGCTCAACAAGAGCGAAGTGCCGCCGTTCACAATCGAGGACAACACCGATGGCGGCGACGACTTGCGTATGAAATACCGCTACCTCGACTTGCGCCGCGCTGCCGTGCGCAAAAACCTCGAGCTGCGCCACCGCATGACGATGGAGGTGCGCCGCTACCTCGACAGCAAGGGCTTCCTTGAAGTGGAGACGCCTATGCTCATCGGCTCGACGCCGGAGGGCGCACGCGACTTTGTCGTGCCTTCCCGTATGAACCCCGGACAGTTCTACGCTTTGCCGCAGTCGCCGCAAACGCTGAAACAGCTGCTAATGGTCTCTGGATTCGACCGCTACTTCCAAATCGTGAAATGCTTCCGCGACGAGGACCTGCGCGCCGACCGTCAGCCGGAGTTCACGCAGATCGACTGCGAAATGAGCTTCGTGGAGCAGGAAGACATCATCGAGATGTTTGAGGGTATGGCGAAACACCTGTTCAAGGAGCTTCGTGGAGTGGAACTCAACGAGCCGTTCCTGCGCATGCCTTGGAGCGACGCTATGAAATATTACGGAAGCGACAAGCCCGACCTGCGATTTGGAATGAAGTTTGTCGAACTGATGGACATCATGAAGGGTCACGGCTTCTCTGTGTTTGACAACGCTGCCTACATCGGCGGAATCTGCGCCGAGGGTGCGGCTTCCTACACTCGCAAGCAGCTCGACCAACTGACTGAATTTGTAAAACGCCCGCAAGTGGGTGCCAAAGGTATGGTATACGCGCGCGTGGAAGCCGACGGCAACGTGAAGTCAAGCGTCGACAAATTCTACTCGCAGGATGTGCTTCAGGAAATGGCGAAGGCTTTCAACGCAAAGCCGGGCGACCTTATCCTCATCCTCAGCGGCGACGACGCTATGAAGACGCGCAAACAACTCTGCGAGCTGCGCCTTGAGATGGGACGTCAACTCGGACTCCGCGACAAAGACAAATTCGCTTGCCTCTGGGTGGTCGACTTCCCGATGTTTGAATGGAGCGAGGAGGAAGGCCGTCTGATGGCTATGCACCATCCGTTCACGCATCCTAAAGATGAGGACATCCCATTGCTCGACACCGATCCGGCTGCCGTGCGCGCCGACGCCTACGACATGGTCGTAAACGGTGTTGAAGTCGGAGGCGGTTCAATCCGTATCCACGACTCAAAACTGCAGGCCAAGATGTTTGAAATCCTCGGATTCACTCCGGAAAAAGCACAGGAGCAGTTCGGATTCCTGATGAACGCTTTCAAATACGGTGCGCCGCCTCACGGAGGACTCGCCTACGGTCTCGACCGTTGGGTATCGCTCTTCGCCGGTCTCGACTCAATCCGCGACTGCATCGCGTTCCCGAAAAACAACAGCGGACGCGACGTTATGCTCGACGCTCCGGCTCCGCTCGACCAGAAGCAGCTCGACGAGCTCAACCTTGTTGTCGACCTCAAAGACTAGTTTTTTCACATCAATATTGCAAACAGCGGCGTGCATGGCACGCCGCTGTTTTTGTTTCCCCCATAAACATCGGATTGCGCCATCAAAAAAACCGCCCATCATCATCGTTTTGCGCCAACGGCGCGATGCGAAAAAAACCGCCGAAGAGCGGTTATAGAAATCTTTTCCCTTAAAAAATCAAAACGCGGCGACACATTTTGCATAATCTGCGTAACTTTGCGGCGGAAATGAAGAACAAGAGCCACATACTAATCCTGTTGCTCGTGTCGATGATGATTACTTACGTCGGCGCGGGACAGCTTGTGGCGCAATGCCGGCACACGGGGATGGTGGAAGCGGTCGATGCCCACGACACCTGCAACGGATGCTGCCACAAGCAGCAGAAAAAGTGCATGACGCTGTCGGTGAAAAAAATCTCATCCGCCGTAGGGCAGCAACACGTCTCTGTGGAGAGTCCTACGCCTTCCGATTTGCCGTTGGCACTGCTTACAGATTTCTTTGCGGCGACCCGCCCTGTCAAGCTGCCGAAAGAGTTTGCCACTGGCGAGTCTGAAAAATCGCCACCACGGCGGTATCTCTCATTCATTCAAGTGCTTCTAATTTAGCGGTGCGGCTTCAAGCAGGCGGCAACGCCCCTGCCTTATTGTCTAAATACCGCAACAATTAAAAAGCATATATACGAATGAAAATCAGAATATTATCATTATTTATCACTATTCCGGCGATGGCTTCGGCACAGACGCCAGCCGACACTATTGCCGACCAATCGCTCCACGAGGTGACCGTGAAGGCTCGCCGTCCGGGCGTTACGAATCTCGACGGCGCTCTCAACGGACACAACATCAGCCGCGCCGAACTCTTCAAGGCGGCGTGCTGCAACCTCGGCGAGAGTTTCTCGACAAACCCTTCCGTCGACGTGTCATACAACGACGCAGCCACTGGAGCGCGGCAGATAAAGCTGCTGGGGCTGGCTGGCACATACGTGCAGATGCTCACAGAGCAGCTGCCGAATTTCCGCGGCGCCGCCACTCCCTACGCGCTGGGCTACGTGCCCGGACCGTGGATGAAGAGCATACAGGTGTCGAAGGGCAGCGCGTCGGTGAAAAACGGATACGAGTCGATCACCGGACAAATCAACGTTGAATATCTAAAGCCTGAGGACGAGCAGGCGGTGGAGGTGAATCTCTTCGGCGACTCGAAGAGCCGCATCGAGGCCAATGCCGCAGCCAATCTGCACGTCGGCGAACGCGCAAGCGGCAACCTGATGCTGCACTACGAGAACAGCATCAACAACCACGACGAGAACCACGACGGGTTCTACGACAAGCCGCGCGTGGAGCAGTACAACGCGCAGTCGCGATGGCTCTGGAAAGGCGACCGCTACATCTTCCACGGAGGGCTGTCGGGGCTGAAGGAGAAACGGCGGGGCGGACAAACCGGACACGGCATGGCGGCTGAGACTCCGCTGTTCGGAATCGCCGTCAACACCGACAGATATGAGGCATACGCCAAGAATGCCTTTATCATAGACCCAGAACACGCCACCAACGTTGCTCTGATGGCTTCGGGGTCGATGCATGAGACTGACGCCGTTTTCGGCGGGAAAACATACTACGTCAACGAGAAAAACGCATACGTCTCGCTGATGTTCGAGACAAACTTCTCGGAGCGCCACAACCTCAGCGCCGGACTGAGCCTCAACCACGACTATTTCGGGCAGCTCTACAGGCTATCGCACTCTGCCACCGACGCCACACGCGATAATGAAAAGGAGACCACTCCCGGTGTCTACGCACAGTATACGCTGACTCTCGGCAAGACCCTGACCGCGATGGCGGGAATACGCGCCGACCACAGCTCGGTTTACGGCATGTTTGTCACGCCGCGATTCCACATAAAGTATGCGCCGTCGAGCCTCGCAAGCTTCCGCCTGTCGGCGGGCAAGGGCTACCGCACGGTGCATGCCCTCGCCGAAAACAATTACCTTCTCGCTTCCGGACGACGCCTTGCCGTCGACCCACTGAAACAGGAAGCAGCGTGGAACTATGGCTTCAGCGCGGCGTTAAGCATTCCCATTGCCGACAAAGCACTGAAGGTCAATGCAGAATACTACTATACACACTTCTCTGAGCAAGCCGTAATCGACTACGACACCAACCCTTCCGAGATACGCATCACAAACCTCAACGGCGGAAAGTCGTTCTCCCACACCATGCAGGTCGACGCCACTTATCCGTTCTTCCAAGGGTTCTCTGTCACTGCCGCCTACCGTCTCAACGACGTGCGCACCACCTTCGGCGGAACGTTGCGCGAGAAACCGCTGACAAGCCGCCACAAGGCTCTGCTCACCGCCTCCTATAAGACGGCTCTTGACCTGTGGCAGTTTGACGCCACGCTGCAAATCAACGGCGGCGGACGCATGCCGGAGCCATATACGCTCGGCGACGGCTCGCTGTCGTGGCAACGACGCTTCAACGCCTATCCGCAACTGAGCGCGCAGGTGACCCGCTGGTTCCGACACTGGTCGATATACGTCGGCGGTGAAAACCTCACAAACTTCAAGCAGAAAACCCCGATAATCGCCGCCTCCGACCCCTGGAGCGAACGCTTCGACCCTACAATGGTGTGGGGACCTGTCCACGGATGGATGCTCTATGCCGGCGTGCGCATAAACTTCGGAAAATTATAAACTCAAATACATTACTCCCCTGAAAGTACATATAAAAAGTGTTTGAGAGAAGAATGAGGAAAGTTTACTGGTTAT
>OQWM01003721.1_pt1 | contig 10108 bp, 9 predicted proteins | sample 1691531 | NCBI WGS metagenome assembly OQWM01 (sample SAMN03418257, study PRJEB22391) | human gut metagenome | biome: human-gut; feature: organic feature; material: feces | host: Homo sapiens | place: Tanzania | collected 2013-01 | reverse complement strand
TTGACAAGCCAAGTCCCGTGCCGATAACGCCACGCTTATGCTCCTTGTCAACCTTGTAGTAACGATCCCAGATGTATTCAAGCTTTTCGGGAGGAATACCGTCACCGTGATCCGTTACCTCAATGAGAACCTTTTTGCCGTTTACCTTTTGCGTTACAATAACGGTTTTGTCTTCGCCGACATAATTGACTGCATTGTTCACAAGATTATAGATTACCTGTGAAATTTTCAGTTCATCGGCAAAAATGTAAACATCTTCGTCACTCTCAAACAGAATGTTGTATCCGTCCTGTTCCTTGAGCTTTGCGTACCTTGTGAAAATATTCTTGATGCTGTCGGTAAGACAGAATTCAGATTTTTCAGGTTGAATTGTACCCGATTGAATCTTTGAAAGGTCAAGCAAATCGTTGACAAGTGTTGAAAGTCTTGTTGCCTCGTCGATAATAATCTGAATATTTTCGGGAGTGTTTTCACCGGGCAGGTCACGCATGACCTCACCGTAGCCTGTAATCATTGTCAGCGGTGTTCTTAAATCGTGCGAGATGTTGGCAATAAGTTCTTTTTGCAACTTTTCGGTTGCGGCAAGCTCCGTTTTTGCGTAGTTCAGCGTTTCGTTGAGCTCCTCAACCTCAAGATATCCTCTTGCGTTAAAGTCAACATCATAGTTTTTCTTTGCAAGCTCCTTTGCCGCCGTGTTTGTCTTAGAAATCGGTTTCGCAATTCTGTAGCTTGCGTAAAGCGAAATTATAACGGCAAGAAGCACAAACACAACCGAAACGATTGCAAGCTGGTCACGGACGATTTCAACCGTGTTAGTCAGCGGTGTGATTGATGATGTTACAATCAAAAAGCATTCGCTGCCGTCCTGCAGATTGATAATGTCGGTGTAAACCATATTTTGAACATTTTTATCGGGAGCGGAAGCATACCGAACGGTATTCCTCTCTGCTGTGTCAGACGAGGAATATTCCTCAAAAAACTGTCGCTCAAACTTGCCTTTAATGCTGTCCTCTTTGTAGTTACTTGTGATGAACAAATAATGTCCGTCATTTTCCTCTGCCAGCTTGTAGTATGAATAGACATCGTGATACTGAAAATTCAGGTTTGAAACGGGGTTGTCATATTCGCAACAATACTTCAATGTGAAAAGAGAAGTTGAATCGTAAACATATACCGAAAGTGAATTGTAGCTTGCAACATTTTCAATCGTTCCGAGAGCGTTTTTGTTTTCTTCAATCGACTTTGAAATAACCTGTGCGTTCTTTTCAACCTGTGAAGATTTTGTTGCCGTGTAGAACGATTCAAGAAAAAAGGTCTGGAATACCCACAACACGATCACAATTGCAAATCCGAACAGAAGAAAATAGCATAACAGCTTAAAATTCAACGGCAGATAATGGCGGTCAAATCGTTTGTTAGATTGTTTCAAAACGGTAACCCACCCCTCGAAGCGTTACAATGCATCTGCTGTATTCGCCAAGGCTCTTTCTGAGAAGCTTAATGTGTGTGTCAAGCGTTCTTTCGTCACCGAAGAAGTCGTAGCCCCAGACCTCGCTTATAAGCTTTTCACGGGTGAGTGCAAGTCCTTTATTCTTTACCATATAGAAAAAGAGTTCGTATTCCTTTGGCGTCATCTCAATTCTTTTGCCGTCAATTGTAACAATTCTGGCTGAGAAATCAACCGAAAGACCTTCGTATGTAAATACATCCTTCTTCACATTCTCTTCGTTTTGAGCGCCTTGTGAACGCTTAATTACGGCATTAACACGCATCATAAGCTCCTTTGGCGAGAACGGCTTAACAACATAGTCGTCACTGCCAAGCTCAAAGCCGTGAATTTTATCGTACTCCTCGCCTCTTGCCGAAAGCATAATGATAGGTGTTTTCTTGAATTTTCTGATTTCCCTGCAAGCGGAAAAGCCGTCAAGCTCAGGCATCATAACATCCATTATGATAAGGTCAAAGTCCTCTTTACGGCAAATTTCAATTGCCTGCATACCGTCAACGGCTTCTTCAACCTCAAAGCCCTCAAATTCGGCATATTTTCTGATAATCTGTCTGATTCTTGCCTCATCGTCAACAACAAGTATCCTGCTCATTTTTGTACGCCCCTTTTATTAAAATTATAAGCGTCGGTTAAGACGCAGTGTATTCCGACTGTTACTCTATCATCCGAATGTGATAAAATTATGTTAATTTTCAATTTTGTTGGTGAAATGAATGTTTTATGTTCATTTGTAGCGGCGAACAGTGTTCGCCAATCGAACCGATTGTAAAATTGGTTCGACAGTATAAACATTTTATTTTAATTTATTATCTACTGCGGTACAACAACGCAATTGTTGCTCATTTGTTTTGGTTTTGCAACCAAAACAAGTGGCAATCACTGATTGCCGCTACCGATTCGATTGTGACATTCATAAATGTTATAATAAACTGATTATATCACATTTTATTGCTTATTGAAATACAGATAAAAAAGATTTATAATATAATCAAAATCACTTTGAGGAGTTCGGATATGGAAATAAGAAAAATCAAGGCGCAGACGGTATGCGATACGGTTAAAAAGCTGTTTACCGACTGCAACTATTTTATCGGCAAAGACATTATGTGCGCCCTTGAAACCGCAAGGGATAACGAAAGCTCGCCTGTAGGCAAAAGTGTACTTTCACAGATTATAGAAAACGATAAAATTGCGGCTCGTGAAGAAGTTCCGCTTTGTCAGGATACGGGTATGGCTGTCCTTTTTGTTGAATACGGTGACAGGGTTGTTATTGAGGACGGCAGTTTTGATGAGGCTGTCAACGAGGGTGTTCGCAGAGCCTATATTGACGGCTACCTTCGCAAGAGTGTAGTAAATGATCCTGTTTTCGACAGAATCAATACAAAGGATAACACTCCTGCGATTATCCACACAAAAATCGTCAGCGGAAATCAGATTAAAATTACCGCCGGCGGTAAGGGCTTCGGCAGTGAAAATATGTCGCAGATAAAAATGCTCACCCCGTCAAAGGGCATTGAGGGCGTTAAGCAGTTTATTCTTGATACTGTTTTTCAGGCAGGTCCAAACCCCTGTCCTCCTATGGTTGTCGGTGTCGGAATCGGCGGTACTTTTGAAAGAGCCGCCCAGCTTGCAAAAAAAGCAACCTTCCGTCCGATTGATTCCAAAAATGAAGATGAACGCTATGCACAGCTTGAGGACGAGCTCCTTACCGAAATCAATAAAATGGGCTTCGGTCCTGCAGGACTTGGCGGCAACACAACCGCAATCGGCGTGAATATCGAAACTTCACCCACACACATTGCAGGAATGCCGGTTGCGGTCAACATCTGTTGCCATGCCGCAAGACACGCAAGTGCAACAATCTGAGGAGGAAAAGCTGTGGAAAAGAAAATTACACTTCCGATTACGGACGAAGATATTAAAAATCTCAAAGCAGGCGACAGCGTTCTGCTCACGGGTTCAATCATCACAGGCAGAGATGCCGCACACAAAAGACTTTATGAATTGATTCAGAAGGGCGAAAAACTTCCCGTTGACATCAAAGGCGAGCTTATCTATTATGTTGGTCCTGCTCCTGCAAAGCCCGGTTATGCAGTAGGTCCTGCAGGTCCGACATCAAGCTATCGTATGGACAAGTACGCTCCGTCACTGCTTGACCTCGGTCTCAAAGGAATGATAGGCAAAGGCGCAAGAAATAAAGAAGTTGTCGATGCGATTGTTCGCAACAAGGGCGTGTATCTTGTCGCAATCGGCGGTGCGGCGGCACTTATCGCCAAGAGCATCAAGAGCGAGGAGATTCTTTGCTACGAAGATTTAGGCACAGAGGCTGTTCGCAGATATGAGGTTGAAGATTTTCCGTGCATAGTTGCAATCGACAGCAACGGCAACAATGTCTACGAAACCGAACCGCCAAAGTATAGAAAATCGTAATTTTCAATTATAATTCAAATCGGTAAGGGTTATAAAAAACGGGAAAACAATGAGCAGAATAAACTGCCTTGTTTTCCCGTTAATTTATTTTTTAGGTAAAGACTTAGTTTCGTTATTTAACTTGTCCAATTTATGTACGCTTTTGTTGTTTGTTAAAGATTTAAGCTGTTGTATTGCAGTGGAGTTAAGTTGTTTTAATCTTTCGTCTTGTGATACACCCTTTTCAATTAGCAACGCATTCAAACTTTCGAGGTTTGACAGAACAAGCAGTTGTTCTATGGTGGCATAATCCCTTATGTTTTCATTCTTTTTGTCAGGGTTTTCATTTCTCCACTCAGAGGCTGTTTTTCCGAAAAGAGCCACATTTAATAGGTCTGCCTCATTTGCGTATATACGACTTTGATTAAATTGGCTTACATCGGGTGGTATTAAGTTTTGTTTTATTGCGTCAGTATGTATCCTGTAGTTTGCTTTGGATAACAACCTTTTTACATTCCAATCAAGTGTATCTTGGTGACTTTTTTCAGATTTTAATCTTTGGTAATCCTGTATAATGTATAATTTAAATTCAGGAGATACCCAGGACGCAAATTCAAAAGCAATATCTTTGTCTGCGTATGTGCCACCATAACGACCTGACTTTGAAACTATGCCTATAGCGTTAGTCGTTTTAATCCATTTTTGAGGTGATAAAACAAATGAATTTGAACCCGACTCAATTTTAAACTGGTCGAATTCGACCAGTTTAAAATTTTGGTTATGAAGTTGTTCCCAAAGACCTAAAAATTCAATCGTACTGCGTACTCTCAACCAGTTCTTTATAACATCAGCCGGAAATTCAGGATTTTTATATTTTGCTATATCCGTGAGAGATATGTAATCTTCGTTATTTATTGAGGTAACAATTGATATTTCAACATCTTTTGCATGTATAGTACTTTTAAAATTTTCACCTTTAGCCATGGTTATACCTCTTAATTAAAAATTGAGTTTCCCCTATGCACTTACTTTGCACAGCTTGCAGTCACCTATCTCAATTGCTCTTTCGAGGGTGTCGGTAAAATGTGTGACTTCTTCGGGAATGTCGCAGTAGAGGTACTGCTCATTCACGGCAAAATCTTCCGCCTCTCTCGACTGAACACACACTTCATACATTCCGTTCGGGTGCTTATAGACCTCGTAACGAAACATTCTGTCATCTGTGTACATATCGTAAATCACATAGTCACGCATTTTATCACTTCCTCTCAAATGTATTATGTTGCAGATTGCAAACAGTATTTGGTTACTTCGTTTCTAAAAACTCCTGTACTCTTTCAAAAAGGTACGGCTGAATTGTAGGGTATGTCAAATTTTTTGGTATATCGTCAAAAAGATTAATCTTTTCAATTTCAAGTGGTGGCAGTTCTCCAAAACTGCGAATTTCCGCAAAATAGAGCATTCCGTAATCCGTGAATGAATAGATGCACACGGGATAGATGTCGAAATCTTTTGCACCCGTTTCTTCCCAAAGTTCACGCTTTGCGGTTGCTTCAATATCTTCGCCGTCCTCACGATGACCGCCCGGAATTTCATATGTATCACGATTTTTGTGTTTGCAAAAAACCCATTTTCCGTTGTATCTCGCACAAATAACGGCATATTTCAACGGCTTGTCTGTATTAAGGCTGTAAAATTTAACTTTCATAGTTAATCCTTTTAATCAAAATATCTTACAAGCGAGATCACCTTGCCGAGCAAAGCGACTTCGTCAACTATAATCGGTTCAAAATTATCGTTTTCAGGCTGAAGTCTGAAGTGACCGTTTTCCTTGTAAAAACGTTTTACGGTCGCCTCGTCACCGACAAGAGCAACAACGATTTCGCCGTTCTCCGCAACAGGTGTGCGGTGAACAATTAAAATATCGTCAGGGAAAATGCCTGCGTTAATCATACTTTCGCCCTGAACACGCAGAGCAAAAAGCTCTCTGCCCCTTTTTAAGCTGTCGGGAACAGGCACATAACATTCAATATTCTCAACGGCAAGAATCGGATAACCTGCCGCAACTCTGCCCAAAACGGGAACATCGGTGTTTTTCTCCATGCCGTTAATCTGAATACAACGGTTCACGCCGTGTTCTCGTGAAATAAGACCTTTTTCTTCAAGTGCCTTGAGGTGGTGGTGAACGGTTGATGTTGAACTCAGTCCCGTTTCTTCGCAGATTTCACGAACTGACGGAACTCTGCCCTCACCTGCACATTCCTTTAGATAATCGAAAATTTTCTGTTGGCTTTTGCTTAAAGGTTTCATATCGCAACGCCCCTTGTTTGTAATTACAGTATGATTGTACCATATATTTTCAGAAAAATCAAACATTTGTTTTATATTTTTGAAAAAATTTTTTATTTCGTCGAATAAATAAAGAAATTATTTGAGCTTTGATTGATTAACAGAAAAAACAGATGCTTTTCATTCCGATTTCAAATAGGGTTCACACAGTTTTCATATTTGCATTGTTTAATATAAGCGTACTCAGAAAGACGGAACCGCATCCGTCAGAGTATAATTGTTCTACCCTCCTCAATGCGAGTCTGAACAAAGACTCGTAATTGTACCCCTCATTTTTTAAAGAACATAAGAAAGCACCGGGTCGCCGCAAGCCCGGTGCTTTCGTCGTTTAAGGACAAATTAATTGCAACACTGCAACGGTGAACAATTACAAAGTCACGCTCGGGCATAATAGTTTTTTAAATATTGCAAACTATCTGCACGAACGAAAATAAACACGAACCTGACAATTACAAAGCTACGCTCGGGCATAATAGTTTTTTAAATATTGCAAACTATCTGCACGAACTAAAATAAACACGAACCGAACAATTGCAATGCTACGCTCGGGCATAATAGTTTTTTTAAATATTGCAAACTATCTACACGAACGAAAATAAACACAAACTAAAAAATTGAATTATCATCTGCACTATGATACAATATATATAGTAAAGTGAGGTGCTTGTATGTTTGAGAACAAACTCGGATTGACTTCTTCTGCGGAGCTTGCTCGTGAAGAGGAGCGAATCAGTAAGAAAAAGGCGGCAATGCTTTTTGAAAATCACATTCTTGACAACCTTGAAAGCGGAAAGTTTTCAACATTACAGACAATCCACAAGTACCTTTTTGATGAAATCTACGATTTTGCGGGAAAGTTGAGAACCGTAAACATTGCAAAGGGCAATTTCAGATTTGCACCTTTGATGTACATTGAATCAGCTTTGAAAAACATTGATGAAATGCCACAGAGCAATTTTGATGAGATTATAGAAAAGTATGTCGAAATGAACATTGCACACCCATTCAGAGAGGGCAACGGTCGCAGTGCACGAATCTGGCTTGACCATATGTTGAAAACGGAAATCGGCAAGGTTATCGACTGGAGCAAGGTTGACAAGGAAGATTATCTGCTTGCAATTGAGCGCAGTCCCATACGGGACATTGAGATAAAATATGTCCTGAAAAACGCATTGACCGATGAAATTGACAGCCGTGAGGTGTACATGAAAGGCATTGACCACAGCTATTATTATGAAGGATATACGACATTCAAAGCAGAAGAACTTTAAAAACAGTTGTATTTTATTTATTTAAAATTCTTCTTCGCCTGAAAGATCACCGCAATCCCGGCCACGCAATTCCAGATCAGAACAAGAAAGATGACAAAAGTGGTGTCCCGATGCAGTCCCAGATAGAACAGGAATACGAAGATGATGGGGAGCATCTGTCCCAGCTGGAAAATAAGCTGCGGCACATTGACAGAACCATCCTCCCGTACAAGGGGGACAGAATCCGGAACAATGGTCTTCTGCTCGGCCAGGCGGTTGACGCGAACCAACCGGTAATCGGTGCGCACAAAATAATCCGGGTGCTGTCCGGCAAAGAGCAGCTGTAATCCGGGGATCGCCAGCAGAAAGGCGCATTCCACATACACCGGAATGGAAAACAACCGGCAGACAATCATCAGAATCAGAAATGAAACAATCTGTAAAATAGAAAACGCACGCAGCGGCATGAGAAATCCCCTCCTTTTGAGTTGATTATCGCATGCCGCTGATTTTTTTGCAATATAAATGAAAAACCAGTTGACATTCTCTTTTAGATACTATATTATAATAACAGGAACTATTACTGATAATAATTTAAAATAAACAGTAAAGAATATAGGAAACAAGAGAAAGGATGGAATGAGTTATGGCAAACAAATATGCAGGAACACAAACAGAGAAGAATTTAAGAGCAGCTTTTTCAGGAGAATCTGAGGCAAGAAACAAATATACATTCTTTGCTTCCGTAGCGAAGAAAGAGGGATATGAGCAGATTTCCGCCCTGTTCCAGAAGACCGCAGACAACGAGAAGGAGCATGCGAAGATCTCCACATTGTGCAGCAGTGCGCGATACCGCTCCTCGTGATGCTTCTCGATCTCGCCTACCATGCGGAACTTATTCGCCAGCTCCGGGAAACCTTCTGCCTCTGCGGTCCTGGCAAAATCATCATACTTTTCCTCCGGCTCCACATCGTCGGTATTTTCCACGGTGTAGGTCGTTCTCTTTCTTGCCATCTCGTCGCTTTCCAGATACTCGTCGTATGTGGTAATCTTATCGATAAATCCGCCCGGAAGCAGCTCGATAATACGGTTTGCAGTTGTCTGAACGATCTGATGGTCTCTTGATGAGAACAAAATTACGCCTGGGAACTTCATCATACCGTTATTTAATGCTGTGATGGACTCCATGTCTAAGTGGTTTGTTGGCTCATCAAATACTAATACGTTTGCACCAGAAATCATCATCTTGGAAAGCAGGCAGCGCACCTTTTCACCACCGGAAAGGACTTTTACCTTTTTCACGCCATCTTCTCCTGCAAACAGCATACGTCCGAGGAAGCCGCGGACATAGGTTGCGTCCTTGACAGGAGAGTATCCGGTGAGCCAGTCTGCGATCGTATCGTCGTTGTCAAATTCTGCGGCAGGATCCTTCGGGAAGTACGCCTGAGTCGTTGTGAGTCCCCATTTGTAGCTTCCGGAATCCGGCTCCATCTCGCCGGAGAGGATCTTGAAGAGTGTGGTCTTCGCAAGCTCGTTCGGTCCTACAAGGGCAATCTTGTCGTTGTGACCAACGATAAAGGAGATATTGTTTAATACTTTTACGCCGTTTACGGTCTTGGAAATGCCGTCTACGGTGAGAACTTCATTGCCGATCTCGCGGTCGGGGCGGAAGTCAATGTAAGGGTATTTCCGGCTGGAGGGCTTGATGTCGTCCAGCTGAATCTTTTCGAGGGCGCGCTTTCTGGAAGTCGCCTGCTTGGATTTGGAAGCATTTGCGGAGAAACGGGAGATAAATTCCTGCAGCTCCTTGATTTTTTCTTCTTTCTTACGGTTTGCTTCCTTCATCTGCTTGATGAGCAGCTGGCTGGATTCGTACCAGAAATCGTAGTTGCCGGCATAGAGGGTGATCTTGCCGTAGTCGATGTCTGCGGTATGGGTGCAGACTTTATTTAAGAAATAACGGTCATGGGATACGACGATGACGGTATTTTCGAAATTGATCAAAAATTCTTCCAGCCATGCGATTGCATCCAGATCCAGATGGTTGGTAGGCTCGTCGAGCAGCAGGATGTCCGGGTTGCCGAACAGTGCACGTGCCAGCAGGACTTTGACCTTTTCGCTGCCGTTTAAGTCGCGCATCATGCTGTAGTGGAGATCGGTGTCGATGCCAAGACCGTTTAATAAAGTAGCGGCGTCAGATTCAGCGTTCCAGCCGTCCATTTCAGCAAATTCCGCTTCCAGCTCGGAAGCGCGGATGCCATCTTCATCGGTAAAATCTTCCTTTGCGTAGATTGCATCTTTTTCTTTCATAATCTCGTACAGACGGGCATTCCCCATGATGACGGTATCCATAACGGTGTATTCGTCATATTTAAAATGATCCTGCTCCAGCACGGAAAGACGCTGTCCGGGAGTGATCACGATGCTGCCGTTTGTCGGCTCCAGTGCACCGGATAAAATTTTCAGAAATGTGGACTTACCAGCGCCATTTGCACCGATCAGACCATAACAGTTTCCCTCTGTGAACTTAATATTTACATCTTCGAACAATGCCTTCTTGCCTACTCGAAGTGTTACGCCATTTGCACTAATC
>OQWM01003718.1_pt1 | contig 10112 bp, 7 predicted proteins | sample 1691531 | NCBI WGS metagenome assembly OQWM01 (sample SAMN03418257, study PRJEB22391) | human gut metagenome | biome: human-gut; feature: organic feature; material: feces | host: Homo sapiens | place: Tanzania | collected 2013-01 | reverse complement strand
GCGGAATCGCCGTGGGGGCGCGCCCACGCGCGCCATCCACGCACTCCCCTCTCCTCCCTCCTCCCTCCTCTCTACTCAATGGACACACGGCGGAATCGCCGTGGGGGCGCGCCCACGCGCGCCATCCACGCACTGCCCTCTTCTCCCTCCTCCCTTCTCCCTACCCCCATATACAAAGCCCGCGGGGTGGAGTGTATCCACAACCCGCGGGGTTGCTGTCTGTCAATGATTGTGACAGGCAGGGGAGTTAGTTGTAGTCTTCGTGTGTGAGAGCCCTCTGGAAGAGGTCGGTGACATCCTTTTCAGGCGCCTTGGTGGAGAGGGTGGCAATCACCGACGCGATGAGGCTGGCCGCGAAGCCGGGGAGAATCTCGTAGATGCCGGTGGAGGAGAGGCAGAAGAGCCAGATGATGTCGACGGCGGCTCCGACGCAGATTCCCGTGACGGCTCCCGCAAAGTTGAAGCGGCGCCAGAAGAGGCTCAGGAGAATCGCAGGTCCAAAGGAGGAGCCAAAGACACTCCAGGCGTTGGAGACCAGTGACATGATGCTGCCGGTCCTCGGGTCGGAGGCCAGAAGCAGTGCCGCCAGGGCGACAATCAGGACGAGAAGGCGGCCAACCCAGAGGAGTTCGGCATCGTTCGCCTTGTCCTCGCGCAGTGCGGGCTTGTAGACGTCGCACGAGAATGAGGAGGACGCGGCCAGCAGCTGGCTGTCTGCCGTGCTCATTGCGGCTGCGAGGACTGCCGAGAGGAGGATTCCGGAGATGAGGGCTGGGAAGATTGTGCGGACCATCTGGATGAAGATCAGCTCGCCGGAGACCATGCTCTCGGAGTAGCCAATGCAGTGGCGGCCGACAATTCCAATGAGAGCCGCGAAGAAGACGACTAGGACGGTCCAGGAGATGCCGATGACGGAGGACTTCCTGAGTTCCTTGTGGCTCTTGATTCCCATGAATCGGACGATGATGTGAGGCATTCCGAAATATCCAAGGCCCCAGCCAAGGCCGGAGATGATTGTCTTCCAGTCGCTGAATCCATTCCAGAAGGGTGCCAGGGCAGGGGAGTCGCTGACGGGTTCCAGTGCGGATGCGGCGAAGATTGGCACGAGGAAGAGTGCGCCCAGGATGAGGAGCCCCTGGAAGAAGTCAGTCCAGCAGACGGCCGAGTATCCGCCCAGGAAGGTGTATCCTACAATCACGACTGCCCCGAGGTACATCGCGTTCTTGGGGTCCATGTTGGTGACGGTATGGAAGAGGTTTCCGCACGCCTTGATGCTGGCCGCGGAGTAGACGGTGTACGCAATCAGGAAGACCAGTGCCGAGATCACGCGGAGCGCCTTCGACTTGACCATGAAACGGTTGGTGAGGAACTGGGGGACGGTGATGGCGTCGCCGTATGCGATGGTGAACTTTCTCAGGCGCGGCGCCTCGAAGATCCAGCTGAGGGTGTATCCGACGGCAAGTCCGACTGGAATCCAGAGCTGTCCCATTCCCTGTGCGTAAATCGCGGTGGGCAGTCCCATGAGAACCCAGGCGCTCATGTCGGATGCGCCGGCGGAGAGTCCCGAAACCCAGGCACCCATCTTGCGGTCGCCAAGGAAGTATGTCTTTTCGCCGCCATTGCGGTCGCGCAGGAAGAAATAGATGCCAATTGCCAGCATGAACAACAGGTAGGCGATGAATACCGAAACTTCCTGGAATTCACGTGTGAATAGAGTGGAGCAGCCCTCTGCGGCGGCGGTGCATGTGGAGGCAAGTGCGGAGGCGGATTCGTCCATGACTGATGATTCGGGTTGATTGTAAAGGCGCGGGAATTGTGCCGCTCTCCAAAAAACATGACAGGGGAAAGGGCGCGGAAAATCTTGAAATCTAACCCCTTAAAAGAATTTTACTAGCAAATCCACGGGAAAGTGCGTAACCCCGCATCCCCAGATGAGGGAGATGCACCCTCTCCAAATATGGCACGCGGGGGAGGCTGCCGTGCCAGGTCGTCATCCAAAAATTAAGTGGTATGCCGTGTTGTTTTCGTTCTTAATACGGCTGGCGGAATGAGGGTATATTGGCACCCAGCGACGTTGACGGGGGCATTGTCTGCGTTTCGACATGCCGGTGCGGAGAGTCGGGAATGCTTCTTTAGCCATTATAACCAAGTAACCAGGAGAGTCGAAGGATGAGATTTCGCATTGTTTGGAGTGCGCCTTGCGGGGCGGGGCAGTTGTCCCTTCGTGGCGGCGAATTCGTCGGCCCGTCGGAGATCCCTTCGGATGCCGTTGAATTTGTTGCCGAGGTCCGTGGTGAAAATGTCTCCCCGGGGGATTGCCCGACACTGGTGCGTGTGCTGCGGGGGAAATGGCCGTTCACCTTCTTCCTCCGCGACATTGTGAATGCATCCCCGCTGTGGTATCCGCTGGCAGGATGCGCGGTGACGCGTGCGGACGACCTGCGTTCCTACGGGGAAATCGTCTCCGGCATCAAGGCGCAGGGGTTGCAGACGGATGCGGAGCGCATGTGTTCCGAGCCTGAGGAGTCCTACGATGCCGCCTGCCGTCGCAGTGTCAAGGACCAGGATGTGCCCGTCTGGCTTGGCGTGGCGCGGGACGCGCGGTTCTTCCGCGTCAACCGGCATATCTATGAAAATCTGGGAAGCTGGGGCGAAATCACCATCTGGAACCACTCCGTTGCACGGGAATATCCTGACAGCAGCGAGGGCATGCGGCTGATATTCGAGGTGGGGCCCGGCTCCCACGGATGCCATTATGTCACCCGCCGCCTCCATGAAGGGACGTTGCCGATTCTGCATGTCACCCAGAACGAGCAGACCATCGACTACGAGATGACCTTCTTCGTAACGAGGGAGTCCAGGCCGCTCTCGGCGCGGGATGTCTCCGTCGGCGGAAGCGACCCCATCTCCGCATACGCGGGAATGTGCGGCGCAAACATCAGGCCGGAGGAGAAGGCTGCGCTGGGGGCGCCGGCTGGACAACTTTCCCTGGGAGACGAGGAGGACGCCATGGTCCTGTGGCTCCACGTGGAGGCGGTGAACCGCACCCCCGTCCCCGCCTACGCATTCTTCCGCGTGCCCCATCTGGCGCGTGAGAACCGACAGCTGGAGAATGGACTGCTCCATTACGGGGACGAGGGCGGCGTGATTTGCGCCAGTACGCTGGATGGCAAACCTACGCCACAGCGTGAAATGGCTGTGCTGGTTCCCGGCAACGGGCGCGTGAAATGCGACTGGCGCATCTTCCATTCCCTGGTTCCAGCCACGCGTGCGGCGGCAATGCTGGAATCCTCCTACGAGGAGCATCTGGCCGGCGCGGTGGAATACTGGCACGCAATGGCCGCGCAGGGCGCGAGGATTGCCGTCCCGGAAACGGGCATCCAGGAACGCATCGACGCGGGAATCCTGCATCTGGAGCTGAATACGCTGGGCAGGGCCGGCGGCGACGGACCGCTCCTGGCGGCCGCAGGTGTCTACGCGCCAATCGGCACCGAGTCGTCTCCCATCATCCAATATATGGACTCCATGGGGCGCCACAAGACGGCCGCCCGATCCATCCAGTGGTTCCTGGACAGGCAGGACGAGAATGGCTACATCAACAGCTACGCCGACTACGAGAGCGAGACGGGGCCCGTCCTCTGGTGCGTCGCGGAGCACTACCGGCTGACCCGCGACCGCGCATGGCTCCTGAAGGTCCTGCCACAGGTGGAGAAGTCCGCACGATTCCTCCTCGCCCAGCGGGAAGAGGCCAAGAAGACCTCGGGTGGGCTTGTGGCGGGAAAGTCCTCGGATCCAGAGGACAAGACCCCCGCGTTCTTCCTGAATGCCGGAGTCTACCTCGGCATCGCGGGATTGGCGGAGGCACTGGAGGATGTCGACCCGGACTTCGCGAAGGTCCTGGCGGCAGAGGCGGCTGACTACAGCAGGGACATCCGCAGGGGATTGGAGCAATCCGCCATGGAGTCGCCGCTGACGCCGTTGCTCGACGGCAGCTGGACGCCCGCCCTGGGCCCCTGGCCAGGCATCAACGGAAATGTCGCATACCACGCCGATGGCGGCGAGTGGTTCAGCCACGGAACCATCATGGGGCGCCTGGACAGCGGAAGCATGGCGCTCTTCCTTTCAGACGCACTGCCAGCGGAAGACCCGCTGATGGAGCTGGTCCTCAAGAGCCACCAGCACCCGCAGTTCCACGAGAATGCGGGACTCTCACAGCCATACTACTTCCGGCACGACATCGCACACCTCAAGCGCGGCGAGACGAAGCTCTTCCTGAAGTGCTTCTACAACCAGCTCGTTTCAATGCAGGACCGCCAGAGCTACACCTTCTGGGAACACTACTTCGAGGTCAGCAGCCACAAGACCCACGAGGAGGGGTGGTTCCTTATGCAGTGCCGGTGGATGCTCGCCCTGGAGGAGCAGGACGGAATCACGTTCCTGAAGGGCATCCCACGCAAGTGGCTCGAACCGGGCAAGGAGATTCGACTGGAAAACCTGGCGACCTACTACGGCAAGGCAAACCTGGTTGTCAGGAGCGGGGAGGACGGCATTGACGGACATGTCACGCTGGAACGCCCTGCGGATAATGTCCGCATAAGAGTGCCACATTGGGCGGGAATGCGCCCGTCACACGTCAAGGGCGGAATCTACGACCCCGATACCGAAACCCTTACGGCCACCACAGCCGAATTCCACCTGGAATTCTAGAAAAACAGGGAGGAGTGTTCTCTCGCCTGCATTCGCGCACTTTTCTTTTATATGATTGTGTCGGTTTTGCGGGTGATGGCGTATATTAACGCGATTTTCACAGTCGCGGCGGTGTGTGCCTCAGCCCCCGTTTGTTTCGTACGATACTGCATTGCATAGAGATAGATAAGAGACAGAAGGAGATTCAGATCATGAGGAAATTCTATTCGTTTCTAGTGATTTCGCTGGTAATGTCTTCCCTCGTCGTCCAGGCCGCCTCGCCGGTTGTCGCGAGTCTTTGGGACGATCCGGCCTGCCGTTATCCTTCGGAGGTTTGCGACCTTGCGGGGCTTCGTCTTGGCGTCTACAGCAGAGTCAACGAGAATACGGGATTGACGCTGGGGATTGCGAACTTTGCGGAGGGCGAGTCCCGTGGTGTCGAGCTTGGCGTTGCGAACTTTGACGCGGCTGGCTTCAATGGTCTGCAGCTGGGCATCTTCCAGGAGGTGAAGGGTGTTTTCCACGGTCTTCAGGCTGGCTGGTTCAGCATTGTCCGCAACGACTTCTACGGCCTTCAGTTTGGCGTTGTCGCCTTTGACCGCGGCACCTTCTACGGTCTTCAGACTGGATTCATCACTGCCGCGGACGCGGTTTACGGCGCCGAGGTCGGCCTTGCGAACTTCACATACGGCGTGAAGGGCCTTCAGCTGGGCTTTGGCGGCTATGCCGAGCGTGTCGTCGGCGCCCAGATTGGCCTCATCGTGAATGTCTCCAAGGATGTGACCGGCTTCCAGCTTGGCATTGCCAACTACGCCGAGAAGTTCTGCGGCGCCCAGGTTGGCATCGCCAACTGCTCCATGGAGTTCACCGGCGCCCAGGTTGGCCTGGTGAACTACTCCAAGGCGGTCAACGGCACACAGGTCGGCCTCTTCAACTTCACCGAGAAGATGGACGGCCTCCAGGTCGGACTTGTCAACTACATCAAGGACGCCAAGTTCACCGTCCTCCCCATCGTCAACTTCTGCTTCTAATGTTTTGCTCCGCATGACACACGAAAGGCCGCCAGGCAACACAGCCAGGCGGCCTTCTCTCTATATATGAGAGGCGTCGCGGAGTAACAAACGCTTTTTTGCGCACAGGATGCGCATGCCTTCGAAAGGAATCCCAGCCCACACACTTTTGCCTCCTGCGGTGAGAGACCCGCTCCCCTGCGAATATCTTCAGGAATGGAAACGACAGCCCTAATGCCAATGCACTGCAGCGAAGGAATCTCGCTGTACCGCCTTCCCTCCGAATCCAAGATCGAGAACTGCATCGCCTCCACTCCCGAGACGCGTTCCATCTGCAACGACCCAGGCGTCGCAGGCTGCGAATACACGAGGCGTCTTTGCCACGCATGCCGCAAGGTGCTTGAACTTAGTCCGATCGCGCTAAACGAAAAGGAGACCGTAGTCGTCAACATCCTCCGTGGCGGATTGAACTACGGGCTGCGGGACGCGCTGGCCGACGCCTACGGCTGGAACACCCACACGACCTGCTTCATCAGTGCGCAGCGTGCAAGGAACTCCGCCGACTCCGAGGACTGGCACATTACCGAGAACGACTACGCGAAGGTCTACTTCCCGGAGGTTGCGAGCCTTGTGATTGGCGACGTCGTCGCCACCGGCACCAGCCTGCGCTATGCGCTCCAGGAGCTCCTTCGCAGCGCCCTTGAGCAGCGCGTGCGCCTCCGTTCGATTCTCTTCTTCACCTTTGGCGGGTCGAAGGCCTCCGACATCCTCGAGGACATTGACAGGCAGTGCCGGGAGCTCTTCCCCGGCTACGAGAAGACCGTGCTTGTCTTCTTCGAGGGGTGTTTCACCTGCGCCGAGGTCAGCACCCCGCTCTCCGTGCGGCTGACAGGGACCGATCTGCTTCGCTGGCACGCCACGATGGCCCCCGAATTCGTCGAGTCCCAGTACTCCGACCCGGCGTATCCGCTGGAGAGATGCACAATCTACGATGCAGGTTCCCGTGCCTTCTGGCTGAAGGACTACGTGGAGGACGTCATCGGCTACTGGCGTCAGAACCTCCAGTTCGCCGAACACGGGATGACCTTCCGCCAGCTTCTGGAGGAGCGCTTCCCGTCGCTGGATCCCGACAGGTTCCCTGCCGACACCGACTTGAAGAAGCTGGCCGTCCGACAAATCGAGATGATGGAGAGGATGCTCTGACCATCCTGCCTCCACAAAGGAATCCGGGATTTTCGTCTCGGATTTTTCATGTCGTGAAATCGACAGTGGAGTGCCGTGCGGTCGCCCGTCTTCCCTAGTTGCCTTTCCCTTTTTTCCCCGATTCTGAGTTTTAATTCTTCCCCCCCCCCGAACCAAACCCCAAAAATTAAGGAACATCTATTATGTCCTCAAACGTCAAGAACAGTGGCGACTTTGAACAAGGTTCAGTGAACCAGGAGAGCCGTCGCGGTTTCATGTCCATGCTAGTGGTTATGCTGGGCTTCACCTTCTTCTCCGCGTCGATGTTCGCTGGCGGAGCCCTTGGTGCCGGCATGTCCTTCAGCGGCTTCCTCTGGGCCGTCATGGCCGGCAACCTGATTCTTGGCGCATATTGCGGAACCCTGGCGTACATTGCGGCCCGCACGGGGGACTCGATTCACATTCTGGCCCGCTACTCCTTTGGCAGGCGCGGCTCCTACCTTCCCAGCTTCCTCCTGGGCATCACGCAGGTTGGCTGGTTTGGCGTCGGCGTCGCCATGTTCTCGATTCCAATCCAGAAGTGGCTGATTGAGAACAACGTCGAGGGGGCGGCTTCGAACTCCACCCTTTGGACCATCACAATCATCGCCGGCCTCCTGATGACCTCGACCGCGTACTTCGGCATCAAGAGCCTGACCATCCTCTCCTACGTCGCAGTCCCCGCGATTGTCGTCCTGGGACTCTACTCCGCATTCCGCGCCCTTGGGACCGACTTCCCGGTCGCGGGCGCCGAGGGCGCCGTCCAGAGCGGCTGGGACACGATGCTCTCCTATTCCCCCGCGCCCAGTGCGGCAATCGGCGCCACCGCCGCAATCGCCATCTCCGTGGGCTCCTTCATCTCCGGCGGCTCCTGCACGCCTGACTTCGTCAGATTCTCCAAGAACGCAAAGATCGCCGTCATCACGACCGTCATCGCATTCTTCCTCGGCAACTCCCTCATGTTCTTCTTCGGCGCCGTGGGCACCATGACCTACCAGGTCAATGACATCTCCGAAGTCCTCTTCAAGCAGGGACTCCTCCTCTTCGCCATCATCGCCCTGGGACTCAACATCTGGACCACCAACGACAACGCGATCTACACCTCTGGCCTGGGCTTCTCCAACATCACCGGCATCCCGAAACGCATCACGGTTCTCTTCAACGGCATCGTCGGAACCCTGGCGGCGGTCTGGCTCTACAACCACTTCACGACATACCTCAACATCCTCAATACCTTCATCCCGCCAGTGGGCGCAATCATCATCGCCGACTTCTTCGTCCGCAGGCTTGGCAAGTACAAGGACACCTCCGAGGCCAAGTTCGTTGACATCCACTGGCCCGCAATCGTCGCATGGGCGGCCGGCACCGGCATCGCATTCATTCCGGCCGGCGTCAGCGCCATCAACGGAATGGCGGTCTCCGCAGTCGTCTACATCGGCCTCTGCATGGCTGTGAAGTTCTTCGAACTCCATCCCGAGGAGTAATTCCGGACGGCACGCATTTCCGTCTGGCGGGATGCATGACGACGCGCCATCGAGGGATGCCGGCGGCACCGGCAAAGGAGCCACGGGCCGGCATTCCCCCTGACAGGCGACGCCCCATGCATCCCCTTTCCGTCTAAAAACGGAGATTGTTTCCAAAGACATCATCCCCCCACCTGTTCCCTTCCACAAGCACCCTGCCAACGACTATGATCAAGAAGACCCCCGAGACTGTCATCCTCCTGAATTTCGGATGCAAGGACATACAGCGCCTCGCCAAGGCCGTCCGCGCCGAGAATATCTATACGATGGTGATGCCGTGGACGACTCCCGTGGAGCGCGTCATGCAGGAGGAGCCCGTGGGGCTGATTGTCTGCAGGGACGCCGATGCGGCCGACCACCCGTCGGAACTCGATGCCTTCAAGGCGCTCGGAGTCCCCGTCCTTGTGGACAAGGGGCTTGACGAGGCTGCCGCCGTGGCGTTCTGCAAGGACAGCTGCGGGTGCCACGGGCTTTGGACGATGGAGAGTTTCATCGACGAGGCAGTCGAGGACATTCGCGCCCAGGTTGGTGACAAGACTGTCGTCCTGGGGCTCTCCGGCGGTGTCGACTCGTCCGTCACGGCGGCGCTCATCCACCGCGCCATCGGCAAGCAGCTGACCTGTGTCTTTGTGAACCACGGGCTTCTGCGCCTTGGCGAACCCGAACAGGTCCAGGAGATCTTCCGTGACGCCTTTGACATGAATCTGGTCTACGTCGATGCGACGGACCGTTTCCTTGACAAGCTTGAGGGAGTCACCGAACCCGAGAAGAAGCGCAAGATCATCGGCGCTGAATTCATCGACGTCTTTGCCGAGGCCGCAGCCAAGATTGACGCCCCGTTCCTGGGCCAGGGGTCGATCTATCCTGATTTCCTGGAGAGCATCCCCCTCGACGGCAACCCGAAGGGAGTCATCAAGAGCCACCATAACGTTGGAGGTCTTCCGGAAAATCTCAAGTTCGAGCTGGTGGAGCCGCTGGCCAGGCTCTTCAAGGACGAGGTCAGGGTGGTTGGCCGCCTTCTGGGATTGCCCGAGGTCATGATCGACCGTCAGCCCTTCCCGGGGCCGTCCCTGGGAGTCCGTTGCGTCGGCGAAATCAAGCGCGAGTATCTTCGGATGCTCCGGGAGGCAGACGCGATATTCACCGAGGAACTGCGCGCCTCGGGATGGTACTCCAAGACCTGGCAGGCGTTCGCAGCATTCCTGCCAGTGAAGTCGGTCGGCATGCAAAACGGGGAAAGACGGTACGGATATACAATCGCCCTGCGGGCAATCAATACAAGCGACGCAGTAACCGCGCAGGTCGTCCATCTCCCATGGGAGCTCATTGAAAAGGTGGCATGCAGAATCCCGCAGGAGGTCGAGGGAATCTCGCGGGTCGTCTTCGACTGCACCCCGAAACCCCCGGCAACCATTGAATGGGAGTAGGATTTTTCCAAGGGAGAAGGGAAAAGAGGAAAGAAAATAGTGCGTGGCCACTATGCAGTGGGCTTCTGTTAGAGTAGGGATGAGGGAGAAGGGAGGAGAAAGTAGTGCGTGGCCACTATGCAGTGGGCTTCCGTTATAGGTCGCACGGCAGAATCGCCGTGCGGGGCGCGCCCGTGCGCGCCAACCACGCACTGAAACTTGAAAAAGTAAACGCACCTTCGCAGGAGTAAACGCACCTTGAGGTG
>OQWM01003715.1_pt1 | contig 10120 bp, 7 predicted proteins | sample 1691531 | NCBI WGS metagenome assembly OQWM01 (sample SAMN03418257, study PRJEB22391) | human gut metagenome | biome: human-gut; feature: organic feature; material: feces | host: Homo sapiens | place: Tanzania | collected 2013-01 | reverse complement strand
GCTGAAAAGCTACAAATACAAAAAGTCCGCCTACGGCGGTAAAAAAAGCCCGGCTCGCGCCGGGAAAAAAGAGATTAGCCCATAGACCAAATACTGCGGATTATATGACTCGCAACAATCAACACGCTCCAGCCTAAAAGGATGAGAAACACAAGCACCCTTATCTCAACATAACACATGAGGAAGACGAAAAGGATAAGGCACATAGTATATAATAGGTTTGTACCTTCTCCCCCTCAGGGAAACCCAGAAAGGAACTTCCCCGTGGAACTCCCGCCCCTTGGGGAGGGTTTGGGGAGGGGCTTCCAACGAACTCTCGCCCCTTGTGGATGGAAGGCGATGGGCTTTCTACCCTTTACTATGTCCCCTTATATATATAAATAGGTATAGGGGGAAACGCAATTATTTTCTGATTATTCCCCGTGGTTCTGGAATTGCGCAAATTTTGCGCTAAAAATTACCTACTGTAACGCAATTTTCACCTTAAAAAGTTTTTTGGTCTCATAATTAATTGTAAATTTGCATCAGCATCATCTTAATAATTGATAAAATATGAGTAAAAAATGTAGTTTAACATTGCTCTTTTTCTTGCTTTTCATGCCATTGTCTCTTTTGGCACAAGAGATAACGGTCAAGGGAAAAGTTACTGAGAAAGGTACTGGCGAACCCTTGCCGGGCGCAAGCGTAGTAGTCCAGAAATCCACAAAGGGTGTTATGACCGACGTTGATGGTGGCTATGAAATCAAAGTCAAGCCAACCGACAAACTTGTGTTCTCCTACGTTGGTATGGAGGACAAAGTCGTTACTGTGGGAAACCAAACAGTTATCAATGTAGAGCTTGCCCCCAAGGGCAACGAGCTTGACGAGGTAACGGTAGTAGCCTACGGTAAGCAGAAGAAGGAAAGTATCGTGAGCTCTATCACCACGGTAAACACCAAAGATTTGCGTGTGCCGTCGAGCAACCTTACCCAGTCTTTTGCCGGTAACATCGCCGGTATGATTGCTTACACACGTTCGGGTGAGCCTGGCCAGGACAACACCGACTTCTTCGTTCGTGGTGTGACAACCTTTGGTGAGGGTGGTTCCAACCCACTTATTCTTATCGATAACATCGAGCTGACATCTGCCGACCTTAACCGTCTGCGTCCCGATGATATCGAGAGTTTCTCTATCCTGAAAGACGCCTCTGCAGCTGCCCTCTACGGTGCCCGTGGTGCTAACGGTGTAATCCTCGTTACCACCAAGCGCGGTGAGGAAGGTCCCGCCAAGATCTTCGGCCGTATCGAGCACTCTTTCCAGAGCCCTCTCCGCAAGGTTGAGTTGGCTGACCCTGTAACCTATATGCAGTGTTACAACGACGCTTTGATTTCTCGCGGTTCGCTGAGTATAGACGACCTCATCTATAGCCAGGACAAGATCGAACAGACCGGTAAGCCCGGTGCCAACCGTCTTATCTACCCTGCCAACGACTGGTACAACATGCTGTTCAAGAACGTATCTCACAGTACCCGTGCCGACGTTTCTATCCGCGGTGGTGGTAAGGTGGCTACCTATTATATCTCTGGTGCCTATACTCAAGATGGCGGTATGCTCAAGGTTGACCATCGCAACAGCTTCAACAACAATATCGACAGTAAGAAATACACCATGCGTGCCAACGTCGATGTCAACGTGACCAAGACTACCAAGGTGGCCCTTCGCCTGACCGGTAACTTTGATGACTATAGCGGTCCGATGTCGTCTGGTAATGACATGTTTGTCAATGTTATGCACGCCGACCCCGTACTCTTCCCCGCTTTCTATCCTATGGATGAAGAGCACAAGGGTATCAAGCACATCATGTTTGGTAACTACCTCGATGGTCGTTACATCAACCCCTACGCCGAGATGGTACGCGGTTACAAGGACTACCAGCGTTCACAGATGATCGCAGCCTTGCAGCTCGATCAGGATCTGAGCTTCATCACCAAGGGTCTGAAGTTTACCACCCTGTTCAACCTCTCACGTCTCTCTGACTTCGGTATCAAGCGTTTCTTCAAACCTTATTGGTACACTATGGGTGAGTATGACTCTTACACAGGAGAATACCACATTACTCGTCTGAACGAGGACGGTACCGACTATCTTACCTATAATGAAGATGCCAAGAACGTGGTTAACACCATGTACTGGGAAAGCCGTCTGTACTGGAACCGCACCTTCGGCAAGCATTCTCTCGGTGCCCTTACCGTATTTACCACCCGTGAGCAGCGCAAGGCCAATGCCGGTACACTCCAGCTCTCTCTGCCTTCACGCAACGTGAGCCTCGCCGGTCGTCTTACTTACGGTTTCGATGACCGCTACTTCGCTGAGTTCAACTTCGGTTACAACGGTTCTGAGCGTTTCTCCAAGGAGCATCGTTGGGGTTTCTTCCCATCAGTAGGTCTCGGTTGGTTGGTTTCTAACGAGAAGTTCTTCCAGCCTCTTACCAATGTCATCAGCAAACTGAAATTCCGTGCCTCTTACGGTCTCGTGGGTAATGATAAGATTGGCGACGAAAAGAACCGCTTCTTCTATCTCTCTGAGATGTATATGAATAATTCCAATGTCAAGGCTACCTTCGGTGAAAACTTTCAGACTTCATTAAATGGTATTACCTTCAAGCGCTATGCCAACTCTGCAATCACTTGGGAGCGCGCCAAGAAGCAGAACTACGCTATAGAACTCTCTCTCTTTGGTGACCTCGACATCATTGCCGAGTACTATCGTGAGAAGCGTACCGATATCTATATGACCCGTGCCGATATTCCTTCTACTATGGGTCTGCAGACCTCTATCGGTGCCAATATCGGTGAGGCAACTGCCCATGGTGTGGATATCCAACTCGAGTATCGTAAGAACTGGAACAAGGATCTCTGGACATCAGCCCGCGGTAACTTCACTTTCGCCCGCAGTAGATATGATGTCTACGAGGAGCCCACTTACAAGGAGAGCTATCGCCAGCACGCTGGTCGCAGCATCAAACAGAAGTGGGGATATATCGCCGAGCGTCTGTTCGTTGATGACGAAGAGGCTGCCAACAGCCCCTCACAGGCAGCTTTCGGTTCACAGTATGGCGGTGGTGACATCAAGTACACCGACGTCAACAAGGACGGTGTAATCAACGAGGCTGATATGGTACCAATCGGTAATCCTACTTCACCTGAGTTTATCTACGGTTTCGGTTTCTCTGTAGGCTATAAGGGCTTCGACTTCTCTATGTTCTTCCAGGGTCTTGCCAACGAGTCGTTCTGGATCAATGCAGGTGGCTTCTCTACTACCAACGAAGAGACCAAGGGTGGTTTGGCTCCATTCTATAAGAATACCCAGTTGCTCAAGGCTATCGCCGACGACCACTGGAGCGAGAGCAACCGCAATCTCTACGCTTTCTGGCCCCGTCTGAGCACCTATCTCAACAACAATAATACCCAGCCCAGTACCTGGTGGATGCGCGATGGCTCGTTCCTCCGTCTCAAGCAGATGGAATTTGGTTATACCGTTCCTCGCAACCTCACCAAGAAGTGGCACATGGAGAGCCTGCGCTTCTATGTATCGGGTAGTAACCTCCTCAACTGGAGCAGCTTCAAGATGTGGGATCCCGAGCAGGGTTCTTCTGCACTCAACTATCCTCTGCAGCGCACTATCAATGTCGGTCTGAATGTTACATTCCAATAAACAGCAATCATTATGATAAAGATATTCAATAAAATCAAGATTACGGTAATGGCTGCCGTTGTGGCTCTTATGGGTCTTACAGCGTGTAACGATTACCTTGATGTAGTACCCGATGGTGGCGACCCTACCTTACCCGATGCGTTCGCCCTTCGTTCGATAGCCTATCGTTACCTCGGTACTTGCTATAGCTATATGCCTGGCGACGGTACCGGCAGCGACCCTGCCATGTTGGGTAGCGACGAACTTGTGGATCTCTATCCCCGTACCACAGGCAAGTATTTCAGTACAAGTATGACCATGATTGCCCGTGGTTATCAGAACAAGTCAAGTGTTTATGGTAATGACTGGAACAGTCTCTACACAGGTATCCGTGATTGTGACAACCTGATAGACAATGTTGACTTAGTACCAGACATGAGTGATGACGAGAAGAAACAGTGGAAGGCTGAGGCTCGTTTCCTCAAGGCTTACTACCACTTCTGCCTCATCCGCAAGTGGGGTGCCATCCCTGTGGTTAAGCACAGTCTGCCTATGGACGCCAGTGTCGAGGATGTACGCGTATATCGTGATCCTATCGATACCTGTTTCAACTTCGTGCTCAGCGAGCTCGACAAGGCCATCCCTGACTTGGCTGAGTCATTCTCTAATACCGAGTATGGCCGCATCACCAAGGCTATTGGTTATGCGTTCAAGGCACGTGTAGCCTGCTACGCCGCCAGTCCTCTCTTCAACGGCAACGACGACCAGAAGAACCTTGTCGACAAGCGTGGTGTGCAGCTCTTCCCCGCCAAGACCGAAGAGCAGAAGCTCGAGCGTTGGCAGTATGCCGTTGACGCTTGTAAGGCTGCCATCGAGGAGTGTCAGAAGATTAACCTCAAACTCTATGAGGGCGAGGATATCCTCTATCGTATGAACGATACGCTGAAGACCGACCTCATTCTCCGTGGCGCTATGTGCGAGAGATGGAACTCTGAGCTCATCTGGGGCAATACCCAGTCCTGGACTGCCGAGCGTAAGAACTGGCAGATTATGGGTTGTGTCAACCTCCAGTACGAGGAGAATCCGCAGTTTACTGGTGCTCTTACCGGTTATCGTTGCTTCGGTGTGCCATTGAAGGTGGCTGAAGAGTTCTATTCTAAGCATGGTGTGCCAATCTCTGTTGACAAGGATCGTCAGGGCGGTTGGAACGAAATGGAAATCAAGCGTGGCGACGAGCAGAACCAGTTCTACCTCGAGCGCGGCTATGAGACTGTCAAGCTCAACTTCGACCGCGAGCCTCGTTTCTATGCCTTCTTGGGCTTCGACGGTGGCAAGTGGCTCGGCCAGCTTACCGATGCTGAGTACAACGACCTGACCTCTGACAAGGTGAAGAAGGTCAAGTGCCGCGTAGGACAGTATGCCGCCAAGGCTGGTGCCAACGTAGGTCCTGTGACAGGTTACTTCCCCAAGAAGACCTTCCCCTACAAGAACCGTGTCAATGCAGCCAACGGTACTACCAATATCTCTTCTACTTGGTTCCCTTATCCTATCATGCGTCTTGCCGACCTCTATTTGCTCTATGCCGAGGCTATCAACGAGCTTGAAGGTCCTAATGGTGCCCACAGTACCGAGCTCTTCCTTTATATCAACGCTGTTCGCGTGCGTGCCATGATTCCAGATGTCAAGACCGCTTGGGATGACTACAGCACCAACCCCGGTTACTACAATACCCAGACCGGTATGCGCGCCATCATCCATCAGGAGCGTATGAACGAGCTCGCTTTCGAGAGCCAGCGTTTCTGGGATATCCGCCGCTGGAAGGAAGGTCCAACAGAGTACAGCAAGAATATCTACGGTTTCAATATCGCTGGTGCTTCTGCCGAAGACTATTACAAGAAGACCCTCGTATACGAGCAGCCCTTCTTGGTTCGCGATTATTTCTGGCCCATCAGTACGTACAACTTGGAGCACAACCCCAATTTGATCCAGAACACTGGTTGGTAAACTAATAAAAGACTATACGATTATGAAGAAATTATTATTATCGTTCAGCATATTGCTCCTGTCTGCTATGGCTATCACCAGCTGTAGCGACGGAGACAGAATTGACCAGCGCGGAGGCTTACCCTTGCCCCAGCAGCCCAAGATAGTAGACGTCAAGTCCGTTCCTGGTGGTGCCGTGCTGAAATTCCAGATTCCCGATGACCCATACATCAAGGGCATCGTGGCTACCTATGAGCGCAATGGCGCCATGGTAGAGTCTCGTATCTCCCGTTATCTCGACACCTTGATGGTAGAAGGCTATGCCGACCTCAAGGAGCACGCTGTAGAGGTACGCAGCTTCAACGCCGACGACGTAAAGTCTGAGGCACAGACCGTGAAGATTACTCCTCTCGAGGCACCTGTCAATACTGCCAGCTTTGAGTTCTTCGAGGCTTTCGGTGGTTTCAAGGTTAAGATCAAGAACAATCCTACCAAGGCTACTCTCGCCCTCGTGGTTCAGGCCGATACCCTGAATGCCGACCAGGATCTCACCTACGAGCAGCGCAAGTGGAAGGACGTTTCTACGCTTTTCATGTCGAGCGACTCGGTTATGCTCACACGCCGCAATATGTCGGCTGTGCCCACCGTGCTTTCTGCCTATCTGCGCGACAGCTACGGCAACACCTCAGAGCGCCAGCTGATCAAGATTACTCCTAAGGCTGAGATTGAGCTTGACAAGAGCAAGTTCAAGTATTACCCTGTTGCCGACGACAACTTCGTCAACGACCCCAATGGTGGTGGCGTTACCGCTCTCTGGGACAAGGCAACTACCGGTACTGGCAGATTCTTCGTTGCCGCCAAGGGTTGTCCTATCCCCACATGGCTTACCATCGACCTTGGTGTAGGCGCTGAGGGTACCGTGCTTAGCCGTATCAAGACTTATCCACGTTCCGACTACGATGTATTCAATGGTGGTAACATCCGTCAGTGGGAATTCTGGGGTATCTATGACGATCCCAAGGAAGACCTTGTCAAGAATCCTTGCAAGAAGACCGATCCCGACTACCAGCAGCGTCATGGCTTCAGCCGTGGTTGGGTGATGCTGACCAAGGGTGAGCAGTACAAGCCCTCTGGCTATGCTCCTGACGGCACTGTCGATGGATGGACTCCTGAGGACCGTGAGTACTACCTCTACAATACCGAGTATGAGGTAGACAATACCAACGAGCTTACTCCTAACGCTTACGACAAGATCAGATACCTTCGTCTCGTAGTGATCAATACCTTTGCCACTTACCAGTATCCTGCTACATCAGGTGCATGGTTTATCGGTGAAATCACACCATGGGGACAGGTGAACAAGTAATAACTCTTAAAACGTTAAAGCAATGAGAAAACTATTATATATATCGTTGATAGCCGCACTCGTAGGTAGCTTTACCTCTTGTAAGGATCAGGATGATATCTACAAGGAGTGGGTAGTACCTGGCGGCAGCATTTATCCCGAGAAGGCCAACGGACTCAGAGCTATTCTGGGTTCGGGCAGAGTTCAGCTCAAGTGGGCTGCGCCCAAGGATCCAGCCGTTAAGCGCGCTGTCATCACATGGGACAATGGTGAGAAGACACGTGAGATTAGTTATGCTGACTTTGAGGGGCAGGACAGCATCCTTGTCGAGATTAACGACCTCAAGGAGCAGAGCCACTCTTTCACCATCACCAACTATGATGCCGAGAATCACGTTTCTATGACCTCTGAGAAGTCTGCATCACCCTATGGCGCCATCTGGCTTTCTACCCACGCTGAGCGTACCATCAAGTCGGCCGAGATGAATGGTGCTGACGCCAACGTAGCCCTTGGCTTCGGTACTAACGAGATGGTTGCTACCAAGTTCCGTTACCTCAACGCCGACGGCGAATGGGTTATTACCGAGCCCGTGCCCAGTGCCCAGGCCAGCACAGTCTTTGCCAACGCCAAGGGTGGTGTGCGTTACCAGTACAGTTCTGGTTACTGCCCCGCCGAAGGTCTTGACACCATCTGGAATGACTGGAGCAAGAGTCCTACACCTATCGCCAGCCGTCTCGATCCCTCTGAGTGGGAAGTTACTGCCACAGGCTGGAATGCAGCGACACCTCCCAGCAAGGTATTCGACGGACTTGTTACTGCCGACATGACCAAGGCATTTGTTTGGAACAACGGTGGCAAGTGGCCGGTAGTCCTCCAGATTGACATGAAGAAGACTTCATACGTTATCAACCGTATGGTAGTACACAACTTCTTGGCCGGTAACATGGGTAGGCGTCGTCTGTACAATGTATCTTACTTTTTCGGTGACGAGCCTTTCAATCTTGATCCAGGTTCTGCTTATGCCGCTCCATCAGGCAATCCATGGCCTATCGCTACTGAGCCCTCATTTGCCAAGGCGAAGTACTGGCGTGGTACCACATTCTGGAATGGTGATGCTAAGCACAACGAGAACGCCAACGGTACTCAGTGTCGCTACATCGCTATGGTAATGCACAATAGCCGTGCAAGCTCTCAGATTGCTTGTCAGGAGATTGAGGTCTACGGCTATGACATGGATGCCGAATAATACACCTTATTATATAATATAGATTAGAAGAGTCCCGATGACCATGAACGTCATCGGGACTTTTTTGATGGTTGGAGATTTGGCATTTTATCTTTTCTCAGTAATAAATACTGTTAAGATGGCGGTTTTTACGCAGAAATGGAGTAATTTTGCCATCGCAAACAACAAATTTAACATTATACTGACAATGAAAAAGATTAGAGCCGCCGTAGTAGGTTACGGCAATATCGGTCATTACGCCGTGCAGGCCCTCGAAGCCGCCAAGGATTTCGAGATAGCTGGCATCGTGCGTCGTCAAGGCAACACAGACTGCCCATTGGAACTTACCCCTTATGAGGTAGTAGATGATATCTCCCTGCTCCACAATGTAGATGTGGCTATTCTCGCCACGCCTACACGTTCTTGCCCCGACTATTCAGCCAAGATTGTGGCTATGGGCATCAATACCGTCGACAGCTTCGACATCCACACCAGCATCCTCGACTATCGCCGCCAGCAGATGGAAAACTGCAAGAAGGCAGGCTGTGTCAGCGTCATCGCTGCCGGATGGGACCCCGGTTCAGACTCCGTAGTGCGCGTGCTCATGGAGAGTCTTGCCCCCAAAGGACTCAGCTATACCAACTTCGGTCCCGGCATGAGTATGGGTCACTCTGTCTGCGTACGCAGCAAGGAGGGTGTGCGCAATGCCCTCTCTGTCACCATCCCCCTTGGCGAAGGCATCCATCGCCGTATGGTCTATGTAGAGCTCGAAGACGGAGCCACCCTCGAGCAGGTTACTGCCGAGATCAAGGCTGACCCCTATTTCGCCAACGATGAGACCCACGTCTTCGCCGTAGCCTCTGTCGATGATGTGCGCGATATGGGTCATGGTGTCAACCTCGTGCGCAAGGGTGTGAGCGGCAAGACCCCCAACCAGCGTTTCGAGTTCAATATGAGCATCAACAACCCCGCCCTCACCGCCCAGGTGCTTGTCAATGTGGCTCGCGCCACCATGCGTCTGCAGCCTGGTTGCTACACCATGCCCGAGATACCCGTTATCGACATGCTCGCTGGCGACCGTGAGGAGATTATCAGTCATCTGGTATAACCCGGCAACAACACAAAACTAATCATAATGAATCGCAAGACTTATCTTATGCTTGCCTCCGTGATGGCGGCTGTGGTAGTGGCGCTGCTCATCAGTGCGCGTCCTGCCGATGAAATCATGACCCGTAAGGGCAACACCACTCTCGTCAACACGACCCAGTTGGGTGCGCATGTGCGTGGCTTCAAGGGCGCCACTCCCGTGTTGATACATATCGAGAAAAACAAGGTGGTCAAGGTAGAGGCTCTGCCCAACAGAGAGACTCCCAAGTTCTTCGCCCGTGCAAAGGCCGTACTCCAGCAGTTTGAGGGCCTTACAGTGGCCAAGGCCCAGAAGGCCGAGGTCGATGGCGTCAGCGGCGCCACCTTCAGTTCCAATGCGCTCACCAAGAACGTCAAGCTCGGACTGGAGTATTACAAGAAGAACAAGAAGTAACCTGACAGTATCGGCAACGCCCATACCGCCCTATTTCATACAGCGTGGCAAGGATTGAGTTCCCTGCCACGTTTTTTTTATTGGCGTGGGGGAGGGAGGTGCATTGTGAGCCCCTCCCCAGCCATCCCCAAGGGGCGGGAACTTATTGTAGGCCCCTCCCTAACCTTCCCCAAGGGGCGGGAACTTATTGTAGGCCCCTCCCTAACCCTCCCCAAGGGGCGGGAATTCATTCTCGCTGTGTTTTAGGAGGTTGTGGTGGACTCCTTCCCCTTGGGGAAGGCTGGGATGGGGCTTCCCTACGGCAACTCTGTAGGAGTTGCGATTTCATAGCCCAGGGTTGAGGTGCGTAGCGCCT
>OQWM01003714.1_pt1 | contig 10122 bp, 8 predicted proteins | sample 1691531 | NCBI WGS metagenome assembly OQWM01 (sample SAMN03418257, study PRJEB22391) | human gut metagenome | biome: human-gut; feature: organic feature; material: feces | host: Homo sapiens | place: Tanzania | collected 2013-01 | reverse complement strand
ACGACCCTCTCGCCCGCTACTTCTACGAGCAGGAGTGCATCAAGTGTACCTGGTCTGTTCGTGAGCTTCGTCGTCAGATAAGCACAAACCTATACGTTAGGGCTGGTATAAGCGCCAATCCCGACAAACTGTTGTCGCTGCCTTCCGTGCAAGGCCATGATTCCGCAGAGTTGCAGATACGTCAGCCTTTCACATTCGAGTTTCTTGGACTTAAGGCACAGGATATAGTTGACGAGCATGACTTGGAGGAAGCTCTCATCAGTCATTTGCAAGAGTTCATTCTTGAGCTTGGCAAGGGCTTCTGCTTTGAGTCTCGACAAAAGCGTATTATCATTGACGACGAGTATTATTATCCCGACCTTGTGTTCTACAACCGCATTCTGCATTGCGGAGTTATCATCGAATTAAAGAACGAGGAATTCTCTTATGAGAACTTCGGACAGCTAAACGCATACGTATCACATTACCGCGAAAACGAAATGCAACCCGGTGACAACCCTCCTATCGGCATTCTCCTTTGCACACGCAAGGGAAAGAAAATGGTGGAGTATGCCCTTGCCGGTATGGACAACCAACTCTTCGTGTCTACATATATGCTTCAACTACCCGACAAAAAGACGCTGGAGGAGTTTTTGTTGAAACAGTTGAATAAGGAACATTAAAAGGTAACACTTGTGTGGTACTGGAAAATAAATTAAGATAGCTTGACGAATTAGAAATAAAATTTATACGCTTTGTAGCGTTTTGCAATATATTAACAACTTAATACACAAAATTATGAAACACGTTTGTTTCACAACCCTTTCATTATGCCTGCTCACCGTCGTTATGCAGACATCATGCAGCGACGACCCTGCATACAAAGCACCTAATGTGTCGCCCGACATCAATGTGCCCATTACTGGCTATTGGCAGATAGCCGGTGAGGACATCAATGGCGACGGTGCCATTCAAGGCATTGTAGTGCACAATGACAATACTGTGACAGAATGGATGTATACCAACGTCACAGACAATCCTTATAAATTGGGATACAAGACGGGCAAGTGGAGCGTGAACGGCAACCACTATGAGATGCAGCTACCCAAAGGCTACGGTAAATACTACAACGTGACCGTGGCTGGAAACGATGACCAAAAGATGTATCTCGCATATAACGGCAAGACATCAGTAGTACCTTTCTACAGACTCACATCGCTACCAGGCGATGGCGACAAGATGATAAGCGAACTTGAAGGCATGAAGATGTCGGGATTCAACATGACCGACTTCACTGGCTATTGGGAACAGGACAATGAGTCTGGCAGTGGATTCTACGTAGACGAAGAAGGCAATATCTCCGACATAACACTGATATGGAGTGGGACTTTTCATCATACCGTGCAGTATCATTCGGCTAAGGTGGAACTGGACAACAACAACTGCACAATTCTCTCATTAGGAACCAATTGGAATGTGTATGCCGTGGGTAACAATTCATTGCTTGCCTTTGCCAATGGCGACAATAATAATAGTGTGGAACACTTTGTGAAGAAAGGCGTGCCCGAAGAGATGTTGCGGGCTGACGAGATAATGAAGAAACCTGTGCCCGAATACATCTTGGGCAAGTGGGTAACCACACACTATACTTACATTGTGGATGGCAACTGTATCACGGATATGGACACTCAGAATGACGACAGTTGGAATTCGCTGTTCTACCATACTCTCGCTTTTATGGATAACCATAAAACGTACAAATGGGACAGATTTGGAACTGTTGTCTCTGACCAATGGTTCACAATGGACGGTGAAAACATAACTAAATCCGGAGACATCAATGCACTCATTATACCCGAATGTCTTTATACAGAAACCTGGACCGTCAGCGACAAGACAGAAGACAAAATGAAGCTCACCTGTAAACAGTGTAATACAACTGAAATATATACTTACAAAAGAAAATGAACACTATAAAAAATATCATATCTGCCGTTGTCATATCGCTGCTGCCTATGTGGGCTTCGGCTCAGAACGAAGGTCACCGTGTGTCAATCATTCCACATGCAGGTGTAACCATATCCAAGATGGACGGCTCGGCACTAACGGCATCGAAGGAGTGGAAAGCAGGATATACGTTTGGAGCAAGTGTAGAGATACCTTTGTCGCAGTATTATTCGTTGACGACAGGAGCTGACTTCAGTCTTATTGGCACCGGATTCAAGGAGCAGAAAGAGAAATACGCATCTGTCAATGAAAAGCTTGACGTGACTTACATATCCGTGCCTCTACAACTAAAGTCTTACTTCTCGGATGTGAAAGGACTGGCTACCCATATAGGTGTGCAGGTAGGCTTGCTCGTCTCGGCAAAGGACAAGATTACCATAAATAGCATTCGCACCATGAACCTTGGCGACGGCACATCATCTATGTATCTATGGGAATCGTACAAAGAGAAGAAATCGGAGAGTGTGAGCAGCAACTTTCGTAACATCGTGATAGGCATTCCCTTTGGTCTGAGTTATGAGTGGCGACATATCACCCTTGCTGCTTCATATTGCTTCGAAGTGAGGAAGGCCATAAATCTGAAGTCAAACGCCCCAAGGGTCACCATGGTCGACTCACCTGTGGTACGCAACCATGCTGTGTATATTACAGCGGGATACAAGTTTACGCTGTAGAAGAAAGACTATAATGCAGAGTCAGATGATGCACCTATGGTAGAGATTGCGATTCTTTGTGACTATTCCCCATGAAATATCCACTGATCTGGTAACATTTTTTATGGTACCATAAAAATGTAAGCATTCTCCTTAATTTTATATAAATAATTTGTTGAAAATCTATAACTTTGCACCGTAATCAAAGAAGATAAATATATACGCCGATGAAGCTATTGATAAAGAACATGGTTTGTCCGCGCTGCATCTCTGCGGTGAAGGATATTCTTGAGTCGGAAGGTCTGACGGTGAATTCAATAAGTTTGGGCGATGCAGAGATAGAGGGAGAACTTACTGACGAACAACGTCTTTCTCTTGCAAGGAAGTTGCACGACATAGGCTTTGAGTTGCTTGACGACCCACGCTCGCTGTTGGTGGAAAAGATACGCATTGCCGTGCTGCAATGGGTAAGAATGCCTGTGGAGCGTCCTAAACTGTCCGATTATTTGTCGCGCAATCTCAACAAAGATTATAGCACCATGAGTAAGCTTTTCTCAGAAGTGCGAGGCATTACCATTGAGCGGTTCTCAATTCTGCATCGCATAGAATATGTCAAGGAACTACTATGCTATAGTCAGCTTTCCACAAGTGAGATAGCATATAGACTTGGTTATAGCTCACCGGCACATCTCTCATCGCAGTTTAAGCAAGTCACGGGTATGACTCCAAAGGAATTTCGTGAACTTGAGAAACCTGGCAGAACACCCTTGGATGCATTGTAATAAGGTTAAAAGATTGTTATAAAGGTTAAGTACATGAGAAAATTATTGATAGGTTTATTAGGATATACGTTTGTGTCACAGCAGATGGTTGCGCAGACAGATAGCATAGCCAGTACACACGAATTGAAGAATGTGGTTGTAAGAGCCACTAATGGTATTAAGTTGAAATACCGTGTTGACAATGCCGAGATAATAGGGCAAGGTCAACTGGTACGTGCTGCTTGCTGTAACCTTGGTGAGTCGTTTACTACCAATCCTTCGGTCGACGTGAGCTACAGCGACGCTGCCACTGGCGCAAAGCAGATAAAGCTGCTTGGACTTAGTGGCACCTATGTGCAGATGCTCACGGAGAATATCCCAAATCTGCGTGGCGCATCCTTGCCTTATAGCCTCGGCTATGTGCCTGGACCTTGGATGCAGTCGATACAGGTGAGCAAAGGAGCGTCGAGTGTGAAAAACGGATATGAGAGCACTACGGGTCAGATAAACATAGAATTTCTTAAGCCACAAGGCACTGATGGTGTGCGTGCTAATGTATATCAGGATAGCGAGTTGAAGACGGAGGTAAACCTTGACGGAAGCATACATCTCAACGACCGTCTTTCTACAGCAACCCTTCTTCACTTCGAGAACCGACAGATGGATCATGATGGCAATGGCGACGGCTTTATGGATATGCCCAAGTTGCGACAGTATAACTTGATGCACAGATGGGCATATGTGTCGCCACGATGGATTAGTCAGTTGATGTTGCGTGGCTTGCATGATGAGCGCGAAGGCGGGCAAAGTCGTAAGCACGCTAATGCTGCTTCATCGGAACTTCTCTATTCTACATCAGTAAAGACCAACCGCTATGAGATGCAATGGAAAAACGGTTTTACGCTGAATGCCGACCATAACACGTCAATAGCCTTGATGCTGCATGGCTCATGGCATGATGCCGACAATATGTTTGGAACTACCCAATATGATGTCACTCAGAAGAATGGTTATGCCCAATTGATGTTTGAGACAGATATTACGGAAAATAATAATATTAGTTTAGGTGCGTCGCTCAACCACGATTACTATGACGAACGCTTCAATCCATTGGGAACATTGCCTACAGCTGAAAGCAAGGTGACAAAGGAAACCACTCCAGGTCTCTACGCTCAGTACACGTATAAGTTGGGCGAAAGGCTTACTGTAATGCCTGGTGTGCGTTGGGATTATTCCAATCTTTACGGCAGTTTCTTCACGCCACGTCTGCACATCAAGTATTCTCCATCCAATATGGTCACGCTACGCACTTCGATAGGCAAGGGCTATCGTTCGCCTCATGCTTTGGCTGAGAATGTGTCGCTATTGGCAAGCGGCAGACAGATTATCATCGATTCTGACCTTAAGCAGGAGGAAGCATGGAACATGGGAACTTCTTTAGCATTCAACATTCCTCTATTTGGCAAGAATCTGGAGCTGAATGCGGAGTATTACTACACCGACTTCAAGCATCAGATGGTAATGAACTTCGACGGAGCCAAAGGCGCTCACACACTCTCGTTTGAGAATCTCGACGGCAAGAGCTATAGCCACACTTTCCAAGTGGATGCCACATACGCTTTGTTTAGTGGCATGTCTGCCACAGTAGCCTTCCGTCTGAACGATGTTAAGTGTACTTATGATGGCGAGCTTCGCCAGAAGCCTCTCACATCCCACTATAAAGGTTTGCTCACTCTCTCGTATAAGACACCGCTCGAACTTTGGCAATTCGACGTAACCGGTCAGCTGAATGGTGGTGGCGAGCTTTACGACCAAAGCCGCTATCCTGCCTACTTCCAGTTGCAGGCGCAAGTGACACGAGAGTTCCGCAACTTCAACCTTTACTTAGGTGGCGAAAATCTCACCAACTACAAGATTGAATCCCCGATACAAAGTGCTCATCATCCATGGAGCACCGCCTTCGATGCCACTCAGGTGTGGGGACCCGTCACTGGAGCAATGGCTTACGTAGGCATTAGATTCAAATTAGAGAAGTTATAAAACATACATTATTAATATAAGGATAATATGAAGAAGAATTTTTTAGTAGCATTTATGCTTGTAGTTGCCGGCAACACTTTTGCCAAGACATCAGCCGACACATTGGTAGTAACCACTCAGCCGCAGATGCACTGCCAGAACTGTGAGAAGAAAATCAAGAGCAACATTCGCTTCGTAAAGGGTACAAAGAAAATAGACACATCTGTAGAAGACCAGAAGGTTACTATTGTCTACGACTGCAAGAAAGCCAAATACGACGACTATGTTGAGGCTTTCAAAAAAATAGGGTATGAGATAAAGAAATATAAAACGCAGTCGGCGCTGAATAATTTTGATGAATACACAATGCTAGAACCTGATTTTTTGGCACCTTATATTGGCTTTACAGAAGCTGAAGTTAAAGCGTTATGCGAGCAATATCATAAGGATTTTGCGGAGGTAAAGCGTTGGTATGATGGTTATGAATTAGATGGTTATAATGTGTATAATCCGCGTGCTGTTGTGAGTCTGATGCTACGAGGAAGCTTTAAAAGCTACTGGACGCAGACGGGTACGTATGAATCAATACTGCCGTTGATTAATATGGATTTTGATGGCTTGCGTAGTGCTATCATAGATATGTTGGCAGGTGAATCCGTGGAAGTTATACCGTACTTTTTCCAAAATGATATGGTGAGCTTCAGAGATAAGGATGACGTGTTGACGCTTTTGATACACCTTGGTTATTTGGCATATAACCAAAAGCGGAGTCAGGCATTTATTCCGAATGAAGAAATACGTTTTGAGTTTGCGATGGCGACGAAGGTGAACAAGTGGAGTGAGCTGATAAGCTTCCAAAAGGAGTCGCGTGCTTTGCTAAATGCTGTACTCGATTATGATACAGAGGCAGTTTCAGAGATGCTGGAGAAAATTCATAACCAGTATACTTCGGTCATTGAATATCATGATGAAAATTCTTTGAGCAGCGTGCTGACGATTGCTTTTTTGAGTACACTGGATTACTATTTTAAGCCTGTGAGAGAGCTGCCGACTGGCAGAGGCTTTGCAGATTTTGTGTATATTCCTAAACCGATATATAGGGAAGATTATCCAGCGCTAGTGGTGGAATTGAAGTGGAATAAATCTGCGGCAACGGCGTTGCAGCAGATTAAAGAGAAGCGTTATACTGAATCGCTTAGGGATTATGCCGGAGATATCCTTTTGGTGGGGATAAACTACGACAAGAAGACGAAGGAGCATACTTGCAGCATCGAGAAGCTGGTGAAGTGAAGTTGGCTATGTATTGTAGAAGCAGAGCGTTTAGAGGTGAGTAAATATTATGCTTAATCTCATTGAGGCGATCCTTTGCCTTGCATTTTTTTACTATTTTGCCGATGCATGGATGATAATTGCCGTGATTGCCTTAGGCTTATTGGCCGTATTGTTAACCAGATATAGTAAGAAGCTTCGAGAGGAGCAAGAGCAGCAAGCTCAACAGAAAGAGCCCTTTGTGAACTATGCAGACACTTGTCCTGATGATAACACTGATTATGGGCCTGAGGGTAGTGTTATCTGGGGTCCACGCACTATTGAAGAAAATATTTGTATTAATGGCAAGTGGTATATCAACGAAAACAGCGAAGAGTGGGAAGAAAATGAAGAATAGAACGGTTGACAGGTAGCTGGTATGCGGTGATAGTAAGTTTATGCTATATAGAAGAAGTGTGAAAAGTGAAGGAGGTAAACGCAGATGGGATTATTTGTAAATCCGGATAACAGAGCATTTCAGAATGCGCTTAATGCTGAAATATATGTAGATAAGACAGGATTAATAGAAGCTACTAACAGATTTCTTGATACTCCACAGGCTTTTATTTGCAATAGCCGTCCACGTCGTTTCGGTAAATCTATGGCAGCGAATATGTTAGCAGCATATTATAGCAAGGGCTGCGATTCGCATGAGCTTTTTGCTGGCCTGGTGATTGAAAAGAATTCTGACTACGAAAAGTATTTGAATAAATTCGATGTCATTCATTTTGATGTGCAGTGGTGTTTTAAGGAAGCTGGCAGTGCAGAAAAAACAGTCAGCTTTATTACGCAGACTATCTTGTCTGAACTACGTGATATCTATGGAGATATCATTCCTGAACATGTAAAAAAGGTTTCAGGAGCCTTAGCTTATATTAGTGCAGCAACAGGAAATAAGTTTGTGATCATTGTAGATGAGTGGGACGTGCTTATCAGGGACGAGGCAATGAATAAGGCTGTTCAGGAAGAGTATATTGACTTTCTGCGTAATCTGTTCAAAGGCATAGAGCCGACGAAGTTTATCGCACTAGCCTATATGACAGGTATTTTGCCAATCAAGAAATATAAAACGCAGTCAGCGCTGAACAATTTTCTGGAATATACAATGATTAATCCAGGACCTTTAGCGTCTTATGTGGGTTTTACTAAAGAAGAAGTCACTTTGTTATGTCAAAAATATAACATTGACTTTACAGAACTAAAGCGTTGGTATGATGGATATTTATTAGGTGGGTATCATGTCTACAATCCTTGTGCTGTGATAAATTTAATATTCCAAGGTAATTTTCAGAGTTATTGGACGCAGACGGGTACGTATGAATCAATACTGCCGTTGATTAATATGGATTTTGATGGCTTGCGTAGTGCTATCATAGATATGTTGGCAGGTGAATCCGTGGAAGTTATACCGTACTTTTTCCAAAATGATATGGTGAGCTTCAGAGATAAGGATGACGTGTTGACGCTTTTGATACACCTTGGTTATTTGGCATATAACCAAAAGCGGAGTCAGGCATTTATTCCGAATGAAGAAATACGTTTTGAGTTTGCGATGGCGACGAAGGTGAACAAGTGGAGTGAGCTGATAAGCTTCCAAAAGGAGTCGCGTGCTTTGCTAAATGCTGTACTCGATTATGATACAGAGGCAGTTTCAGAGATGCTGGAGAAAATTCATAACCAGTATACTTCGGTCATTGAATATCATGATGAAAATTCTTTGAGCAGCGTGCTGACGATTGCTTTTTTGAGTACACTGGATTACTATTTTAAGCCTGTGAGAGAGCTGCCGACTGGCAGAGGCTTTGCAGATTTTGTGTATATTCCTAAACCGATATATAGGGAAGATTATCCAGCGCTAGTGGTGGAATTGAAGTGGAATAAATCTGCGGCAACGGCGTTGCAGCAGATTAAAGAGAAGCGTTATACTGAATCGCTTAGGGATTATGCCGGAGATATCCTTTTGGTGGGGATAAACTACGACAAGAAGACGAAGGAGCATACTTGCAGCATCGAGAACGTTATGAAGTGAAGCAGTTATGCTTGATATGGAGGGGAAATTATGCGCTATCCGATAAGCATTCAAACCTTTGCGCCTATAACGAAGCGGCTGCCGTCCGCGCAGTCGATAAGCTTTAGCAGTATCCAGAACGCAAGCTGGCCGAATATGAGCGCGCAGATTATGCCCAATATAAGCCCAAGGCCCAGCGTGAACAGGTTTTCCCACCTAAGCACGCGGCCCACATGCCGCTTTTCAAGCCCCAGCACAGCATACAGGCCAAATTCCCGCTTCCTGCGGCTTATGAGGAAGTTGTTCACATACAGCATGAAGAAAAACGCGAATATGCTGAAAACCACCATGCCGAAGGAGAACATGGCCTGCGTGGTTTTCCCGCTGGTCAAATTGGCAAGGCCGTAGGAAAACATAAGCCCCGCTATCAAAAGATACACGCCGCTTATCACCGCCGTGGCGATTATGTGCGGCACATATGTGCGCTTATCCCTGCGGATATTTGCAAGGGCAAGCTTTGCATAAAAGGCATTAAACAAGGCCGTTGCCCCCTTCCGAAAGCACGCTCAGGTTTGATACTATGCGGTCGAAAAACGCGGTGTTGCTCTCCTCCGCGCGGTATATCTGGCTGAAGATTCCGCCGTCGCGTATGAACAGCACGCGGGAAGCATAACTTGCGGCAAATGCACTGTGCGTGACCATGAGTATTGTTTTGCCCTGGGAATTAAGCTGGGCAAAGTTATCGAGCAGGCGCTTGCTGCTCTTTGAATCGAGAGCGCCCGTGGGTTCATCCGCAAGGAGTATGCGCGGATCGGTGATTATTGCCCTTGCTACCGCCGCGCGCTGCTTTTCGCCGCCGCTAACCTCATAAGGGAACTTTGTCAGCAGTTCCTCTATGCCGAGCATTTTCGCTATCGGTGCAAGCCTGCGCTCCATCTCGTTCACATCCATGCGGGAAAGCACAAGCGGCAGCAGTATGTTGTCCTTCAAATTAAAGCTGTCCAGCAGATTGAAGTCCTGGAATACAAAGCCAAGATGCTCCCGCCTGAAGCGCGCGCTTTCGCTGTCCTTAACGCGGTTGAAGCTGTGCCCGTCGAGCAATACCTCGCCGCAGGTGGGCTTATCAAGCGTTGCCAATATGTTCAGCAGGGTGGTTTTGCCGCTGCCGCTGGGGCCCATTATGGCCACGAATTCGCCTTCGTGCACGTCGAAGGAAACGCCGTTTAGCGCCTTAAACTGGCGCATGCCTTTGCCGGTGTTATATACCTTGGTAATATTTGCTACCTTTAACAGTTCCATTTTCATTCCTCCGTTTGTCATGCTACCATCAGCTGACAAGGACACACAAGGTTTTAGGAGCCAAATAGCACGGCATAGCTGTGTCGTC
>OQWM01003713.1_pt1 | contig 10124 bp, 5 predicted proteins | sample 1691531 | NCBI WGS metagenome assembly OQWM01 (sample SAMN03418257, study PRJEB22391) | human gut metagenome | biome: human-gut; feature: organic feature; material: feces | host: Homo sapiens | place: Tanzania | collected 2013-01 | reverse complement strand
GAGTATTGCCCCAAAGCGGAAGGGTGAAGCCAAAGGACAGAAAGATCCACTCCGTAGAATGAAAGAGAAGTTCCGAAACCTCCATAAAGTTTTGGAGTAGGATCACCTGCGAGATAGTCGGTTGCTTTTGAGTAATCCTTTGTCGTGGTTTGAGTTACGACTCCGTCCTTATCTTTTACATCCATATACCACATCGGTTCACCGGTCTCGTGGTCAATTCCCGCATATTTCGGCATCTTACGGGTGTAGAGAGGAAGTCCCTCGCCATAGAAATAGGTGCTGCTTGCATAACCCTCATATCCTTCCAGTGTGACAGTTTTTCTTTCATCCGGAAGACGGAGAATCTTGTTGGTGTAGTGGGTGGCATTGAGGTTAGCCGACCAAACGACATTCTTGCTGCGGATGATGTCACCGTCGAGTGAGAACTCGATACCGCGGTTTCTCATATCACCGATATTAGCGTAGTAGCCGTCATATCCGAGGGAAGTCGGAACGGTGAAGAAGAAGAGCATATCGGAAGTCTTCCTGTAGAAGAACTCTACGCTACCGTTGAGTCTGCGCTTGAAGAACTCGAAGTCCACACCCGCATTGATGTTGGTGTTTGTCTCCCAAGTTATGTCCTCATTGCCCTTGCTTACGAAAGTTACACCGACCTCACCATCTGAATTGGTGACTTCGTAGGTGTCGGTGTAGAGGTAATTGTCGATGTTGTCATTACCCTGCGAACCTATGGAAGCCTTAACTTTGAGCATATCCACCCAAGGGGCATTGAACCAAGACTCGTGATTTATGAGCCAGCCTGCCCCAAGTGACCAGAAGTTACCCCAACGATGGTCCGGATGGAATTTCGAAGATGCGTCACGACGATAGGAAGCACTTGCATAAACTCTGTTCGCAAAGTCATACTGCACTCTTCCGAAGAATCCTTCGTTGTTGTACCAAGAGTGTGAGGATGCTGCGCTCTTTGCATCGACAGCCGCACCATTGAGTTCAAGGTTAGTGGTTGAAAAGAGTTTGGTCTTCGATGCAGAGAGAGAATATGAGTGCTGGCGGTAGTACTCGTGTCCGAGGAGCACATCGACCGTGTGAACTCCGGCGAATGTGCGGTTCCAATTGAGGAGCTGCTGGAAGTTGAAATACAATGACCTTTCGTGTCCAACCGAGATGTTACCGCCATTGGTCACGAACTGACCATAATATGGGTTGGACATACTCCTCGCCCTCGTCTCATCAAGACCGAGACCACCATTAAGAGTGAAGGTGAAGTCGCGGAGGAATTTGAATTCTGCGTATCCGGTGCCGTTAACAGCGTTTCCTTCACTTACGTCAAGATCCAAAAGATTGGTACAGAGCGCGTTTGAATTTGTTGCATTCGGACGTGTCAAACCTGCGTTCTGGCCGTTACCGAAGTCATATCTCTTGTAGCCTTGTGCATCATAAAGAATATTGCCATTTCCGTCCCTGATGAAAAGAGGATAGATAGGTGCCATTCCGATTGCCATTGCGAAAACGGAACCGGTGGAACCTGCCGCTTCATTAGGATTGGCATTTTTCCAGTTGTATTTTGCATAACTTGCGTTACCCCCGACTTTCAACCAAGATTTTGCCTGATAGTCGGCACGAAGTTTTGCAGTGTAACGCTTCATACTCTGGCCTTCTACAATACCCTTATTGTCAAGAACACCGAGAGAGGCATAGAAAGATGCCCTTTCAGTGCTGCCGGAAACGCTGGCATTGTACTCCTGACGAAGAGAAGGAGTGTAAACATTGTCAAGCCAGTTGTCAGGCTGGACGAGATATTCCTTGTCTTTGTAAGTAATCTTGCGTCCGAGTGTCGCCGCAGGATTCAATTTGCCGTTGCTTCCGATAAGAAGCTGTCCCTCTGGAACAGTATATACATTGTAGGCAAGACCACCATTTTTTGAACTTCCGGCAACATTTGTGGCAGCTCTCAAATGGGCGTCACTCTCCGAGAAACCTTTAGACATATAGTAGCTCTTGAGAGCTCCGTAGTGCGTCTCGTAGTACTGCCCAGGGTCGGTGATGTAGTCGTAGGTCTTGAGAGCCTTTGTGTTGACACCCCATTTTGCGTCGATATTGACTACCGCCTCGCCTCGCTTTGCCTTTTTGGTGGTAATCATAATGACACCATTGGCTCCACGTGCTCCGTAGAGGGCGTTTGACGCAGCATCCTTGAGGACGGTCATTGACTCGATGTCCGCAGGGTTGATGTTATTGATGTCGCCAGGATATGGAACGCCATCCACCACATAAAGAGGAGATTTATCCGCGGTGATGGAACTTGTTCCACGGATACGTATGGATGGTGACGAGCCGAGAGCTCCTGAAGAAGTGGTCATCTGCACACCTGCAACGACTCCTTCGAGCGCTCTTGTAGCGTCAGAGGACTGCACCTTGGCGATGTCAGATGACTTCACGACTGTTGCGGAACCCGTGAAGGACTCTTTTGTCGCAGTACCGAACGCGATGACAATTGTCTCTTCGAGTGCGGTGGCGTCAACCGGAAGTTCAACATTGACAACTTTCAAACCGGCGGTAGCAGCCTCTACCTGCTTGTAGCCGACCGAAACGAAAACGAGCACATCATCATCTGACTTCACGCGGATGCTGTAATTTCCCTCAGCATCGGCCGATGTGCCAATCATTGTGCCTTTGACCTGAACTGATGCGAAAGGGATGCCTGTGCCTGAAGAGGCGTCGGTAATCTTACCGGAAATCTCCCTGTTCTGCGCGAGGGCAAGTCCGGCGGACATCATGATGGCCACGAAAAAAAGAAGGATTTTTTTCATAAGCAAAAATTTAATTAAACATATAATACCTTTGATGCGATTTTCACATTCACTACTGCTCCGCACCTCGTCCGAAAGCATCGAGTCCGTGCACTAAAAAACGGGCGTTTTAATGTGCGTGCGAATTGCAAAGTTTGCGATTAATTTTCATAAATCCAAATCTTTTTAAGCTGTATGACAGGCTTTTAACAAAGCGAATGAGTGCATCTAAATTAAAATCAATTTATATTTGTTATAAAATGCTACCAGAATGTTACGATCTGATAGCATTTTGGCTTCAAGAACGAGAATTAAAAATTTTTGAAAAACGTTCATTTCTCTTCAAAATAGTGCATCCGACGGCAGCGAGCGAGAGTATTGCGGTGGACTTTGTAGAGTTTCGCAACTGAGGACATTGTCGCACCGGAGGCAAGCAGAGCCTCAATGTCACCGGATTCGCTGCATATTCTCTGAACTTTCTTCGAGTACCCTTTCGGGCGGCCGAGGTTCACGCCGGCGGTCTTTTTCGCTGCAAGGGCCTCGCGGGTCCGTTGGGAGATGAGGTTTCTTTCAATCTCGGCAGCAAGGGCGAACGCGAATGCTATAATTCTGGAGTTTATATTGTCGGCAAGGTCGAAATTGTCCTTGATGGTGTGTATGCGTAACTGTCTCTGCGAGCAGACGTTGAGGATTGACATTATCATCAGCATATTCCTTCCGAGACGGGATATTTCAGAGCACACGAGAAGGTCACCGGACTTCATTTTCCGTATGGCCTTTCCGAGCATTCGCCTTTCCCACGAAATGGTCCCCGATACGGACTCTGTCACCCACCTGTCGATGGATAGCGACCGTTCCTCACACCATTTTCTGATTTCATATTCCTGACTCTCTAAAGGTTGCACTTGCGTACTGACCCTAATATATGCAATGACTGACATGGTTGTTTTAACTTGTAATGTATTGAAGATACGTTTGTTATACGACGATTTCGCACGCACATTAAAACGCCCGTTTTTTAGTGCACGGACTCGAACATTAGTGCGGAAAGGGAGCTAAATAGTAGTGAATGTGAAAATCGCATCAAAGGTATTATATGTTTAATTAAATTTTTGCTTATGAAAAAAATCAGACTTTTTTTCACGGCTCTGATGATTCTGGTCACGGGAACGGCTCTTGCCCAGAACATTCAAGTGAGCGGAACAGTGACGGAAGCCTCCGGAGAGGCCGTACCTTTCGCTTCTGTGCACATTAAAGGCACAACCAATGGGGTAAGCTCCGATGCTGACGGACATTATTCCATAACAGCCGCACAGAATGCCACCATCGTTTTTTCTTCTGTTGGCTACAAGACTCTTGAAGTTCCTGTAAGCGGCAGAAGCCTCATTAACGCCACCCTCGTCGCTGACTCCCATTTCCTTGACGAGGTTGTCGTCACAGCAGTCGGAATCCAGCGTTCAGAAAGATCTCTCGGATATTCTGTGACAAAAGTCAATTCAGACGAGACCGTACGCAGGGCAGAGCCGGACCTTCTCCGCGCACTTGACGGAAAGGTTGCCGGCGTGCAGGTCAGCGCTCCGTCCGGAGATGCCGGCGGTGCGACGAGAATCACCATACGTGGAAACTCCTCGTTCCTCGGCAACAACCAGCCTCTCTATGTGGTCGACGGCGTTCCGTACAGCAACGACGGGACATCAGCAACCGACCGCGCCAGTGGACTTGGCGGAGCATACGGTTCGGGAATATCAACTCTCGACCCTAATGACATTGAGTCCATGAGCGTCCTCAAAGGCGCGGCGGCCTCTGTGCTCTATGGTTCAAGAGCCGCCAATGGAGTCGTGCTCATAACCACCAAATCCGGAGCGAAGAACACCGGCGGGCAGAAAGACTTCGAGATTAATTTCAACGGATCCTATTCAATCGAGACCATAGCGTCGCTTCCTGAATACCAGAACACCTACGGACAGGGCAACAACTTCATGTTCTCCGGCAGCAACGGCTCATGGGGAGCAGCATTTACGGAAGGAGCAACAATGGATATGTACGCGGCCATCGCCGCCGAATATCCAGACCTGGCGCTTCAGCTCTACCCTGACCTCGGCGGTAAGATTCCCTACAAAGCCTACAAGAACAACGTAAAGGATCTTTTCAGGACAGGAGGAATTTGGGATATGTCACTGAACGTGAGAAGCACCGGGGAAAACGGATTCTTCAATGTCACCGGATCATGGCTTTCTCAAGACAGCTATATTCCCGGTTCCGACTTTGACCGGTACTCGTTCAGCGTCGGCGGTTCTCAGAAGCTTAAGAACGGGGTTCGATTCGGTGGGAATGTCTCATTCTCCTACACTGACCAGCAGAGTCCGATGTACGGCAGCAACCAGTCTTCTGCAAGTCTCGGAGGTCTGTCGTCTCTTGCGAGGGCATTCATTATGCCGAGGAGCTGGGACATTCAGAATTTCCCTTATCAGAAGAAGGATGGAAGCAATCTGCTGTTCCAACTTTCAGCTCAGGCAAACAATCCTTATTGGGCTTGGGAGAACGACAAGATAAACACACAGCAGAAAAGAACCGTTGCCAACTTCAACATCGGATACGACATCACGAAATGGCTGTCCGTTGACTACACTTTAGGATATAACGGTTATGACCAGAATAGAAAGACCATTATCAACAAAGGGTCACGCGGATATGCCGGAAAAGGATACATCGGCAAGAGCAACTACGAGGACAGCCAGATAGAATCGACCCTCCTGCTCTCCGGCGGACATCGTTTCGGAGGCTTCGGACTCAAAGTCACTCTGGGACACAACTACAACCAGGAGCTTGTCAAGAGTGCGGCTTCCACCGGTACGGAAATTGTCAACAAAGGCATCTTCGCCATTGACAACACAAAACAGCAGACCGCTTCCGAGGCATATTCAAAGTCACGCAAATGGGGCGTGTTCGCGGATGTCGTGCTCGATTGGAAAGAGTGGGCGTTCCTCAACCTTTCCGCAAGAAATGACGTTTCTTCAACACTCCCGGTCAGCAACAGAAGCTTCTTCTATCCTGCAGTTTCCGGTTCATTCATCTTCAGCGAAGCTTTCAACATCAAGAATGATATCTTCAATTTCGGAAAAGTGAGAGCCAGCTGGGCAAAAGTCGGAAACGACGCCTCTCCATATTATGTAAACGGAACATACACGGTCGGAAGCCCGTATATGGGAGAGGGTCTTATGGAACTTCCGACAATCTCATTCGACCCGAACCTCAAGCCGGAATTCACAAGCGAAGTGGAGGTCGGAGCGGAACTCAAGTTCTTTGACGGAAGAATCGGATTTGACGGAACCTGGTACAACAGGGTGTCTGACAACCAAATTGGAGCCAAGACATCCGCACCTTCAACCGGCTACAGCAGCTATGTTACGAACTTCGGTTCAATCCGTAACCGAGGCTGGGAGCTCGGACTCGACCTCTATCCTGTTGTGACAAAGGATTTCAGCTGGAGCATCTATACGACATTCACGCAAAACAAGTCAAAGGTGCTTTCACTCGCGGACGGTCTGGACAAGATGTATGTCGGCGGTGACTTCACAACCCCGAGACCGGCACTTATCGTCGGACAGCCTTATGGTGTGCTCGAAGGCACGAAGCTCGCGCGCGATGAAGAAGGCAACCCTCTTGTCGATCCTGCTACAGGAATGTACATAAACGATACCGAGGTCGGAATTATCGGCGACCCTAACCCTGACTACAAGATTGCGATGACCCATTCATTCTCATTCTACGGGTTCACGATCAGCGCGATGATGGACTTCCAGAAAGGAGGATGCGTATACAGTTCCTATCTTACAGACCTCCTCGGACGAGGCGTAACGAAGGATACTGAAGACCGTCTCGGTGCAAGGATACTTCCGGGTGTATATGGAGACGCAAAGACTCTCACACCGATACTCGATGCTGACGGAAACAAGATCAGGAACACTACGACCCTCTCGGAGTCAGACCTTTACTTCTCAGACGGAACATATTCGACATTCGCCATCAACTCATGCGACGAGGTTGCCACCTATGACGCCACCGTTCTCAGGCTCAGGGAAGTGTCACTTGCCTACAAGTTCCCGTCAAAGTGGCTGAAGAAAGCCAAGATTTCCGGTGCAGAAATTTCTGTCGTGGGAAGGAACCTCTGGTTCTGGGCTCCGAATGTGCCTAAGTATTCCAACTATGACCCTACGGCCAACTCATACGGAGAGACCAATGTTCAGGGAATCGACTACACGTCAGCGCCTTCGACAAGGAGAATTGCATTCAATCTGAAGCTAACTTTCTAAAAAAGGATTTTTGAAGTATGAAAAAGATATATAATATAATTGCGGCGGCACTGCTCATCCCGACTTTGGGAGGATGCAGTCTGAACATCAACAATGACCCGTATGCTGTCACTACGCTTGACATTTCACAGCTGTTGACGGCGACGGAATACGAAGTCAGCGCGACATTCGCGGAAGGATATTTTCTGAACGCCAATTTCTCGGCCTATGTTCACCATACCTACAGCAAGGAAATAGACAATTATTCACTCATCTCCACCTATTCGACGCTCACTAACACTTGGTCTCAGGCATATAGGTATGCTATCAAGAACTGCGATGCTCTGATAAGCAATGGAGATGCCAACGGGGATGCGGTTTACGCCGGCATAGGACGTGTTCTGCGAGCTCATATCTATATGGCAATGACCGACCTCTGGGGAGACATTCCTTACAGCGAGGCAAACATGGTCGGAATCGAGACCCCGAAAACCGACTCCAGCGAATCAATCTATAACGACCTCCTTGCCGGTCTCAACAAAGCCATAGAGGATTTCAAGAATAAGGAGGCTGCCAATCCTAACGTTCCGGCATCAAACGACCTGTTCTACGGCGGCGATGTGGATAAATGGATCAAGGCCGCCAACACGCTGAAACTCAAGCTTCTCGTTCAGTCAAGGCTTGCACAGGACAAAGTGACGGGTTGGAAGTCTGAACTCACCGCATTGCTCGCAGAGAATAATTTTATCGGCGACGGTGAAGATCTCCAGTTCCCACACTCCACGACAAAGGCTCCGATGGACGAGAGAAAGACGGGATTTGTCGATGAATACGAGGGCGGTCAGAAAAGTGTTTTCATCAGCCCTTGGCTCTATGAGACTATGGCAGGAAAAGCCTACAATTTCAAGGAGAACCCTCTCCGTGGCATAAGGGATCCGAGAACCAATTACTATTGGTATAACCAATGCACCGCGGACGGCAATGCGGAAAACAGGACCGACTATAGGGACGGAGCTTTCATCTCAATCATTCTCGGCAGCAACTCAGGTTTCTCATCCCTGACACAGGAAAGCAAGATGACGACACTCGGAATCTATCCGGTCGGAGGAAAGTATGATGACGGCAAGGGTGGAAAAATCGGAGCATCTTCCGGAAGCGGAGTGGCTCCTGACAAGATTCTTCAGGCTTATTCCGTACCGTTCATGAAAGCCGAGCTCGTGCTCGCGGGCGAGACTTCCGGAGACGCAGCGACACTGCTGAAAGAAGGAATCCTGTCATCAATCTATCATGTCAATGCTGTCACCTCTAAAGCCGATGCGGCAGCGCCGCTCATAGCCGCGGGCACTGCTGACGAATTCGCGACAAAAGTTGTAGAAAAATTCAATGCGGCCACAGACAACGCCAAGAAACTCGAGATCGTAATGACCGAAAAATGGATCGCAAACTTCTTCAATCCCGTCGAGGCCTATAACGACATCCGTCGTACAGGATATCCTGTCCTGTTCAAGGGAGACGAGAACAACATGGCATGGACTCCTTATAAACAGACTGTCGCTGCCGAGGAGGGACTGACATCATACAATCTCGTGAAGATTCTTGACTACCCTCGAATCATGTGGTACCCGAACAACGAGACAACCACAAATCCGAACCTCACGAACAACGGAAGGGCAGTCAGCGAAAAGACTGTGTTCTGGGATGTTAAATAAATTCAAAAATTGAGATTATGAAAAATTACAAGATAGTTTCAGCATTGTTTTTCGTTGCAGCACTGACAGGTTGCAGCCAGAAACTGCCATACGACCTCGACGGGGTGGAGAAAGGAGTGGTGATCAACATCCACAAACCGCTCGGAGCCGCTGCCGCGATGCAGCAGGACAAGAGCGACGTGTTCGACGTGATTCTTGACATCCCATCGCAGCAGGGAGACTGGTCAATGCTCGACAAGGCATTCCTCACGGCAGTATATACACATAATGGCGAAAAGACCGCCGCAGATCTTGACGAAGTCGTCACTGAATTCCCTTGCACGCTCAAGGTGAAGATTTCCGATGTCTGCGCAAAGCTCGGACCTAGCGGAGACCTTTCTGTCGGGGACAGAATTGAATTTACTCCGAGCTACACGCTCAAGAGCGGAACAACGGTCCGCGGATGGACATCCCTCATCGGATTCAACAACAAGACATTCTCCGGCTGGAAGATGGAAGACGGTTCATCATATTCCTACCGCATCGCATACACGGCATTCGCGCCATTCGACAAGGCAGATTTCATCGGTACCGGAACTCTCGATGACGAAGGCAGCTCACCGGTGACGATCACGGAAATCAGTGAAAAACCGGATGCCGCCTGGATACCGACAGGAGTCACGGAGGACAAACTCATCGGACTGCAGCTCGACGGAGATATCTGGTATGGCGGCGACAGAATCAAAGTCTGGATTAACACGCTTGACTACACGCTGATTGTCCCGGATCAGGTGATATGCGAGAATTTCACTTACGGTACTTTGGGCACCTACGATGGTAAGATAGAGGATGGAGAGGGAGAGATTGACACATTGAACAAGACGATTAAATTCTATATCTATTCAGTATGGGGTCCATATTCATTTGGAGACGGGACGCTCACAATCTCCGACATACACTGATATGATGCAGGTGTTTTTTGAATAAAGTCCCGGAACTCGTAATGTGATTGAGTTCCGGGACTTTTTATCTACCTTAATTATAAAGGGAGTAACCATCAGTGCTCGGCAAGAAGAGCTACCTTTTCAGCAAGAACGACGCTGGCGTTCCATGAAAATCCGTATGATGGTCATACGTTGCCGGCACATCTGGAGCAAGTAATGATTAGCGTATTTTGAGAGTAAAACGTATATATACAAAAAAAACACGCATTTGAGCATCGTTGAGAGGCTTGGTGGGAACTGACTTTGCAAAGATAGATAAAAACCAGCGATTTTTAGGCCGGTTAAATAAAAATCAAGACCGCATACTATCTTTGTGGTGGTTCGTCCCCGTTTTTCAAATTGGCTAACGCT
>OQWM01003712.1_pt1 | contig 10124 bp, 7 predicted proteins | sample 1691531 | NCBI WGS metagenome assembly OQWM01 (sample SAMN03418257, study PRJEB22391) | human gut metagenome | biome: human-gut; feature: organic feature; material: feces | host: Homo sapiens | place: Tanzania | collected 2013-01 | reverse complement strand
CACATCGTCGTAAGTATCACCCTTCACCACCCTTCACCGCCCTTCATCTTAAAAAAGGAGCAAGTTGGAAGGCGAGGCTTGCAGAACGATATGACAATAGCTAATTGATTATTATTAATATTTTAAATTATTGGTTTATGAACAAACAACTAAATGAGATGTCATTATTGATGACAGGTAACGGATCTTCTATCTATATGGTAGAGAGTTTCATGGAAGAGTATTATGCCTTCCGTCGTAATTTGCTTAGCGGAAAGACGGAAATGGCTGTTCTGAAGGACATAGACGGGGCTTCTCCTGATGTTGAGGCTTCTCCTGATGTTGAGGAATCTCCTGATGATGGGGCTTCTTCTGTTGATGAGAAAGAAGAGACCACTCTTCAGAATAGCAATCTGAAATGGGAGGTGATGACCAAGGAGAAGGTCAACTCCATTGTCAGAGCTGCCAAAAAAATGGGAGTGGGAGGCAAGAAGTCGCCCCGACAGGACATCGAGGAATATATCTGTTCTGATGTCGTTCCTGACTTTGATCCTATCCGAGCTTATCTCATGGGATTGCCCAAGTGGGATGGCAAGAACCATGTTGCCGAACTGTTCAGCAGAATACCTGGGCTGACAAGTGAACAACTGTCATGGTGTGCCATCTGGCTCCGTTCTGCGGTGGCTCATTGGCTTCAGATGGATACGCTGCATGGCAACGAGGTGGTGCCTGTATTGATTGGTTCACAGGGTTGCGGAAAGAGTACCTTTGCCAATCGTCTCTTGCCTGAGCACCTGCGCCAGTATTTCCTCGACCACATCAACTTCGGCAATAAGTTTGATGCAGAGATGGCGCTCACTCACAACCTCTATGTCAATATAGACGAGTTTGCCAACATGGGACCTAACCAGCAGGGCAAGCTGAAACAGACCCTCTCCAAGGTAAAGGTGAACGGACGTCCTATCTTCGGCAAGGCGCAGGCAGATCGTCCCCGCTATGCTTCCTTCCTGGCCACCACCAATGATGAGCATCCGCTCTGCGACCCAACGGGAAGTCGTCGATTCATCTGTATTCACATCCCTTCTGGTTATCATATAGACAACGTCTCGGTCGTCTATTACGACCAGCTCTATGCGCAAGTAATGTATGAATTGAGGGATAAGAAGATACCTTATTGGTTCTCCAATGAGGAGGTGATTCGCTTGCAGGAACGTAATTTAGCTTTTTTCAAGACCGATGATTTGGAGACGATGCTCAAGACTTGTTTCCGAGTGCCGGGGGAAGAAGAGAAGGCGAAGTGGATGAATTGCACAGAGGTGTACAATGTGCTTCATGAACAGTATCCTATGTTGCTGCCAAGTATGGGTCTGAAAGTGAAAATTGGTCAGGCGCTCAGACTGATGGGATGCTCCAATAAGCATACCAAGAGAGGGCAGGCTTATCTACTTGTTTCTGCCGCAGCTTGATTGGGTGACAGGTGGGTGAAGGGTGGTGAAGGGTTAAATTTTACCCTTCCCCCTCGGAACCCCAGTGTTTATCGGCATTCCAGGCGAAAAGGTGAAGGGTGAGAGCAAAACATCGTATCGGATTTCAAAATTCCGGTCTCCCTATTATCAGAGAGAGAAATGACTTGTTTTCAGTTGTGAAGCTCAGAGTTATGATATTACTTGCCTATGGCACATTTGTGCCCTGGCTGAGGGCACAAATGTGCCGTAGTAAGTTAAAACGCTATCTCTGAGTTTCAGCATTCTATCTCTGGGCTTTACCATCCCTGTCTGAGCCTTTTTCTATGAATTATAAATAACTTAAAAATAAAAGAAAGTATGAAGAATATTCCACATTGTGTAGTTTGCCCCATGGCATCCTGCACACGCAGCAACACTTGCGCCCGTTATGCGCAGTATGTCAAGGCACTTACCAGTGCCGATACCTTTGAGGTGCTCAATGTGAAGCACCTGCAGTGTGAGGGCGAGAAGTGCCCCTATCATCTTGTGTCAGAAAAGCAAGTATGGGCAAGGGGATTCCAGCGCATCTACAGTACCATCCCGGCGGGAAGAACCCATTATTTCTATTCCCGTACGCCTTATGCCCGGCGCAGGTTTTATAAGGCGAAGAATGGCGAGATAGCCATTGACCCCGACATGCAGCAACACCTTATCTCCATCTTCCGGGAGCACGGTGCTGACATGAGCATCGGCTTCGACAGTTATGAAGAAAAGGACGTACTGGTGGAGAAATAAGTATCACGTGGATGCGCTACTCCGCATACAGTTTCATCGTGTCCTGACGGGTAAAGGCCAGCTCTCTGTAGAAATCGCGAAGATAGGCAGAGAGTTCGGTCTTGTCGTCGGAAGAAACGAAGAGGTTGTCGCCTAACTGGCGTTCCAGGGATGTCAGGGCATCAGAGAGACTCTCTATCTCGCCCTCGTAATCCATGCCCTCATCAGGACTGCGGCGGATGCGATGATATTTGATGTCCTCGGCAAGGGCATTCTTCATCTCTACCAACTTGTCGGCATGAGGAGCAAAGAGAGCTTTGATGACGAGCGCACGGATGGCATCCCTCTCCTCTGGCTCCTGCCACAGGCAATGGTAGATGGGAAGAAGGTCGCATACCGCCACTTCCTCACGATCCTGCATAAAGGCTGAAGTACGCAGCAGGCGCATGATGTTCTTCCAACGACGGTCGCTCACATACACATGACGGCGCTCGGCGGCCTCGTCGACATTGACTGCCCTCAGCGACTTGCGGATAGCAGAAATGGCATCGAGTACCTCCTCCTTCACTCCTATACGATCGATGGCCTTCGACCATTCCGCATACTCCTCAGCGGTAATCGCATTCGACTGGGCACTTTCTTCTGCCTCCTGACCTTGTCCTCCCGCTTCACTCTTTACCCCCAGGAGCATCTCTCGGAAGTTCTTCTCCTGTCGGATGGGACGGCTCTCTATGCGGATGACGAATCGGTCCCACAGCGCCTCCAGTCCCTCACCCTTGGCAGGCAACTCGTTGCTGGCAGCCACAAGGAGTTTCAGCGGCAATTCGATTTCGCGTATGCCGTTGCGGAACAGTTTCTCGTTGATGACCGTGAGCAGGGTGTTCTGTATGGCAGGCCCCGCCTTCCATATCTCATCGAGGAACACGACATCGGCTGTAGGAAGATAACCATCCACAGCACGCTCATAGGTATCGGAGGTCTTCAGTTTCTGTATGCTCACAGGACCGAAGATCTCATCGGGCGTAGAGAAGCGCGACATGAGATACTCGAAATTGCGTGCTCCACGGAAGGCACACTTCAGCTGTCGTGCCACCATACTCTTGGCCACACCCGGTGGACCTAAAAGAATAACGCTCTCGCCTGCCAGAGCGGCAAGGAGCGAGAGCGATATTTCTGTTTCTTTCTCATAAATGCCCCGGTTCATATCCCGAAGCAAGAGTTTGAATCTTTCAAGCATGTATCTTATTTCACATTACTTACTTTGATCAAATACTCAGCGATCTGAACGGCATTGAGCGCTGCGCCTTTGCGAATCTGGTCGCCTGTGAGCCACAATGTATTGCTGTTGTCATCGGCGAGATCCTTACGGATACGGCCTACATAGACATCGTCCTTACCCGCACTCTCCAAAGGCATTGGATATACGTAGTTCTGTGCGTCGTCCTTTACGGTTACGCCAGGAGCAGCCTCCAAAGCCTTACGGATGTCCTCTACTGCCAATGGCTTCTCGGTCTCGAACCATACGCTCTCTGAGTGAGAACGAAGTGAGGAAACACGTACACAAGTGGCACTGGTGCGAACATCAGAGTGCATGATTTTACGAGTCTCGTTGTACATCTTCATCTCCTCCTTGGTATAGTCGTTAGGAGTCATCTTGTCTATCTGAGGAATGACATTGTATGCCAACTGATGTGGGAACTTGTTGATATGGTCTGTCTTGCCAGTCTCGATGATGTCCTTATACTGCTGCTCAAGCTCAGCCATGGCTGCAGCACCAGCACCCGAAGCACTCTGGTAAGAAGAAATATGAATCTTCTTGATATGGCTCAGGTCGTCGATAGGCTTCAATACCACTACCATCATGATGGTGGTGCAGTTTGGATTGGCGATGATGTTGCGTGGACGGTTGAGCGCATCCTCGGCGTTTACCTCTGGTACTACCAGTGGCACATCGTCGCACATACGGAAAGCGCTTGAGTTGTCAATCATCACAGCACCATACTTGGTGATAGTATCGGCAAACTCCTCAGAAGTTCCACCGCCAGCAGATGTGAATGCGATATCGACATCTTTAAAATCATCGTTATGCTGCAAGAGTTTCACCTCATAGTCCTTTCCCTTATAGTTGTATTTTCGTCCAGCCGAACGCTCAGAACCAAACAACACCAACTCATCCATTGGGAAATTTCTCTCAGCAAGGATACGCAGGAATTCCTGACCTACTGCACCGCTTGCACCAACAATTGCTACTTTCATAATCGAATCTTTTTTAAAGTTGTTTAAAGTGAATCTTTTGGAAAAGAAAAGAATGCTCCTTTCCAGCATGATGATTTCTCATCTTTGGTTGTCTTCTAACGCTTATCCTCTCAAATCCGCTGCAAAGGTAAGACTTTTTCTACAATATCAAGCAAAAAATCCCATAAATTATTGCTTTTTGTTGCATTTTTATTACTTTTGCTAACATTTCTGCATTATTTTGCACAAAATATCATTCATTCATCCATCTCCGCTACTCATATTTACGATGAAACATCAGCAGACAAAGGGCACCTATCAATGCCATAGGCACACCGATAAGGGCGGGATAATGATAGCCCAATCCCATCGTTACAGGGATTCCGCCCAAAAAGGCGCCCAGGGCATTGCCCAAATTAAACGCTGCCTGGATGCAGCATCCACCCAACATCTCGCCTCCTTCGCTGTGCTTCACGATGAGATATTGCTCGGGCGAGCCGATACCGAAAAGACAGGCACAAGAGACAAACATCATCGAAGCCGTTACCCAGCCATTGTGCGACAGGAAGAAGGTGGCAAGCAAGGCTGCCGCCGCCAAGAACTGAAGATAACAGGTAAAGCGGCCTGGCTTGAATCGGTCTGCCAGCAATGCACTCACCTGGTTGCCCACTACCATTCCCAAACCGGCAAGAATCATCAGCAACGAAATACTCGACGCATGGAATCCACTGTTCATCTGCAAGAGTGGAGAGATGTAGCTGAACCAACAGAGAATGCCGCCATTGCCCAAGAAGGTGGCGGCGATGATAAGCCAGGGAGCCAGATGGCGCATGAATCTGAACTGCGCCTTCATACCCTTATTGGGCAATGCCTCCACATCGGGCACCCACTTGTGAATCATATAGAGCGTGATGATGCCCAACACCACCGACATCATAAAAGGTACTCGCCAAGAGATGGTGTGACTTAGGTAGGTACCCAACGGAACACCCATCAGGTTGGCAAAAGGCATACCGGCACACATCATCGCCACCGCCTTGGTGCCCTTACCCTCTTTCGCCATCTTCACCGCCACAATGGTTGCAGTTCCGAAATAGGCGCCATGAGGCAGTCCCTGTATGAAACGGGCACAAAGCAACAGCCAATAGCTTGGTGCCATCGTGGCGATGACGGCTCCGAGAATCACCAACGACACAAGAAACAAAAGTATATTCTTCGGGCGATACTTATGCATCAATATCAGCGAGAATGCTCCGGCACATACTCCTAATGCATAGACCGAGATGAGATGACCAGCCTGAGGGATGGACACATTCATACTGTGTGCCACATCGGTGAGGATTCCCTCGATAATAAATTCGGCGACACCAAGGGTAAACGTACCCAAGGCAAGTGCAAACAGTCCTTTTTTCATACGCGTATTATCCTAATCTTTTTATCTTAAGTTTGCTTTCCGGGTGCAAATTTACAAAAATCTATGCACATATAATTGATAAGGAGGCAAAAGACTTTGCTTTTTCAAGATTTATTATTATTTTTGCACCCATATTATAGGAAGAGTGATGCAGCTGATGCTCGAGAACTCTCCCGAAAAACAGAATGCCTATGCTGAACATTGCACAATATTTCCCGATAACCGACCCTACGCTGATCTTCTTCGTCGTGATGATCATCATCCTCTTTGCGCCTATCATCATGGGTAAGCTCCGCATTCCACACATCATCGGTATGGTATTGGCAGGAGTGCTCATAGGCAAATACGGGCTCAACATCCTGGAACGCGACTCTTCCTTTGAGTTGTTTGGCAAGGTTGGTCTGTACTACATCATGTTTCTGGCTGCCCTCGAGATGGACATGGAGGGTATGAAGAAGACGAAGTCGAGACTGCTCACTTATGGTCTGCTGACGTGCTTTATTCCTTTCGGACTCACCTATTGGATGAGCGTCACGCTCTTGGACTATTCCACCAAAGCCTCATTCCTTCTGAGCTGTATCATGGCCTCGAATACGCTCATCGCCTACCCCATCGTGTCGCGTTACGGACTGCAACAGAAGCCGAGCGTCACGCTGAGTGTGGGGTCGAGCATGATCTCCCTGCTCATCGCCTTAGTGATGTTGGCGGGTCTGGTGGCTTCGTTCACCGAGCACGACGGCGTACTCTTCTGGGTACTCTTTGCAGCCAAGTTTGCCGCTTATTGCAGTGTGATGATATTCCTCATACCCCGTCTCACCCGATGGTTTCTTCGCCGATACAGCGATGCCGTGATGCAGTTTATCTTTGTCATGGCCATGCTCTTCATGAGTGCCGCCCTCTCGCAGACGGTAGGCATCGAGGGAGTCTTTGGCGCCTTCTTTGCGGGCCTTATATTAAATAGGTATATACCTCATGTGTCGCCACTGATGAACCGACTCGAGTTTATCGGCAACGCCCTCTTCATTCCCTACTTTCTGATAGGAGTGGGCATGCTGATCAATGTGGGACTGCTCTTCCTGGGCGGTCATATTCTCTGGGTGGTGCTGTGCATCGTGTTCTTTGGCACCCTGGGCAAGGCCATTGCCGCCTATGCTGCCTGCTTTGGCTTCCGCCTGCCCCTGTCTTCGGGTCACATGATGTTCGGTCTTACCTCAGCCCATGCTGCCGGCAGTATCGCCATGGTGATGGTGGGAATGAACATTCTTGTAGGCAAAAACACCTATCTTGTCGACGACGACATGCTCAACGGTGTGGTGATCATGATACTGTGCACCTGTATCATCTCCTCGCTGCTTACCGACTGGTCTTCGCGCATGATAGTACTAAGAGACAAGGAGCTGCCGGAGGCTGAGGACGAGAAGAGCGCCAACGATGAGAAGATACTCATCCCCGTGCGCTATCCCGAATATGCCGACAACCTGATGAGCCTCGCCTTCTTGGTGAGAAACCAGAAGCTGAACCGCGGTTTGGTTTGTCTCAATGTGGTGTATGAGGACAAAGACATGCGCTACAACCAGGAGCAAGGCAAGCGACTGCTCGAACATTGCAGCCAGATAGCAGCTGCCACCGATGTGCTCACGCAGACCCAGGTCAGAATAGCTGCCAACATCGCCAATGGCATCAAGCACGCCTTCAACGAGTTTCAGTGTTCCGAGATCATCATCGGCATGCACATGCACCCGGAGCGCTCACCTAAGTTCTGGGGCGAGTTCCATCAGAGTCTGTTCAATGGACTCAGCCGTCAGATCATCATGGCACGCATCCGCCAGCCGCTCAACACCATACGCCGCATACAGGTGGCTGTTCCTTCGAGAGCTGAGTTTGAGCCAGGCTTCTACCGCTGGGTAGAACGTCTGTCGCGCATGGCACGCAACCTCGACTGCCGCATACAGTTCCATGGCCGTATGGAGGCTCTTTCGCTCATCAACGAGTTTATCAAGAACCGCTATCCCGAGGTCCGTTCCGACTATACGCTCATGACCCATTGGAACGAGATGCCCCAGATAGCCTCGCAGATAGCTCCCGACCACATGTTTGTGGTGGTAACAGCCCGCAAGGGAACCGTCTCTCACAAGGCTGCCCTTGAGCGTCTGCCCGAAGAGTTGACCCGTTTCTTCTCCGGCACCAATCTGATGATCATCTTCCCCGACCAGCATGGTGATGCCTCCGGCGAGCATCTCACCTTTGCCGAGCCTCAGCATCAGGAGGAAGAGAGTGCCTACGAGATGATGAGCCGCTGGCTGAAACGGCATTTCAAGTTTTAGGGTTTTTCAAGAACCAGAAACACTATAATCAATTATCAACATACATTAATTTTTTAACAAGATGAAGAAAACATTCACCAAATCAGTCATCGCAGTCACAGTGGGTGCCTTGACTCTCAGTTCATGCATCGGCTCTTTCGGCCTTACCAACTCAGTACTCAGCTGGAACAAGCGAGCTACAGGCAACAAGTTTGTCAATGAGCTTATCTTTATCCTCATCTCTCCAGCCTATGCTGTATGTTCTGTAGCCGACCTCCTCGTGCTCAACTCCATCGAGTTCTGGACAGGCGAGAAGGTTATCGGACAGGTGGGAACCACCAAGGACGTGATGGGCAAGGACGGTCGCATGTATGCTGTCAAGACTTTGAAGAATGGTTACGAGATAACCGATCCCGACGGCGAGAAGTCTTACTTCGTATTCAACAAGAAGAACAAGAGCTGGTCGTACAGCAAGGACGGCGACATTCGCGAGCTCTTCAGCTTCAATGAGGACGGCAGCATCCAGGCCTGTCTGCCAAGTGGCGCAAAGATGAATGTCACTGCCGACGACAATGGCTTATTCCAGCTCCGCATGGCAATGAACGATGGCTTCTACTATGCTTTCAACAAGTAAGCCGTTCATCATTTTCTGAAATTCAGTTTACATCAACACATAGGGTGTCGCATTGCCTCATTCATGGGGAATGCGACACCCTATGCACGTTTTGTACTATACAAAAAGCCTCTTTTGTGCTATTCAAAGCCTTTTTAGTGTTATATACGTTTAGTGATTTTTTAGTAAATTTGCAACCGAAGACACCTGTGTGTTTCAGCCTGATACTGACAGAGATTTCCCATCACAATATAAACCAATAAATACCGAAACAATATGAAGAATTTTACATCAGTCCTTCGGTCGCATAGCGGTGCTGTGCAGGCACGAATCCCGTCACTTCGGTCTGTGACGAAACAGAAGTCTACTCCTCCTTTCTGCAAGGTTTGCAGATGGCTCATGGTGCTGCTTGTCTTGACGATAAGCATGCCTGTGTTACTAAATAGCGTGAGTTCGACGAATTAGAATAACGTTATTTAACGAAATTATAAACCAATTAGTTAAACTCTATTATGAAACAACCATCTACCAAAATTCTCCATTCACCCACCCCGTCTGGTTACAAACGAGCGAAGGCTTTTGCCATCCTCTGTGTACTTATGTTTATGGGATTAAGTGTTCATGCTACAGTAGTGCCCGGCAAATATTTAACCTCTAAATATCTTCGCTACGATGCGAGCGCCAAGACTTATTATTGGGAAGTGGGTTACGCTACTTCAGGTAATGCAGATTTCCCTGAAGTACTTGAGTTTCCAACCAGACTTGTTGATGAAAACGATAAAGACAAAAAGTCGTATGCAATAAGGGAGGTGAGTATTACCCTTAAGGAAAAAACGAAAAAGGTAATCTTTCACTCAGGACTCACAAAGACGTTTGTTTTTTATAAAAGCAATTCGCCTATTGAAAGCATTGAGTATTTAGGTGCCAATACGATTGCAAACATTAATCTGAAAAACTGCAAAACGATAAAAGAAGCAACATTGCCTAAGACGCTTTTGTGGGATGGCTTTATCAATTGCACCGCCTTAGAAAAGGTAACCTTTTTAGAGGGGTGTGCCGAAATTCCATCTCTGTGGTTTGCAAGCTGTTCGGCATTGAAAACCATCGTTTGGCCTTCGACTATGAAGTCGATAGGTGATGCCGCTTTTGAGTATGCGGGCCTTGAAACATTAACCCTTCCTGAAGGGTTCAACTCGTTAGGAGAAAGGTGTTTTAAAAATAGCAAACTGGTAAACGTAGTGCTGCCAAACAGCCTCACTGAGATACCGGCAAGTGTTCAGGCAATAGGTTCCTATGCATTCTCTGACTGTATTTATAACCATAGAACAACCAAAACTAATCAGAAATATCCGAGTGTAAAT
>OQWM01003709.1_pt1 | contig 10126 bp, 8 predicted proteins | sample 1691531 | NCBI WGS metagenome assembly OQWM01 (sample SAMN03418257, study PRJEB22391) | human gut metagenome | biome: human-gut; feature: organic feature; material: feces | host: Homo sapiens | place: Tanzania | collected 2013-01 | reverse complement strand
GTCTTTCACTCCTTCACCACACCCCGAATAAATGCGTACAGTGCCGGAAACAGGCTTCAGCAACGACAGCATAAGCCTTATCAATGTACTCTTTCCGGCTCCTGTCTCCCCTATGACGGCAGTACTCGAACCCGGCACGAAATCATGCGAAAATGCATTGAATACAAACCTGTCGCCGTCAGGATATCTGAAAGTGAGATTGTCAATGCTGATTCCTGCAGGAGCCTCCACCAAGATCTGAGCACCTTCTTCCTCCTTCTCTCCCCCGTCTATTTCCATCAGGCGGTCTGCGGCTACAGTAGCATTGACAAAAGAAGAAATCTGCCGCGCGATCCGCATTGACGGCCCCTGAATCTGTCCCACAAGCTGAAGAAAGGCAGTCAAGATGCCGAATGTCACTGTGCCGGAATATATTCCGAAAACGCCCCAAAGCAGGGCTATGGAATAACCGATTCCGAAAGCAGCACTCACGGCCGACGAAGAAAAGACGCTGAACCCTGTACGTTTCCTGACAGTGCCCATTTCCACGGCCTGCAGCCTGTCCAGACGGTCTCCCACAGCATCGCCCTGCAACATTGACTGGACGACTGTCCTGTGCTGGAGGCTTTCCTGTATATGGCTCTGGACGACACTTTCCGTATCCCTGATTTCCCTGGAGAGTTTCCGCATCCTCCTGAAAAAGATTTTGCTCAATGCAAAAAAGAACGGGGCCACGGCGAGAATCACTACGGCGAGACGGAGATCCAGCATTGACAAGAAGATGAAGGCCGCAATCAATTGCAGCATGGATGAGACCAATGCCGGGAAGTCCTGGCAGACGACGCTTGCAACAATCTCCGCATCAGTGAAAAGGCGGCTCACTGTATCTCCGCTGTGATGGCTGTCCTTTCCTGTCCATTGGGATTTCAGAAGCCCGTCAAACAGATGTTGACGCATATTGAAGACTGTCCTGTAAAATGAAATGCTCTCCACATGAGCCTTCAGAGCATTGACAAGGACCCTCAGAATGACTGACAGGAACAGCAGTATGCCGTACATAACAAGATGCTGCCTGTCATGAGTGATGGTGGCCACATCCACAAGGGATTTGCTGAGCCATATGAAAAACAGGTTCAGGCCAATGCTGACTGAGCACAGGAAAATATTCGCGACTATATACCATCGGGCACAGGCGGAATTGCGCCAAAGCCATTCAACATTCTTCATAGCAAGGTGTTTCAATGACAAATATCGATCAATGACAGACATCAATCCAGACAAAGATAGTATAAAAATAAAAAAAGGCCTTACTTTTGATAAGGACCTTTTTAAATCGTTGAGTAATGACGCCTCACGCGCAAAAACTCACACTAACCACATAATTAATAACACTAAAACTAATAACCAACGAGTTGTATGTGAGAGAACCTCATCATCAACTCGAATGCAAAGTTACTGCTTTTTACTTTTGTGACAAATATTTTCTTACATTTTTTCGATAAATTTTCACATGTATTTTCTAATTATTTGGTTTTCCGCGACTTAAAACGTAACTAAAATTTTCAAAAAAAATTTGCAAATTTAAAAACAAACTCCTAAAACGTTTACAGAGGTATCGTGTCGGACGAAAAACTTAAATTTTTGAACAGTACTTACAATTTGTTGTTTTATAACATCGAATTTTTACAAATCGTAAGTTATACCCCTACAAGTTTTACAGTCTTTCATTTCGAAACAAAAATTGTAACACAAACGAAACATATAGGATAGGTTTGCGTACCGGCAATCCTAAAAAGACATGATTTTTTCGTAACTTCGTATTGAAAAGAGGTACAAAAATAATAAAAGATATGTGTGAAAACAGATTAATCTCAGCACGTTCCCTTAGGGAATACAGTTATGTGTTATGGAAGGCTGTAAAAATAAGGGTATAATGTTTTTATTTGTATAAAGTTTTTGCTCTTTTGAAAATTCTTTTATATTTGCAGAGGAACGGGGTTGTGTGCTTTTTAATATTTGTGGTTTATTAAGTAGCAGAAATAAAAAAGCAAGAGCCTCCTAAATGTGAAATATACGGCGCGAGAGTAGAAGACATTCAATTGATGATAAATTTAATTCGGCATACAATTTAGTTGTTAAATAGGTTGTTGCGAATTGCCTATTTAATAACGGTAAACAAATATTCGCGTATAACTTTTGTATGTTATGAAAAAATTTTTATCCGTTGCTACATTTCTTTTTGTAGCAATCATTGCGAGCGCCTCGTTAAGTCCTACAGGCCCTGACGGAGGCGAGTATTTCATCACATCTGGTTGTATTAAATGTGGCACATGCGTAGGGGCATGTCCTGTTGGAGCAATCTATGAAATGGACAATCAGTACCAGATAGATTGGAGACTCTGCGTGTCGTGCGGTGCTTGTGCCGATGAATGTCCGGTCGGCGCTATCTGGTATGGAAGTGCAACAGCACCCAAAGAATAGTAATTACGGAATCTAGCACACGCTTATGTGTCGTTTTTTGACAGTCTTACTCTGTCTATGTCTGACGATAGACGTCGCCTTAGGCCAGACTGAGGGATCTGCCAATACAAATCAGGCAGGACTTAATGTAAAGGTGACAGAGGCAAGGAACGATTTGCCAGTTCAGATGGCGACCGTCTATATCGTACCCCAAGGGGATACGGTGGCGGTCGCCTTTGCTTTTACGGATAAGAAGGGCTCGGCTCAGCTGTTCCCTGTTCCCGCTGGAAGGTATGCTCTGAATGTTCAGATGCTCGGATACAAGCCGAACAAGGAGGAGGTCTTGTTGGAAGCGCGGAGGATGTCAAGTGTTTCAGTCTGTTTGGAAGAAGATATCAGAGAACTGGAAGGAGCCACCATAACGGCAATGGGCGACCTTGTCACCGCGAAGGGAGATACGCTGATATATAATGCTACATCATTCCAGACGTCTAGCAACGCCAATTTGGGTGATTTGCTGAAGAAGATGCCTGGGATTGAGGTTGGAAAGGGCCTGGTCAAAGTAAACGGGGAACCGGTATCCACAATAACGGTTGAAGGAAAGACCTTTTTTTCGGACGATGTCTCAAAGGCCCTTGAAAATCTTCCCGCTTTCATCGTGAATAAAATACACGTCATTGATGAGGACGGCCGAGACAGAATCGGTCTGTCAAGGAAAAGGAAGAGGATGGACGTGAAACTGAAAGACGAGTTTCGTAACGGATGGTTCGGGCAGGCGTCCGCCAGTGGGGGCGCTTCCATCATAAAGAAAAAGAACTCCGACCTGCTCGGCGATGGAAGCCGTGCTTTATATAGTGCAAAGCTGTATGTTTCGTACTACGGCGATGATGACCAGGCCACTTTACTTGGTGGAGGTAACAATATAAATGTCAATCAGCTGGAACGTTCGACCCCGGGCGTGTCGAACACGGCGACGTTCGGGGTGAACTACAACACCTCTAGGATTCCAGAACAAGAGACCAATAGTTCCGCTTCATACGACTTCAAAAGCAATAATGAAAGAATGGAATCCAGCCGCATGTCATTTCTTGCCTCTGGAGAAAGTCTGACAACTCTACGACACCGGAATAACAATGATGTAAATAATTCTCTCGCCGCTCATCTTTCCTTAGGAAATCCGTTTAATACTTTAAATGCTGAAGGCATTCGAACAACTTTGGACTTGAACTATTCCAATAGCAAGATAGGCAGAGAGGAGTCTTCCACAATGAATAATTCAACTGCAAATCTCAATAGCAGCCGTTCTCTGACGACAGGTTCTTCAAATGACTTTGGTGTAGGAATTGGAACAAGAGGACGCTATTCACTTGGCAAGGACGGTATACATCGAATCTCTTTCAAAGGAAATGTCACATACGATGGTGGTCGTGGAAAAAGCGCAGAGTCTTCCACAGCATGGTTGAAAGGTGTCGCGGATCAGCGTGCTCTCCTGTTTAATGACAGGAATGACGCAATAAAGATTGACGGATCTTTTTCATACGCAATGCAGTTTGCCCAACACTGGGAGGTCCGCACTCAAGCTGGTGCAGGTTTCAATTTTATAAAAGAGACGAAAGACGCACAAAACGCGGCCGACCGAAGCCAGAATGAGTATTATTCAAAAAACTCAGAGGACAAGGAGTTGAATCTCATGGAGAGCATAGTTTTGCATTACGGAATCAATAAGGAAGGGAAGAAACTGGTCAATATTGAATTCGGAGGACGTGTATATGAAGACAAAATCAGTCACACCGCAGCTCCGGGCGTCCTTGGCAACAGCACAGAAATATGGAGCATAGGTGCTGGCCCGATGGCCTCGGTTGCCGTTAATGATATGGGTAAGAATTCATTTACAATCTCCACGAACGGGAACAGCGAGGTTCCGTCTGGTACACAGAACTTCAATACCGTACTTGACATCTCCAATCCTGTCAGCATATCGGTCGGAAATATCTATCTAAAATCCGGTTACCGCCAGAATCTGGTTATGCAGACAAGACTTCGCTCAGAAAAAATGAGGAATGCTATTATTAACATCAGGTTAAATGGTGCTATGTCATTCAAGGAGAAGACTCTGGCAAGTTGGTATGACGATGAGTCTGTAAGATATTCAATCCCAGTCAATGCCCACCGCCCTCATTACAATGCGGGACTGAACATCAATTATGTACAGCCACTGAACAGAGATAAGAGTCTCAACCTGATTATCACCCCGAGGCTTACGGCTAGCAGCAATTCGAACTATATTTCGAAAGGTCCTCTGATGGGTCTTTACAAGGATAGCTTTGACTATTCTACACTGATGAGCTGGTTTTACGGAGACCGCAATGGTGATAGGTTCTACAGTGGAAGCAGCGGTTTTATGGAGAGTCGCAGTTTGAGGCTGGATTGGCTGCTGAGGGCAGAGTTGAAATACGAGATTCTGGCTTATTCGATACGGTGCGGGGGGACAGTAGATAACGCAAGAACCCGCTATGTCAGCTTGCATTCTACAAAAGTAAGCAACTGGCGAGGCAATGCTTTTGCCGAATTGCTCTGGAAGGACAAATCCGGTTGGGAGGTCGAAAGCCGCTTTGACTTCAATGGTTATCGAGGATTTGAGGGAAACTTTAACAAACCGGAATTCCTCTTGAATTTCCGAATAGCAAAAGAGATAAAATCCTTCAATATCAGTCTGTCTGCCTATGATATCCTCGGAAGCAATAAGTCCTTCATCCATGTCTCATCTGCAGATTATATGGAGGACACATATTATAACAATGTTGGTCGTTGCATCATCCTTGGCCTGTCGTATAACTTCGGGAAATGGGACATGCGGGGAAAATCCAGAATGAAACAGCTGGAACAACAGAAAAACCTATAGTATTATGAAAGCGATCAAGAACTGGCAGCGTTATGTGTTGGAATGGGGAATTCTGGCAGCGCTTATTGTCTTCATCCTTGTGTCACATGTAATAGGGGGACGAATCAATCCGGATACATATTGTCCGTTCGGAGGCATTCAGGCCTATGCCAATCTTATTTCTCATGGTTCCCTGCCTTGTGACATGAGTAGCCTGCAAATACTGTCGGGTATAGCCTTGCTTGTTGCTGTCGTCTTATTCAGCAAGTTGTTCTGCGCCTATCTGTGCCCGCTAGGCACAATCAGTGATCTTTGTCGAAAGTTGAGAGATCACTTCTCATTGATAATTTTTGGTGTAAATATATTTGCCCTCTTGGAGCCATCTCAAACACATTCAAGTATTGGCTATGGATGATTACGGTGTTGGGAGCATCATACGCAATATGCATTGTCACGAAAACCCCTCCTATGTGGTGTGTTCTTGCAATAATTTGCGCCTTTGGTTATTTGTTGGAAATATTAAATCCCCGAACATCTCTTCAGCTTCTATACGTTCAACGCAATAAAGAGAAATGTAATGGATGTCACACTTGTAATATCAAGTGCCCTTATCACATCAACATCGCAGGTTTCGATGGTGCCGTAGAGAATGTGGACTGTATGTTATGTGGTGAGTGTGTGGCAAACTGTCCCACCAAGGCTCTCAGAATCGGAGTTACAAATGGTCGGCATTTAGGCATGATCAATGCTTTCATTCCCGCGATACTGACTGTTGTGCTTTTCGCGTCAGCCATTCTTTTCAGCAGAAACTTCGAAATACCTACAATCAATGAAACCTGGAACATCGAGAACACTGATGGTTTGCAAACATTCACGATGGATGGATTGCGCCAGGTACGATGCTATGCGAGCAGTAGGGCATTCATGGACAAACTTCAAAAGGTTGAGGGAGTTTATGGTGTAAAAACCTATGTGAAGCATCAGAAGGCAACTATTCTTTATAACTCTAATGAAACAACCCCGGAAAAGATACAGGAATCCCTATTTGTAAGTGCAAAATTCCAAATAGTTGCCCCAGATTACAAAACGACTCCGGAACTCGTTGTTAAAACTATACGCACAGAAAACATGACGGGTTCAAATGCAATAAACCTTTTAGGCCTGCAATTCAAACAACTTGACAGTCTGATATATGGGTTAAGAATAGATTGGGATATTCCTCTTTCCGTCAGGATGTATGTTGATCCCGCTTTTGATAAGGATGAACAATGGATAAAAAATGTCGTTGAACTTCCATTCCTTGACCTCAAAAATCCTCAAAATGGCAAGATAACACAAATGCCTCTGGGGTTTAAGTTCGTCCGTATGGAACCATCAGACTCTACAATGAGAACGGTGGACTTCCTCGGTGAGATGTTCAAACCTTTTATGGTTGAATTCAAACCGATTTCGGAAGTTGATTCGCAGATTGAACAATTCTTGTACGAGATTCCTGAAGAGAACATTACCAAACCCGTAATAACGAGAAATCTGCCTCTTCTCGTTTCATATTTAAGGGACAAGGATGGTATAGGGGCCGTGTATTCTTGTCTTAATGAGGAGTATACACCTTGCCTTGTAATACGATACTATTACCCAATGACAGATGATGAATTATACAGGCTTATGTCTTCGGCAGAATGGCGTATGCAGGATAAAGAGGGGGAGCGCTATATACATGCTCCGTTTAGGTATATTGAGAAGGGAAGCGTTAAAAGGCTATTATAGGGTCGCATGCCCATTCCCCCTTTACCGATTTTCCATTATGTCGATCATGGCCTGCTCGATAAGACCAGATATGCTTTTACCGTTCTTCGCACAGTAAACCTTGAAGTCCGTATAGAACTTATGAGAAGCTACACATAACTGCTTCAAATGGATTAAGCAACATCTGAAGATAAAAAAGTTCTGGGGTACTTCAGAAAACGCAGTACGCATTCAGATTTACTCCGCAATCATAGCCTATTGCATGATGGCCATTGTGCAGAAGAATATGAATGTTGAACGGTCAATTTACGAGATGTTGCAGATTGTAAGTGTCTCACTTACAGATACAACCAATCTCAGAGACCTCTTTGCGAGACCTAACTGCAATATTGTCAATGAACTTGATGATTCAACCGAACCAAATTTGTTTAATTGTTAAACTTTATATATAATAATCGTCCGGAACTTTTACCGGACAGCAATGATTGAAAATAATTGACACATGACAATCAGAAAAGCACAACCCGAAGACATGCCGAGAATCATGGAAATCTTCGAAGACGCAAAGAAATACATGAGAGAGCACGGCAACCGCAACCAATGGAACGGGACATATCCGGAGCAAAGCCTGATCCGGGAAGAAATCGGAAAGGAGCATTGCTATGTCATCGAGGATTCTGACAGAATCACAGATGCCGTGACAAAGGTAATCGCCACATTCTGCTTCATTCCTGGCATTGACCCGACATATGACATCATCTACGACGGGCATTGGCTGAATGACGAGCCGTACGGGACAATCCACAGACTGGCTTCGGACGGAAGCAGACACGGCATCGGCAAGGCCTGCATTGACTTTTGCGGCAGGCTTACCCGCAATCTCAGGGCTGACACCCACAAGGACAATCTGACGATGCAGAATCTTCTTGAGGGCTGCGGGTTCAGGAGATGCGGAATCATCCATCTTCAGAATGGGGACGAGCGTATCGCATACCACAAGCTATGTCAATGTGACAGCGGCGGAAATGGCATGCAGGCATGACAATATGGCTCAGAGACTCGTATGGAGCAATTTTTGATAACCAGCAACAGTAAACTTTGAAAGATAAAACAACAAAAATATGAGCAACAAAGAGATGCCTATCCTGCTTCTGACAGGATATCTGGGAAGCGGCAAGACCACATTGGTGAACCGCATACTTAAAAACAAGAAAGGTATTCGTTTCGCCGTAATTGTCAATGACATAGGCGAAGTCAACATAGATGCGGACCTGATCCAGCAGGGCGGAGTCGTCGGAAAGAAAGACGACAGTCTGGTAGCCCTCCAGAACGGCTGCATCTGCTGCACATTGAAAACTGACCTGATGCAGCAGATAGTCGAGATCATGAAGATGGACAAATTCGACTATATTGTCATTGAGGCGAGCGGTATCTGCGAGCCGGAGCCTATCGCACAGACAATCTGTTCAATGAAGGCCATCGGAGGTGTATATACCGAGTTCGGAACACCGAAACTTGACTGCCTGGTCACAGTTGTCGATGCATTGAGACTGGCTGACGAGTTCGGCTGCGGTGAGAGCCTGGAGCGCAAGGATCTCGGGGAAGAGGATATTGAAAACCTTATCATCCAGCAGATTGAGTTCTGCAACATCATCCTCCTGAACAAGGTATCCGAGGTCAAGCCGGAAGCCCTCGAAAAAATCAAGAAGATTATACGTGAGATTCAGACCAAAGCCCAGATCATAGAGTGCGACTACGCCGAAGTAGATATCGAGAAACTCCTTGGCACTGACATGTTTGACTTCAGGCAGACTGAAGCCGGAGCAGGCTGGATAAGAGGACTGGAAAGCGATGTCCATGAGGATGAGCACGAGGAGCACCATCACCACGATGAAGAGGAAGAGGGACATGAACACCATCACCATGATGAAGAGGAAGAACATCATCATGACCATGAGGACGAAGAGCACGACCATGAGCACCATCACCACCATCATCATGACCACGACCACGAAGGCGGAGAAGTGGAGGAATATGGCATTGGAACCTTCGTATATTACAGGAGACCGGCTTTCGACCTCAACAAATTCGACTGGTTCGTAAGCAAGATTCTCCCGAAGAGCGGTGTAATCAGAGCCAAAGGACTGTGCTATTTCTCGGACAATACCGACATGTCATGTCTCTTCGAGCAGGCCGGAAAGCAGATAATGCTTCGCGAGGCAGGTCAATGGTACGCCACAGCTCCAGAGGAGGAACTGATAAAGATGATGCGTCAGGACCCGACCATCATGAAAGACTGGGATGCCCATTACGGAGACCGCATGCAGAAACTTGTCTTCATCGGCCAGCACATGGACAAAGAACAGATTTGCAAGGCTCTGGATACCTGCCTTGCTGAAGACTAGAATCTTCTGAACTTGCGCATATCACTGCGGTATCGCAAGAAGAAGAACAGACCTGCCAGACTGAGGCCCACAGGGAATCCTATCCATACGCCTACTGCTCCCAGGCCGAACTTGAAGCCAAGGACATATGCCACCGGAATAGCTATGATATAATAACTTACGAATGCGGCATACATGATGGGCTTTACGTCCTGAAGACCTCGAAGAACATTGGCAAAACAGAGTTGAATGCCGTCTCCCAACTGATATGCGAATAGCACGAAGAACAGGGAGACGGCAATTTTTGCCACTTCCGGAGAATCAGTAAACAACCCGACTGCCTGGTTACGGAACAGATACAGCATCAGGGACAGGAACACAGATGTGCAGAGGATCATCAGGTATCCCCTCTTCACATAGGCATTGACACCGGCGAAATCCTTCTTGCCGTAGCAGTTGCTCACGAGGATGGAGATGGCGAATGACAGGCCTTGCATCAGAAGGAAGAAAAGCTGTGAAATGGTTATCGCAACCTGGTGCGCTGCCAATGCAGTAACACCTATCCAGCCGACCATTATGGCGCTGAACGAGAATGTGGATGACTCCAGGCCCATCTGGATTGCCACAGGGTATCCCATGCCGAAAATATGGCGCATCTTGACACGCGAGAACAGCG
>OQWM01003707.1_pt1 | contig 10129 bp, 10 predicted proteins | sample 1691531 | NCBI WGS metagenome assembly OQWM01 (sample SAMN03418257, study PRJEB22391) | human gut metagenome | biome: human-gut; feature: organic feature; material: feces | host: Homo sapiens | place: Tanzania | collected 2013-01 | reverse complement strand
CCGCCAGCTGGATCAGGCGCTGGTCGACCTGCAGCCGGAGTTTTTCTGTGTTGCCCCGCGGGAGGATGAATTTGTCCGCCAGGCCGTCAAGACCGCGGATGCCGACTATCTGCTGGCGGAGGATGACGGCGCGGTGGTCGGTTTTGCGCTGTGCATCTATCGTTTTTTGTGCTTACTGGTTGTACAAGGTTTGTACGAAGTTCATTCCGCTGCCTCCTTCGCCTCAATTATTCGATTGGATTGAATCTATGTTTTCAGTTTTTATTTTCTTGCTTCTTATAATATGGGTTATCTGTGCAATGTTAGTATTTGATTTTTGGTGCAGGCCTGTTATCTTAACTGAAAATGAGCTCGCACGCGGTTTTATTTTCAAAAAAGGACTTTTCTTTCCGTCCTCCCTGTGATAGAATGAAAAAAACAGATCTGTCCAAGGATGTACAGATCAGATTTTCGGAGGATTATTTTGGAAGAACTGCATCTCGGGAAAAAAATCCAGTCCATTCGTCTGGAGCGCGGACTGGGCCAGCATATGGTACATCCGCCGGTCCTCCAGGGAGTAGCAGCCGCTCATAAAGGGAGCCATTACCTTTCCGACAAAGCCGGAGGCCCGTCCAACGGCAAGCCCGTCGGCAATGGTCAGGTTGTCTACCTGCAGGTCCTGGACACTGATGGCATTGTTCAGCCCGGTGGCCATACCCAGGAGCATACAGCTGGAGTGGGTGGGCTCGGCAAAGAAGCAGTGGGCGTTGTCACCAAATACAAGCTTCAACCCGAAGGATACGCCGCCGGGGCCCCCGCCTACACCGCAGGGGAGGTAGACAAAGAGCGGGTGCAGGTCATCTACCGGAATGGCAGCCTCTTCCAGCTGCTTTTTCAGCCGGAGGGCGGCCACGGCATAGCCCAGGAACAGGGTCTTGGAGTTTTCGTCATCCACGAAATGACAGTAGGGGTTGCTCTGGGCCTGGCGGCGTCCCTCGGCCACGGCGATGGAGTAGTCGGATTCGTATTCCACCACGGTGACGCCTTTGGAACGCAGCATATCCTTTTTCCACTGCCGGGCATCGGCGGACATGTGTACGGTGACCCGGAAGCCCAGCTTTGCACTCATAATGCCAATGGACAGGCCCAGGTTTCCGGTGGAGCCCACGGCCATGGAGTAGTTGGACAGCAGCTCCCGCATTTCGGGAGAGTCGAACTTTTCATAGGAATCCCCGGGCTTCAGCAGCCCTTCCTTCAAGGCAATCTGTTCGGCGGTATACAGCACCTCATAGATGCCGCCCCGGGCCTTGATAGAGCCGGAGATGGGCAAGTGGCTGTCCAGCTTGATCCAGAGCTTTCCGGGGATCTTCTTCCCGGATTCTGCCTCCAGACTCTGCTCCATTTTGGGAATGGGCCGCAGGGGGGATTCCAGAATGCCGCCGGTGGGAATGGTCTCCGGAAAGACTTTCCGGAAATAGGGGGCAAACCGTTCCAGCCGGTCGCTGGCATCGCGCACATCGGCAAGCGTCAGGGGACACTGAGCGATGGCCTGGGAGCAGGGGATCCTGCCGGGATTGATCCAGGCGGTTTCCTCCAGGGCCGCTATGCGGTCCATGATGGGGTATTCCTGCCGCCATTGAGACAGGGTCTTTCCCAGAATGATTTTTTCAGAATGCAAAGCGTTCACCTCATTATCAGAACAGGCCGGGCAGCACGCCGGAAATCATGTTCAGCAGAAGAATGACCAGGAATGCGGTAATACTGGCTAGGGTCGTGGAGTAAGTGGTGGCGACAAAGGCTTCCTTGACGGTCAGGTCGTTGTAGCGGGCGGGAAGCCAGAAGGCGGCGTCGGTGGGCAGGGTCAGGCCTACGGTACCGGCGCAGATGGTCAGGCCCACCAGCACAGGGGAGAAGCCCAGAGCCACGGCGGAGGGGCCCACGATGGATACGGTGGTCAGCATGGCCACGGTGGCGGAGCCGACGGCAGCCCGGATGATCATCGCCAGCAGGAAGGCCAGCAGCAGAATGGGGAAATTGAAGCTGGACAGCAGCGCCACCAGGGCATCGCCCAGGCCGCTCTTCTGCAGAATGGTGCCGAAGCAGTTGCCGCAGCCGATGACCATCAGAATGTTGCCCATGGAGTCGGATACCTTGTCGATGTACTTCCAGATGCTGTCACTGACCTTCGGTACCAGGTATTTCCGCAGCACAAAGGCGGTGACCAGCATGGCAATGAACAGAGCCACATTGTTGTTGCCGATAAAGGTAAAGACGGTACCAACGGGATGACCGGAGGGCAGGACCACGGAGCAAACGGAATTGATGATGATCAGTACAATGGGGAAGGCAATCAGACCCAGGGTCAGACCGGCAGAGGGTTTGGTGGGATCCGGCTTCAGCAGCTCCGTATCGCTGAGAATGGCTTCGGCTTCTGCCTTGGCGGCTTCCGCAGTGACCTTGTCCCGGCGGTTCAGAGCGTTGGCGTACTGCCAGCCGCACAGCAAGGAGGCGGGCAGAGAAACGATGATGCCGTAGATGATGAACCAGCCTACATTGGCACCGATCTGACCGGCAACGGCCAGAGGACCGGGAGTAGGCGCCACGATGCAGTGGGTCAGCAGCAGACCTGTAAACAGGGCCGCAACGTAGGCTGAGGTCTTCTTACGGGTGAATTTTTGCAGGCTGGAAACCAGGGGGCTCAGAGTGATATAGGCAGAGCCAAAGTATACGGGGATGGAGACAATGTAACCGGCCAGGTTCAGGGCCAGCATATCGTTCTTCTTGCCGAAGGTCCGCAGGAGCCCTTTGGCAAGCTCTTCCATGCCGCCGGAGTCACCCAGCATCATGCCAAAGATGCCGCCGAAAATGATCAGCAGGCCGATACTCGTCATAATGCCGCCAAAGCCGCTGGTCAGATACCCCAGGGTGTCCGCCAGAGGGATGCCGCAGAGCAGAGCCATCAGGACGGCACAGGCAAACAGCGCCACACCGGGGCTGACCTTCAGCTTGATCAGTGCTACCAGCAGCACGACCATGGTGATGACAAACGCGATCAGGACATTCATAGGATAACCTCCTTATTCTTTCTGTGCTTCCATTTCTTCTGTCAGGCGTTGTGCCGGAGCATTTTGCCAGGATATTTGCCGGTGAACTGCTTGTCGTGGTAGACCATCTCGCCGCCCACGAAGACATAGTCAATGCCCTCGGTGATGCTGTTGGAGTTTTTGTAGGTGGCCGTATCCTGGAGCCGGTCGTAGTCAAAGAGGACCAGGTCTGCCACATAGCCCTCCCGGATCAGGCCCCGGTCCTTTACGGACAGGTACTTGGCGGTGAGACCGGTCATCTTATGAACGGCCTGCTCCAAAGTCAGGATGCCCTTTTCCTTGACGAAATAGGTGATGGCGTGGGGGAAGGTGGCGCTGGCTCTGGGGTGACCCTTTTCCTTCCAGCTTCTGGTCAGACCGTCGCTGCCGACGATGCAGTAGGGATTCTGGATGATCTCGCACACGTCCTCGTCGCACATACTGGAGTAAACACCGCCGGTGGAGCAGTTGTTGGCAACGCACAGATCGAAGAAGGCGGTCCAGGGATCCTTGCCGATGAGCTGGGCATATTCCGTGATATAGCGGCCCTCAGCCTCAGGGGTATTGGCGGCGGAGTAGACATACACACCGTCCCAGCCGCCGGCATTCAGGTAGTAGTTGTCGTAGGCGGTGGCGGGGTCTTCCATTTCCTGCTTCAGCTGGGCCCGGAAAGCGGGATCCTTCAGCTTTTCGGTGATGGAGGAGAAGCCGTTGGAGAAGTGCCAGGGTGGGATACAGGCGTTCAGCGTCGTCATATTCCGGGTGTAGGGATACTGATCGCAGATCGTGGGGATGCCTTCGGCGTTGGCTTCGTTGATAAGTGCCAGGGTCTGCTTCTGCTTGCCCCAGTTGGGCTTGCCCAGCATCTTGTGGTGGGAAATGTCCACCTGAACACCGGCCTGACGGCCAACATTGATGGTCTCTTTCACAGCGTCCACAATGAAGTTGGCCTCGTCCCGCATGTGGCTGGCATAGGTGCCGCCGAAGGGAGCGATGACCTTGGCCAGCTCGATAATCTCCTTTTCCTCCGCGTAGCAGCTGGGGGTATAGATAAGGCCGGTGGAGAATCCGGCGGCACCGGATTCCATGGCTTCCCGCAGGATGCCCTTCATGGTGTCCAGCTCTTTGTCCGTAGAGGGGCGATTTTCCATACCCATGACCGCAATGCGCAGAGTGCTGTGGCCAATATACATTTTGGTGTTGGCGGTGAGCTTCTGGGCGTCGGCATACTCCAGGTACCGGGCAAAGCTGCGCCAGTTTTTCATGTCCTCCGGGAACCAGGTGGTGCCCATAGAGAGCATATTCTGGGTTGCGGCCAAATTCTCCGGCATGACAGGTGCCATGGACAGGCCGCACTGGCCTACGATCTCTGTCGTCACGCCCTGGGTGGTTTTGAACAGGTAGGCATCCTCAGACCCGAGGATCAGATCTCCGTGGGAATGGGCATCGATGAATCCGGGGGCAAGGCATCTGCCGGCAGCATCGATGGTATGCTCTGCCGGGGCCTCTCCCTGGAGAAGCACCAGCTTCCCATTCTGGATCCCTACATTTCCCATGTAGGAGGGGGCACCGCTGCCGTCAATGATTCTGGCGTTTTTGATCAGGTAATCCAACATAAAAAACATTCCCTTCCTTTCAGTTATGAGGCGTCCGGTTTGGCCGCCCGGTGAACGCAAAGGACCTGTTCGGAATCCTGCAGTGATATCCGAATCTGACTGCCTGTACAAGCGTTAATTTCTATTTAACACAAGGCAAGAAGAAAGTCAATAGGAATTTGTCGGTATGAAGATTTTTTGTGTGGATTTCATAATTTGAGATGGTGGCATTTTGTGAAAATGTTCAATGACAATAAATGAATTTGCGAAACTGTTTATTGAAAATGATCTCCCTGAGAGGAAATGACGAAAAAAGAGATTGTTTATCTCAAACAAAAATCAGCAGAATTTTAAAAAGAATATGTGTAATATGCTATTGACGAAATCCGGTTCCGAATCTATAATGGAGCAAATGTAAAGAAAATTTTACTTTGCGGAGGGGGTGCTTCCATGTCCGCATTCCACGAAACCCTAATGAACCTGCCCCAGGTGCCTACCGTCATCATTTCCGTGGCACTGATGCTCTTTTCCGGCTTTCTGCTGACCCGGGTCACCAAGCGGCTGCGGCTGCCCAATGTGACGGCCTATATTGTGGCGGGGATCCTCATCGGGCCCTACGGCCTGAATCTGGTACCCCAAGGGATCATCGACGGCACGGACTTTTTGTCGGATATCGCCTTGGCCTTCATCGCCTTCTCCACCGGGGAGTTTTTCAAGCTCTCCGTGCTGAAACGCAACGGCATGAAGGTGGTGTGGATCACCATACTGGAGGCGGTGCTGGCGTCGGCGGCGGTGTTCGTTCTGACCTACTGGGTATTGGAACTGGAGTTGGCCTTCTCCATCGTCCTGGCAGCCCTGGCCTCGGCTACGGCTCCGGCCTCCACCATGATGACCATCCGGCAGACCGGGGCCCGGGGAGACTTTGTAGATACCCTCCTGCAAGTGGTGGCTCTGGACGATGTGGTGGGGCTTGTGCTCTATTCCGTGGCGATTTCCGTGGCACTGGCCTCGCGAAACGGCAGCGGCTTCACCTTCGGGGCCCTTGTAAAGCCTGTGGCTCTGAATGCTGTGATCATGGCCCTGGGAGGCACCTTTGGCCTTTTCATGAAGCTGCTGATGCCCAGCAACCGCTCCACGGATAACAAGCTGATCATCTCCATTGCCCTGCTGTTCTCCTTCTGCGGAGTCTGCGCGCTGCTGGATGTGTCACCGCTGCTGGGCTGCATGGCCATGGGCACGGTGTATACCAACATTGCGGAAAACGACAAGCTCTTTAAGCAGCTGGGCTATTTCAGCCCACCCATTCTATTGCTGTTTTTTGTCCGCTCCGGTATGTCCTTCCGGCTGGATGCCCTGGTGTCTGCCTCCGGCGGCTTAAACGGGGTGCCGCTGCTGGTCATCGGGGCCAGCTATTTCCTGGTGCGGATCCTGGGCAAGTACCTGGGGGCCTGGCTGGGCTGCTGGCTGGTGAAAAAAGACCGGCTGGTCCGGGATTACCTGGGCCTGGCGCTGATCCCTCAGGCGGGCGTTGCCATCGGCCTGTCGGCACTGGGAGCCCGGACCCTTGGCGGTGCCATGGGAGAGGACCTGCAGACCATTATCCTGGCCTCCAGCGTCCTATATGAGCTCATCGGCCCCGGCTGCGCCAAGCTGGCGCTGTATCTGTCCAAATCCTATTCTACCAAGCTGGAAGATCTGGCTCAGGTGGAGGAGGTTACGGAAACGGGGGAGAAAAAGACGGATGTCCAGCTGCTCATCGAGCGGATCCGGAAAATTCAGCAGACCCTGCCGGAGCATCAGCTGCCCATGAGCGAGGAGGAGGCCGCCTTTACGGAAGCGGCGGAAGAACACTTCGCCCACAGCCAGTTCCAGCGGCACTATTTCTCAATGCGGAGGTAATATTATGGAAAAAGATTGGATCGGGTCCCTGCTGGGCCCCTGGAGCCAGGGGCTGACACTGGCCAGCGTCCTGTTTCGGTTGGTCCTGTGCTTGACGCTGTCGGCCATCATCGGCTGCGAGCGCTCCAGCAAACGTCACTCTGCCGGCCTTCGGACCTTCATCCTGGTGTGCCTGGCAGGCTGCGGCACCATGCTCATTGACCAGCACCTCATGCTGTGTTTTGGCGCGCCACTGCCCCTGCTCTCTGCTGCCGCGGTGATCGGCACCGCTACCATCAGCGGCAACTCCATACTGTTCAGCTCTAAGAGCCAGATCAAGGGGCTCACCACCTCTGTGGGCCTCTGGTGCTGCGCCGTGGTGGGTATGGCCCTGGGAGCGGGCATCTACACTGTGGCCTTGGGCCTGTTCTTTGCCATGCTGGCCTGTATGTCCAGCCTTCCGGTGCTGGAAAAGCACTTGAAGGACCGCTCCAATCACTTTGAGGTCCATCTGGAGCTGAAAAATAAGAGCGACCTGCCGGACTTTGTCTCCACCGTCCGGGCCCTGGGCATCCGCATCGACGACATCGAGTCCAACCCGGCCTACTTGAATTCCGGCATCAGCGTCTTCTCTGTTTCCTTCACCGTGGCCAGCGAGGAATTGAAGCAGTACAAAAAGCACGAGGATATCATTTCGGCCCTGCGGTCGTTGGAGTACGTGTATCACATTGAAGAGATGTGAGAACTTACAAGGAATTGGAGAGAATTTTGTAGAAAACACCCATTTGCCTTTCTGCGGCCTTCGTGATATCCTAACCAAAATGGAAAGGAGCGAAAGCTATGAAGGAATATGAGATCCTGATCGAAACCATCAACCCCTGCGGCGGAGAGCGTCACGCGAAAAAAGAAATCATTGAAGCGGAGTGCGAAAGCCCGGAGGCCTATGTCAAGGAAAACGCAACCTACCCCATTATGGACAACACGAAAACCGCCACAGGGGATGCGCTGATCATTACCGGTGACGGGAAGGGCAGCATGGTTCGCTACACCTTTACGGAGTTTTAAACGAAAAAATCGGCCGGAAAGGGCCGATTTCAGAGTGTCGAAAAAGTCCAGTTAATGCTGGGCTTTTTCTGGTTCTATAATAAATGTTGGGGTCAGGCGATGAGCCTGGCCCCTTAGCTATATAAAAAGGTTGAGCATAGAGATAAAATCCTTTATCATAAAAGTACCACCAATCACGAAAAGGAAGAATCTCTATGCTCAAGAAGGATTATACTGCAAAGCTACTCAATTTGGAAGATGTAATTATTACAAAAGTTGAAAATATTTCTGAGGAAGTTCATATTTACCTTGAGCTGCCACGGACGAAGCACCGCTGCCCGGCCTGTGGCGCTCTCACTGACCGTGTACACGACTATCGGATGCAGATCATCAAGGATATTCCCCTTGGCAGGACAACGCTACTGCACCTGCGCAAGCGACGTTACCGCTGTGACTGCGGCAAGCGCTTCTTTGAGAAGAACACCTTCCTAAGTACTACCGTTCCACCAGTCGACTGGTGGCCGAAATCATCACCGCGTTCCGTGAAACGGTATCCGCTTCAAAGATCGGCACACAGTTTAACGTTTCTGATGCAACGGCTATGCGGTACTTCAAATGCGTTTCTTTTAAGCCAACCAGACTGCCAGAGGTTCTTTCCATAAAAGATTTCGATAATATTTCAAAAAATCCAGGTATCTTTTGATGAAGCCAATGGAAAAGCTCTCGGACGAAGAAATGGATAAGCTGGCCCTCATGTTTGAAATAGCGCCCAGGCTGGCGGATGCGTACCGACTGAAAAACGAGTTCCTTGAAGTAATACACTCCGATTCCTCGAAAACCGGGAAATCAAAACTTGTTGACTGGCTCACAGCCGTCGAGGTCATGGATCTGCCTGAATTCGACGACTGCACCAAAGCATATCACAACTGGTTCCAGGAAATCCTGAACTCCATGGATGTCCCCTGGTCAAATGGCTTCATTGAAGGCTGCAACAACAAAACAAAGGTTCTGAAGCGTGTCTGCTTTGGTATGCGGAATTTCTCCAATTTCAGAAAGAGAATCCTTTTCTGCCATACATAAAAAATCGTGCCGGAGCGATTTACTCCGACACGACCCAATTATTTGTGTTTTGTCTCTACCCCAACTATTGCCATAGAGCCTATTTTCTTCTGGTTGTCAAATGCTGTGCCAGGTCAATCAAATCTCCGGTGTCGTCGAATGCAGAAAGGAAGGAGATGGCCTTTTCCGTGTAATGATGGACGAGGCTTTCGCATTTCTCAAGGCCATACAACCGGACGAAGGTGTTCTTCTCCGCGTCCATGCCCACTGCTTTTCCCAGTTCTCCGGCATCACCGATGACATCCAACATATCATCCCGAATCTGGAACGCCAGACCCAGGCAATCTGCGAACTGTGAAGCCGCCAGAATCTGTTCTTCCGTTCCGCCGCCGACAATCACACCCAGGACGCACGCCGCTTTGACCAGCGCCCCAGTCTTTCTGGACTGGATGGCAATCACCTCATCCTCGCTGCATTCCCGCGTCTGGCTGAGCATATCCAAAACCTGGCCGCCCACCATCCCAGAGGAACCGGCATTTTCTGCCAGAACCCGAACAGCACGCCCCAAGTCCCCTGCATGGGGCAGCTGTGCGGAAGCAGCCAGTGCAAACGCATCGGTCAGAAGTGCATCACCGGCTAGCACTGCCATTGCTTCACCGTATACCTTGTGATTGGTCAGCCTACCACGCCGGTAGTCGTCATTATCCATGCAGGGAAGGTCGTCGTGAATCAAGCTGTAGGTGTGAATCATCTCAATGGCACCGGCAAAGGGCGCAGCATTTTTCCATTCGCTGCCGCAAAGGCGGCAAAACTCAAATACAAACACCGGACGAAGCCGTTTTCCACCCGCCAGAAGGCTGTAGCGCATTGCCTCATACAGATTTTTCTGGGGTTCAGCATCAAATTGGCCGAAATAGTTGGCTAGGTACTGCTCGATATATTCCCGGTATTCGTCAAAGCGGTCACTGCTCATCGGTAAAATCCTCCTCCACCGGACTACCATCCGGTGCGGTCATGATTTTCTTCACCTGAAGCTCTGCATCGTCCAGCAGTTTTCCGCAATTGCGAATCAGTTCGGTGCCCTCCTGGAAAAGCCGCAGAGATTCTTCCAGCTCCACGTCACCCTTCTCCATGGAGCGAACAATCTGCTCCAGGCGCTGCATAGAGGCTTCAAAGGTCTGATTGGTGGGATTCATTTTGTATCCTCCTTTATTTCTGAAACCACAGCCTTCAGGCTGCCGTCAGATAGGGTTATGCGGACTTCATGCCCTGGTGCAGTCTGGTGAACAGAACGAAGAACAGCATCGTTGTCCCCATGAACAATGGAATATCCACGGGTGAGCACCTTTAGCGGACTCATGGCATCCAACTTCGCAGTACTGCCGATAAAACGCTGTTTCTTTCGCTGAATCTGCTGATTCTCGGCAGCAATCAGCCGGGTTTTTAAATGCTCCAGACTTTGCCGCCGCATCAACTCCACCGGACACTTCT
>OQWM01003701.1_pt1 | contig 10136 bp, 7 predicted proteins | sample 1691531 | NCBI WGS metagenome assembly OQWM01 (sample SAMN03418257, study PRJEB22391) | human gut metagenome | biome: human-gut; feature: organic feature; material: feces | host: Homo sapiens | place: Tanzania | collected 2013-01 | reverse complement strand
CACATACTCTCCGTGCGCGGCAGACAGTCCGGCATTGCGGGCAGCCGACAGTCCGGCATTGGTCTGCCGTATATAGCAGATATCCTCATCCATCTGCCTCAGCATCCCGAGCGGTGACAGTTGGCTTCCGTCGTCCACCGCCACAATCTCGAAATCCTGCTTCGCCATCCCGCGCTGCATCATGAGCGAGCGCACCTGCAGCACACTCCGCAGGCATTCGGCCAGCAGAGGGAGCGGTTCGCAGTAGTAGGTGATGATGAATGAGACTATCGGCATGACTTATGAAGGCGGCAAATGAGTTTGACAAAAGGCCATCGGAGCAGAATCCTGCCCGTGAGGCGATACACATCCACCTGTCTGTAGAGCATGCTGCGATACAGTTTCCATCCCCTGCGCGAGAGCATGCTCATGTGCATCAGGCGGGCTGCACGCATCTGCGCTTCAAGCAGTTGCGTCGTAGCCTCCCCGTCGGCATTGACCGTAATGCCGTCCTTGTTCCAATGGTAGATATAGAGTCCCTGGCTGGTGGTCTGCACTCTCACGTCCCGAGAAAGCAGCTGGGGGATGGTCCACATATCCTCGAACACCCTGCCCACAGGAAACTGCACCCGTGCGAAGAGCGTGCTCCGATATACCTTGTTCCAGGCATAGGTGTGCTCCCACGCCTCGCTTTCCTCCCAATAGACACGTGCCGAAGGCCAATGCCTGTCGGGCAGCACCTGTTCGTGCTCCGAGCTGTGACCGGCATGCACACGCACTGAGTATTCCAGTATGTCGGTATCCTCATTCCTGTGAAGCAGGCTCATCAAAGCGGCGAAAGTGCCTGGTGCCACCTCGTCATCGGAATCCACGAAGGTCACATAGCGGCCTTTGGCCAGCCGCAGACCGGCATTGCGTGCATCCGACAGCCCACCGTTGGCCTTATGGCAGACGCTCATCATGGGGCATCCCATCGCCATTTCATCGGCCAGCGAGCCGCTTCCGTCGGTACTTCCATCGTCGATGAGCAGCACCTCCATGCCGCTCACCTGCTGGCACAGAATGCTCTGCAGACACCGCCTCAGGGTGTTGCGCACATTATATATAGGTATGATGACGGACAGTTCCATGCTCTGTAGGGGGCCATGAGCCTCCACGCAAAGTTACGGAAAAAAGCCTTGACCCACCAATATTCCCTGCCGAAAAGGCGAGAAGAAGGGGATTTCTTATTACCTTTGCCCTACACTATCAGGCTGGGGAGGGCGGTGCAGACGGTGGGAAAGCACGCTGTGCTGCCCTTGGATGTATGCCCGTCGGGGCAAACAAGCGGCCTGTAATCACGAGCAAGAAGCATAAAAGATGAAGATACTCTTCCTTGGCGACGCCTCGATGGCGCACTACAACCTCGCACTCGGCCTCAAGCGGCTGGGTCACGAAACGCTTGTCATCAGCGAACCATTGCGCTGGCGGCAGATGCCGCAGGACATCACCCTGGAGCGCAAGCCTGGTCGCTGGGGTGCCGTGCGCTATCTGTCCCAGGTGCTGACCTTGCTGCCCAGGCTCAGGGGGTATGATGTGGTGCAGTTGGTAGGCCCCAACTTCCTTGCACTCAAGAAGGAGCGCCTGCGCAAGATATACGATTACCTGCGCCGGCATAACAAGTGCGTGGTGCTGTCTGCCCTGGGAGATGACTACTACTGGGTGCATGGCAGCAGCGACCTGCACCTGTTCCGCTACGGAGACTTCAATATAGGTGACCAGGACCGACGGCTCACCTTCCCCTACGCAAGGGAGCAATACGAACAATGGAGCGAGGCGGAAGCCCACAGCCTCAACGAACATATAGCCCGCACATGCGATGCCATCACGCCCATATCGTATGAGTATTATGAGTGCTACCGGCAGTACTTTGTTGCGAAGACGCACTACATTCCGCTGCCCATCGGGACAGATAGCGCACGGCACCCCAGCGACCAGGCTCATGCCGCTGCCCATCGTGCCAGACAAGCCGGAGAGCACCACCTTCGGCATCCCCCAGAAGGTGCGCATCTTCATAGGCATACAGCGCCGACGCTCGCAGTACAAGGGTACCGACATCATGCTACAGGCAGCACAGGATGTGGTGAACCGCTACCCCACCCGCGCAAGCCTGACTGTCACCGAGAACCTGCCCTACAGCGAATACGTGCGAGCCATGGAGGGATGCGACATCCTGCTGGACCAACTATACAGCTATACGCCTGGTATGAACGGACTGATAGGCATGTCGAAGGGGCTGATATGTGTAGGAGGAGGCGAAACAGAACTTTATGAGCTGGAGGAAGAGAGCGAGCTACGCCCCATCATAAACGTATGGCCAACGTATGAGTCTGTGTTCCAGGCGCTCGAGCAACTGGTTCTGCACCCCGAGCAGATTCCCCTGCTCAAGAAGCAGAGCGTGGAGTACATCATGCGCCACCACCACTACAAGAAGGTGGCCATGCGCTATGAGGCTCTCTACGAATCGTTTTTTTGAACAAGCCAACCCCGCAGGTACGGATTTTTATGCCTACCTTTGTAGCTTGACACACAACTAAGAAGGATTTACAGTGATAGTATGTATTGCGGAGAAACCCTCCGTCGCACGCGATATAGCCCACATCCTGGGAGCCGACAGGCAGATGGACGGGTACATGGAAGGCAATGGGTACCAGGTGACATGGACCTTTGGGCACCTGTGTGAACTCAAGGAACCTGCCGACTATACGCCCCTGTGGAAACCATGGAGCCTGGGACGACTGCCCATGATACCGCCCCGCTTCGGCATCAAACTGAAGGCTGACCAGGGGGTGGAAAGGCAGTTCCGCACCATAGAGACACTCATGAGCCAGGCCACAGAGATAGTCAACTGCGGTGATGCCGGCCAGGAGGGTGAGCTCATCCAGCGGTGGGTGATGCTCAAGGCAAAGGCTTCGTGCCCGGTGAAGAGGCTGTGGATCAACAGTCTGACCGAAGATGCCATACGCCAGGGATTCCAGTCGCTCAAGGACCAGAGCGAATATCAAGGACTCTATGAGGCTGGTCTCATGCGTGCCATAAGCGACTGGCTGCTGGGTATGAACGCCACCCGACTCTACACGGGCCGCTATGGCTCTGGCCGTCAGGTGCTGAGCGTGGGCCGGGTGCAGACACCTACACTGGCACTCATAGTCAACCGCCAGCGCGAGATAGAGCACTTCGTACCCGTCCCCTACTGGGTGCTCACCACCGTCTATCGCGATACCACCTTCACCGCAGTGATGGAGGAGGGCGAACGAGGGTTCCGCACACGCGAGGAAGGCGAGGCGGCTCTGGCATCGATGGGCGAACTGCCATTCACCGTAACCGACATACAGAAGAAGAAAGGCACAGAGGCTCCCCCGCGCCTGTTCGATCTCACAAGCCTGCAGATGGAGTGCAACCACAAGTACGGCTTCAGTGCCGACCTCACGCTGCAGCTTATACAGTCGCTCTATGAGAAGAAACTCACCACTTACCCGCGTGTGGATACCACCTTCCTGCCCGATGACGTATATCCCAAATGCCCGCAGATACTCAATGGCTTGAGGCAATACTTCCCGCTGATGGAGCGTATCAAGGGCAAGCCACTGAAGAAGAGCAAGAAAGTATTCGACAACAGTAAGGTCACCGACCACCATGCCATCATCCCCACAGGTGTGCCTGCCGGCAGCATGAGCGAGATGGAGGAGAAGGTGTATGACCTCATCGCACGGCGGTTCATAGCGGCCTTCCACCCCGACTGCCTGTTCAACGCCACCACCGTAATGGGCCAGGTGGCCGATGTGAAGTTCAAGGCAACAGGAAAGGTGACCACTGACCCAGGCTGGAAAGTGGTGATGGGACAGTCCGACAGCGACAACACCCAGGACAAAGACCGCCAACTGCCCGACTTCAGAAAGGGCGAAAGCGGTCCGCACACGCCCGACCTGGCCGAGAAGAAGACCACTCCACCCAAACCCTACACCGAAGCGACTCTGCTGAGAGCCATGGAGACAGCAGGCAAGATGGTGGATGACGAGGAACTGCGTGATGCACTGAAAGAGAACGGCATAGGCCGTCCCAGCACGCGGGCAGCCATCATAGAGACGCTCTTCAGGCGGCATTATATAAGAAAGGAGAAGAAGAACCTGTGGGCTACACCCACGGGCGAAGAGCTCATCGACCTCATCCATGAGGACTTGCTCAAGAGTGCCGAACTGACCGGACGCTGGGAGAAGAAGCTGCGACAGATAGAGCGGCACGAATATGAGGCTGCTGCCTTCCTGGGCGAACTGAAGCAGATGGTGACCGACCTGGTGCAGACCGTGATGACCGACCCCACTCCGCGACGAGTGACAGTGACGGTGGATGAACCAGTCACCAAGAAGGGCAATAAAAAGAAGAAATAAGCGTTATTAAAGTATATGAACCGGAATATTCTCTCCTTCACGCTTCGCCTGCGGCAGGGACTTGCCCTGCTGGCCACACTTGCATCCCTGACCATAGTGCTCAGCGGGTGTGGAGCGGAGACGAATGTGAAGAAGGGTGACCAGTTCTATGCCATCGGCGAATACTTCGACGCATCTGCCGAATACAAGAAAGCCTACTCGCGCACCGCCATCAAGGACAAGCCCAAGCGGGCCGAGCGGGCATGGAAACTGGCGGAATGCTACCGCCACATCAACTACAACGCCAAGGCAGCGGGTGCCTACCAGAATGCATTGCGATATCACTACCCCGACTCGCTGGCCCTGCTCTATCTGGCACAGGCACAACAGAGGCAAGGCGACTACAAGAATGCGCTGAAGAACTACGAAGCCTACCTGGAGCTGGTGCCGGGCGACCAGCTTGCCACCAACGGCAGGCTGGGCTGTCTGCAAGCGCCCATGTGGAAGAAGAAGCCCACCCTATACACTATAAAGAAGGAGCCAGTGCTCAACGGCCGCCGCTCAGACTATTCGCCCGCACTCTTCGGCGACGAATGGGACCAGCTTTATATCACTACCACCCGCCCACAGATAGAGTCGGGAGAGATAAGCGGCATCACCGGCATCAAGAGTGCAGACATATGGGTGAGTAAGAAAGACGAGAAGGGCAAGTGGGAGCAGCCCACCAGCGTGGAAGGCGGACTGAACAGCGAATATGAGGAAGGTGCATGCTGCTTCTCGCCCGACGGACGCACGATGTACCTCACACGCTGCACCTTCGATGCCGAATACCCGCGATATGCCGAAATCTACACCAGCACACGCTCCGATGCATCGTGGAGCACCCCCCAACGGCTGCAGATAAGCAAGGATACCCTATCGAGCTATGCCCATCCCGCTGTCAGCCCCGACGGCAAGTGGCTCTACTTCGTGAGCGACATGCCAGGCGGCATGGGCGGACTGGACATCTTCAAGGCGGTGTGTGACAGCACCGGACAATGGAAGGTGGAGAACCTGAAATACCCCATGAACAGCAACGGAGATGACTTCGGAATGACCTTTGAGGGACTGCACAACAGGGGATTCTTCAGCACCAGCCGTGGTGACGCACGCGGATGGGACCACATCATGTCCTTTGAATGCCCCGAGGTATTGCAGACGGTGAAGGGTTGGGTGTATGAGAAGGACGGATACGAACTGCCCGAAGGGCTGGTGTATATGGTGGGTGACGACGGCACCAACCTGAAACTGAGCGTGCGAGGCGACGGTTCCTTCACCCAAGAGGTGAAGCCCCATGTGCGATACGTGATGCTGGGCACCTGCAAGGGCTACCTCAACCACAAGGAGGAACTCACCGTGGATACCAGCAGCGTGAGCCGGGAATATGTGCTGCAGTTCCCCCTGGCAAACATCAACGTGCCGGTGCTCATACGCAATGTGTTCTATGCCTTCGACAGTGCCGAACTGACCGCAAACAGCACGATGGCGCTGGACAGCCTGGTGGATCTGCTCAACGAGAACCCCAACGTGACCATCGAACTGGCTGCACACTGCGACTACAGAGGCAAGGACGAATACAACCAGCGGCTGAGCCAGCGGCGTGCAGAGAGCGTGGTCAACTACCTCTTGCAGCATGGAATAGCCGATGACCGCCTTACACCCGTGGGATATGGCGAGAGCCGGCCCAAGGTGGTGACGCGAAAGATAGCAGAGCAGAACGATTTCCTGCATGAGGGCGATACGCTCACCGAGGCGTTCATCAAGGCTCTGCCCGACACTGCACAGCAGGAGAAGTGCAACGCACTGAACCGCCGCACGGAGTTCAAGGTGCTGCGCACCACCTACGGCCTCTTTGACCTGCCCGCCAAAGAACCCAAGCAGGAAGAGGGAGATGCCGCAAAGGACAAGGACAAGCAGGAAGCGGACAACAACAAGGAGGCTTCTGCCGAAGAGAAGAAGCAGGCCGGGCAGTCTGTCGAATAGCCTTTGTGCACACACCCAGGGGCGCATCTCGCCCACCCCACTGTTTTCCCCGAAAAACCACAGCGCGCTGCAACCATCAACGCAGCGCACTGCACAGCCTCATGCACCGCACTGCATCGGAGGGTGCACCGCACTGCGCAAACAGCCCCAATCAGAAAGCCCTCTGCCAGCCAGCGCTCACACTGGACGGCAGAGGGCTTCTGCTTTCTGTCCCGAAATCCTATTTCCGGCTCTCCTTGACGATATGCGTACCCAGTGCAGGCACCATCTCCATGTCGCCGGCACCCTCCATGGCATCGGTCTTGGCGCTTATGTTGTCGAGATAGTTCACCAATGCAGCCTCGGGCAGGCAGGGTACCACGGGACTGCCAAACTCGCGCGTTCCGTGATGGGCCAGCACACAGTGTACGATGCGCTTCACCTCGTCGGCATCCACCCCGCGCTGGTCGAGCACATTGTGCAGTTTGTGCGCACTGATGTAGATGTGGCCCATGAGATACATGTCGGGCTGCGTTTCACCCTGCACATTGTACTCATACACCTTGCCATAGTCATGGAAGAGGATGGCCAGTATGCAGCGCTCCACCTTCAGCGGGTAAGGCAGGCAGGGATAGAGGCCCGAGAGCATGTGCAACATCTGATGGGTGTGGTTGAGCAGCCCGCCGGGAAAAGCGTGATGCATGCTTGTAGCCGCCGGGAAGCGGCTGTAGGGGGAATAAAGCTTGTCGGCAAACTGGCGGATGATGTCGGCTAGAGTGTCGTCGGTGCAGTAGGAGAGCAGTTGGGCTATCGTCTTGTCCCACTCCTCGCGAGCCACCGGACGCGGCAGGAGATGATAGAGCGGATGGCCGGCATCGGGGAATCCACCGGCCGCAAGGTCCTGTGCACCGCACGACTTCTTGCCTCCCTTTTCTGTAATCATATAGATGGTAACGAGCTGGCCCACCTCTGGCTGGGCTGTGGGAGCCAAGTCCCACACGGCAAGGTTGAGCGTTTCATCGGTGTTGGCAACCTTGAGCAAGGCATAAGGACTGCCCGTGCGTGTGGTGCCGTTGGTGCGTGAAAGTACAAGATATTCGTTCATGGTTTGCTTGTTGATTTATAGTAGAACTTATCAGCGAGCTGCCTGAGTATCAGCAGCGTCCATATCAAGCAGAAGAAGCACACGCCCTCGGCGGCCTTGTCAAGCCCGAGCGGTGCGAAAGGCAGCGTGCAGAGCGAGAAGAGCGTGCAGAGCGAGAGCAGCATGTGACGGCGCAGCACACGCAGCAGCAAGCGTCGTCCCCAGCGGTTGACAGCCAGCCAGGTGGTGAGCCCAAGCGCAAGCAGGAACACCTTGGTATCCCACAGAGTCTGCAAGGCCAATGTGGTCTGGCTGATAGTCTGGCTGAGTCCGGTGGGCGGTACAAAACGCCCCGAGGTGAGAGCCTGCCCCACACACAGCCCGGTGCCAATGCAGAAACCGATGACCATAGGCCAGCAGGCACGCTGGAAGAAGTGGCTTCGGGTGAGCCAGGACATCCACAGGAAGCCGCCGCAGAGCGGGATGGCTATACCATCATGAGTGTAGCTGCAGAAGATGCCCATGAGGAGCATGAGCACATAGATGTGCCCATAGTCGCGCCGGCGGATACGCACATATTGCCCTATGAAGAAGGGCACCATGCACTGCGATGCCAGATAGAGCACCGACTCGGCGTCCAGCGTGAGCAAGCCAGCGCCCCTGGGCAGGAAGAAGAGGAGGAAAAAGGCGGTGAGGGCTATCTCCTCGGGGCGACGGCCAGAGCGCACCAGGCGGCAGCAGAGCCACACCAGCAGCGTGAAGAGTGACGCATAGGAGAGCACCACAGCCCACAGGCGCCACATGAGCATGTGCCGGTGAGGGAGCACCCACGCCAGCAGGGCTGTGACAGCAAACACGGCCACATAGGTAAATATCTTTCTGTAATCTGTATGCATATCGGTCGGGCGCCATCGGGCAAACCGTCAGGCGCGGGTATCTACAACGACAAAGATACGGACTTATTTCCTTACCACATGCCATCGCAGGGCAGAAAAGCACCGACAGAAACAGACAATGCGGCAGATTATGTCAGTAGGCAGTCTGCCATTTTGTCCGCTCGGACACGTTTGGCACACTATTCGTATGATAAACGGTGGAGAGTAAAAATATAAATCAAAAACATACAAGAACTATGAACATCAAACCATTGGCAGACCGCGTGCTCATTGAGCCGGCACCTGCAGAGACCAAGACAGTAGGTGGTATCATCATTCCCGATACAGCCAAGGAGAAACCCCTGAAGGGTACAGTAGTGGCCGTAGGTCACGGCACCAAGGACGAAGAGATGGTGCTCAAGGTTGGCGACCAGGTGCTCTATGGCAAGTATGCCGGCACAGAGCTGGAGCTGGAAGGCCAGAAATACCTGATCATGAGACAGAGCGACGTGGTGGCCATCCTGGGCTAAGCAGCCGCTCACACATTATATATATTATAAGGACATTCAAGGAGGAAACAAACTATGGCAAAAGATATTAAATTCGACGCTGACGCACGCGAGTTGATGAAGGAAGGCATGGACAAGCTGGCCAATGCCGTAAAGGTGACACTGGGCCCCAAGGGCAGAAACGTGGTCATCGAAAAGAAGTTCGGCGCACCACACATCACCAAGGACGGTGTGAGCGTAGCCAAGGAAGTGGAGTTGAAGGACTCTTTCCAGAACGCAGGAGCACAGCTGGTGAAGAGCGTGGCCACTAAGACTGGCGACGATGCAGGCGATGGTACAACCACAGCCACCATCCTGGCTCAGGCTATCGTACGCGAAGGACTGAAGAACGTGGTGGCTGGAGCCAACCCCATGGACTTGAAGCGCGGTATCGACAAGGCTGTGGCTGCCGTGGTGGAGAACATCAAGGAGCAGGCCGAGCAGGTAGGCAGCGACTATCAGAAGATAGAGCAGGTGGCTACCGTGAGTGCCAACAACGACCCCGAAATAGGCAAACTGCTGGCCGACGCCATGCAGAAGGTGAGCAAGGACGGTGTGATCACCATCGAGGAGGCCAAGGGACGCGACACCACCATCGGAGTGGTAGAGGGTATGCAGTTTGACCGCGGCTATCTGTCATCTTACTTCGTGACCGACACCGAGAAGATGGAGTGCGTGATGGAGAACCCCTACATCCTCATCTATGACAAGAAGATAAGCAACCTGAAGGACTTCCTGCCCATCCTGGAGCCTGCTGTACAGAGCGGCCGACCCCTGCTGGTGATTGCCGAGGACGTGGATAGCGAGGCTCTGACCACACTTGTGGTGAACCGTCTGCGCGGCCAGCTGAAGATTTGCGCCGTGAAGGCTCCTGGCTTTGGCGACCGCAGAAAGGCCATGCTGCAGGATATCGCCATCCTGACAGGCGGTCTGGTAATCAGCGAGGACACAGGTCTGAAGCTGGAGCAGGCTACCATCGAGATGCTGGGCACCTGCGACAAGGTGGTCATCAGCAAGGACAACACCACCATCGTAAACGGTCACGGCGACAGCCAGAACATCAAGGACCGCGTCAACCAGATTAAGAACGAGATAGCCTCAAGCACCAGCGACTACGACAAGGAGAAGCTGCAGGAGCGTCTGGCGAAGCTCGCCGGCGGCGTGGCCGTCATCAAGGTCGGTGCTGCCACCGAGACCGAGATGAAGGAAAAGAAGCTGCGCATCGAGGACGCGCTCAACGCGA
>OQWM01003699.1_pt1 | contig 10139 bp, 10 predicted proteins | sample 1691531 | NCBI WGS metagenome assembly OQWM01 (sample SAMN03418257, study PRJEB22391) | human gut metagenome | biome: human-gut; feature: organic feature; material: feces | host: Homo sapiens | place: Tanzania | collected 2013-01 | reverse complement strand
TTTCCAAAGCACAGGAAGCCACCGTGAACGCAGAAAAGTTTATGAATGTTGTCCGGCGGCATACCAGCTTTGAAGAACTTACCCCTACTCTGCTGCGGGAGTTTGTAGAGAAAATTGTTGTGCATGAGTGCAGCTATGACGAGAACAAGACCCGCAGACAGGACATTGAGATTTATTATTCTTTTGTTGGCAAGGTGGACTTGCCCGAATAACCGCCCGACCTATCCGACACAATGCGCAAGTGCCGGATAGGAACGGCAAAATTTTTTACACTTCTATTGCTTCTTTATCACACATCAATAAAGGTGCAGGGCTTGAACAGCGGCGCCGATGATTATCTTGTGAAGCCGTTCGAGCTGGAGGAGCTGGTGGCGCGTCTGCATGCTCTCTGCCGCCGCCAAGGTCAGTACAGTGCCGATAATCTGCGTTACGGCGCTTATACGCTGGAAAGCTCAACCTATTGTCTGGCGTATGGCGAGCGGCGCGTGGAGCTGCATCCGCGTGAGTTCAAGCTGCTGGAGCTTTTGCTGCGCAACCGCGGTCAGGTTATTCCGCGTGCTGTGCTGCAGGAGCGCATCTGGGGCATTGACAGCGACGTGACGGAGAATAATCTTGATGTGCATATCCGTCTGATTCGCAAAAAGCTTATGGAGCTGAATGGCGAGGAGCTGATTAAAACGATGCGAGGCGTGGGTTATTATGTGGAATAAGCCTTTTGAAAAGCTGCGCAGGCAGATGACCTGCGTCTATGCTGCAATTTTTGGTGTTTTGATTCTGCTGATTGTAGCTGCTGCCTATACCTTTATCTGGTGGGAGATTTTGGCGCACGAAAAGGATAATCTGATTGCCCAGAGTTACCATGAGGGCGAGGAATGGGTGGAAACGCGTGAGGCGCCCTGTTCTGAGGCAGCTATCCGCAGCGGCAAGATGTTAGCATATTTTGTGGATGCGGACGGCGCGACGGTGATTTTAAATCAGCTGGGCAATGGCGAGGCAGGGCAGGCGCTTCTGCGGCACAAGGGCGACTGGCCGAAGCAGCTGGACAGCTCGCGCATGCTGCGTATGCATGGCACGAGCGGCGAGCGTTATCGCTATCTGGCGGCGGTTGCTCCTGTGCTGGACGGAGATAAGCGCGTCGGCACGCTCTATATGTTCAAAAATATGGATTTTTATTATGCGGCAGCCTATAAGACGCTTTTTTGGCTGCTTTGTATGGCGCTGGTGTTGTATATGGCGGCCTGCTCTTTTGGCTATTGGCTAGCGGGACGCAATATCCGTCCTATCAGCAAGATGTATGCAAGGCAGAAGCAGTTTACGGCAGATGCTTCGCATGAGATGCGCACGCCGCTGGCGGTGATGAAGCTGGCGGTGCAGGGACTGCGCGAGGATGAGGACAGCAGGCTGAGCGAGTTCGCCAAGGAGTCGGTGGAGATGCTTGACAGCGAGGCGGACAGGCTCAGCCGCCTGACGGAGAATCTTATGACGCTGGCGCGCAGTGACGAGGATAATCTGCCGGCGTATACGGAGCGGGTGGATATGACGGCGTTGTGCCATAAGGTTGCGGCGCAGCTCGCTCTGCTCGCTGAGCAAAAGCAGATTGTGCTGAAGCAGGAGCTACAGGCTGATTTGTCCGTGCAGGGCGATGAGCTGGCCTTGTCGCGGCTGCTGATTATCCTGCTGGATAATGCGCTGAAATATTCTGCGGCCAAGACAACGGTGACGCTGTGCGGCGCAAGAGTGAAGGAGCACCTGGTCCTTGAGGTGCGTGACGAGGGCTGCGGCATTAGCGACGGGGAGAAGACAAGGGTTTTCGACCGCTTCTACCGCGTCGATAAGGCGCGCAGCCGCAGTCAAGGCGGTCTGGGCCTAGGTCTGTCGCTGGCGTGGGCGATTGTGCATCAGCATGGCGGCAGCATCAAGATTTTTGACAACCAGCCTCAGGGCACGGTTATGTATGTGCAGCTGCCCTTAAGCGCAAAATAAGGTTAATTTAACATGAAAACCCTCTTCAGTAATCGTTAAGCAAGGGAGCTTATACTATGCTTAACGAAAGGCAGGGCAGATGCTCTGCTGCTGAAGGGGGATTTTTTATGCCGCGAAAATATTGGCTGATGCTTTTTCTAGCTGCCGCAGTGCTGCTTTTTGCAGGTAATGGCAGCCTGCTGGTTACGGACAGCGTGGAGTCTAACTATGCGCTGACGGCAAAGGAGATGGTTTTGAGCGGTGACTGGCTTTCGCCGCAGATTTATGGCCATTATTGGTATGATAAGCCGATTTTCTTTTATTGGCTGACAGCCTTGGCTTATAAAATGTTTGGCTTTACGGAGTTTGCTTCACGCTTTTTCCCTGCGCTGTTTGGCTTGGGTGGTCTGGCATTGGTGGCATGGGGCGGCAGCAAGCTGGACAATGAGCGCAGCGGCTTTTGCAGTGCGCTGGTGCTCTTGAGCAGTGTGGAGTTTTTTCTTATCAGTAAATCGGTGATTACTGATGCCGTGCTGTTCTTTTTCTTCAGCGCAACGCTGCTGTTCTTCTATCTTGGCTATCGCGACGGCAAGGCGAGCTATTGGTATATCATGTATGGTGCAGCAGGTCTTGCAGTGCTGACGAAGGGGCCGATTGGCGTGCTGCTGCCGGGACTGATTATTACGCTGTTTCTTTTGTGGCAGCGGGACTGGCGCGTGCTGAAGCGGATGCATCTTGTAAGCGGCACGCTGCTGTGTCTGGCAGTGGCTGTGCCCTGGTATGCGGCGATGTACAGCCTGCATGGCAGTGATTTTATCAATACCTTCTTTGGTACGCATAATTTTTTGCGAGCAACAGTTTCCGAGCATCCGCGTGACGATGTGTTTTATTATTATACGCTCGTAAATTTATTGGCACTTTTTCCGTGGAGCGGCCTTGTGCCCTGGGCTGCTTATAAATGGCAGAAGGCTGGACGGCCTAAGCTGACGGAGCAGCAAAGCTTCTTGCTGCTGTGGGCGCTGGTGGTTTTCGTATTTTTTCAGTGCATGGCCACGAAGTATATTACCTACACATACCCTCTGCTGTTCCCTGCCAGCCTGCTGCTGGGCAGCTTGCTGGCTAAGCAGGCAGACTGCGTAAATGGCGGCTATATGTTCTTTGTCGGCGGCGGCTTAGGCGTGCTGCTTGTCGCCGGCTGGTGGGCGGAGAGCAGCAGGCTGGTGGCGGCGGAGCTGCTATTTTTGCTGCCCTTGGCGCTCATTATCGGCGTGCTGCTCGACTATATAATCCGTCTGTGCTCGGGCAAGCGTGCTTACAGCATTGCAGCGATGTCGGTGGTGTTTTACATCGCGCTGGTGTTCAGCATTGCTGTGCCGTTTAGCGAGCAGCGCAGCGCCAAGGATTTGGGCGAGATGCTGACAGCGCAAAATGTTCAGGAGGTAGGCTTATATGGCAAATATCCTACGTCCGCAGTTTTTTACAGCAGCAGCAGAATCGTCAAGCTGCTGCATGAGCAGGAGGTGGCAGACTATGTGCCGCAGGGCTTCTCGTGGACGAGTAAAAACGTTATGCCTTATGCAACGCTGGAGCATAATCCCTATAGAATGGTTGTGGTTACTCCGTCAAGCTATAACAGCTTCGTGGCTAAGCAGTACGAGCAGTGGCAGGTCGTCGATGCTGACAGCAGCTGGATTATGCTGCGGTTGAAGAAAAGCTAGGCTGAGATATTTAGGCAAAAATAAAAGTGCTTGCGGCAGATTGCCGCAAGCATTTTTTGCATTAAAGCAGAATTAAGCTTTACAGGATATGTTATAATAAGTAATTGATAACTTGCTAGGAGGCATGGTAATGCATAATAAAAATTCTGCTATGGCGTTTATTGTTTTGCTTGGCGTTGTCAGCTTGTTCAGCGATATGACGCATGAGGCAGCAACGAGCATCAAGGGCGCGTACTTGTTAATTTTGGGAGCAAGTGCTTCAACTATTGGTTTTATTTCTGGTGTGGGCGAGCTTTTAGGCTATGGCCTGCGCTATCTTTTTGGGCGGCTGGTGGATAAAACGCATAATTATTGGGGCTTTATGCTTTTAGGCTATGCTGTGGACGTTTTTGCTGTGCCTGCGCTTGCCCTTGTCCATCGCGATGGCTGGATTGCCGCCTGCGTGCTGCTCGTCATTGAGCGTATTGGCAAGGCCATAAAGAAGCCTGCGAAAAACACCATTCTTTCTTTTGCGGCAACGCAGGAGGGAGTTGGCAAAAGCTTTGCGATACAGGAGGCCTTGGACCAGCTGGGTGCCTTCATCGGACCTTTGCTGCTTTATGTGGTCATGCTTTATAAGCACGGCGATGAATATGAGGTGTATAATTCGGCCTTTGCTTTCCTGACTCTGCCTGCTGTTTGTACGCTTGCTTTCCTGCTCTTCGCCAAAAGACGGTTCCCCAATCCTGAAGCCTTTGAGCCGGAAGCTAAGGAGGGAAAAAAGACAGGCTTCGTGGGCAAAAAAAGCTTTTATTTGTATCTTGCAGGCATCAGCTGCTTTGCCTTTGGCTTCGTAGATTTTCCGCTGGTGACTATGCATTTGGCGAAAAACAAGCTTTTTGACGACAGTGTGCTGCCGCTGCTTTATTCCGGCGCCATGCTTGTGGATGCTGTTGCGGCGCTCTTCTTTGGCTGGCTGTTCGATAAAATGCGCACGCGAGCACTTGTTATATCTACGGCCATTTCGGCCTTTTTCGCTGTCTTTGCCTTTGGCATGACCTCGCCTGCTATGATTATGCTGGGCGTGGCTTTGTGGGGCGTGGGCATGGGCGCGCAGGAATCCATTATGAAGGCTGCTGTTGCGACGATGACGAGCAAGGAGCATCGCGCCAGCAGCTATGGTGCATTTGAATTTTTCTTTGGCCTGGCATGGTTCTTGGGCAGCTGGGCTCTGGGAGCAATTTATGATTATTCGCTGCATGGCTTTATCATAATTTCTGTAGCAGCACAGCTTGTTGCCTTGCCCTGTTACCTTTTAAGCGAGCGCAGCCTTGCTCACGAAGGCTAAGCGTGCAGTTTTCTGCTTCAATCTTTACACTTCGCTATGTATTCGTGTATACATAAAAATGTTTGAGAAAAAGGCTTGCTTTCTGCAAAAAGTGTGTTATAATAGCGTACATAAGTAAATAACGAGTGGATGATGTATATGGGAGAAGGCACTGCCTACCGAAGGAGCAAAACTCTCAGGTGCTTAATTTTTAAGCAGGAACCGTATGCTGACACAACTCTGGAGAGTCCCTTAAATGGGCGCCGAAGGTGCAAAGATGTCTTCTGAAATTCAGAAACGTCCTTATCTCTCAGGCCAGTGGACAGAGCAAAGCTTATGTGATGGCGCTATTGCCTATCATATGTCATTGACTTTTACCGGAGTATTATTTTTGTACTCCGGTTTTTTATTTGCTTATAAATTAAGAGGAATTTCGAGGGAGATGTTCAAATTATGTTGGAAACTTTGAATGCAATTGATTCGTTTGTCTGGGGTCCGCCGCTTCTGGTGCTTTTAGTCGGCACCGGTATCCTGCTGACCTTTCGTCTGCAGCTGCTGCAGGTCTTTAAACTGCCGCAGGCTTTAGGCTTAATCTTTAGTGCTAAGAATGATGGCAGCGGTGACGTAAACAGCTTTAAGGCTCTGTGTACTGCACTTGCCGCAACCGTTGGTACCGGTAACATCGTTGGTGTTGCAACTGCTATCAAGGCTGGCGGTCCGGGCGCACTGTTCTGGATGTGGATTGCTGCCTTCTTCGGTATGGCAACCAAATATGCAGAATGCCTGCTCGCAGTAAAATATCGTACCGTTGACGCTAACGGCAATATTTCCGGCGGCCCGATGTACTACATCGAAAACGGCTTGGGCAAAAAATACAAACCGCTGGCAGTTATGTTTGCAGCCTTCGGTATTCTGTGCGCATACTTCGGTATCGGCACCTTCGCTCAGGTAAACTCCATCGTAGAGATTACGCAAATCTCTGCTGGTATTCCTGTTATCTACACCGGTATCGCGCTGACAGTTGTTGTTGCTGCTGTAACCATCGGTGGTCTGAAATCTATTGCTACTGTTGCTTCTAAGGTTGTTCCGGGTATGGCAGTGCTGTACTTCTTTACTACCGTTGGTATTATGATTGTTTTCGCTGATCAGGTGCCTAACGCTATCGCAACTGTTCTGAACAGTGCCTTCAATCCTACGGCTGCACAGGGCGGCTTCCTCGGTGCAACTGTTATGCTGGCAATGCGCAGTGGTGTTGCCCGCGGCGTATTCTCTAACGAATCCGGCTTAGGCTCTGCGCCTATCGTTGCTGCTGCTGCCAAAACCAAATGGGCAGCTGAGCAAGGCTTGATTTCTATGACCGGTACCTTTATTGATACTATTGTTATCTGCACCCTGACCGGCCTGTCTTTGGTTGTTACCGGCGTATGGTGCGGCGATCTGAACGGCGCGGCTATGACCGAATCCGCCTTCACGATGGCCTTCCCTAGCTTTGGCAGTCTGCTGCTTCTCGTTGGTCTGGTGCTCTTCGCCTTCACCACTATCCTTGGCTGGAACTACTACGGCGAACGCTGCGTAGAATATCTGCTGGGCGTTAAAGCTATCCTGCCGTATCGCATTATCTTCATCCTGCTCATCGCTTGCGGCCCCTTCCTCAAGCTTGAGGAAATCTGGGTTCTGGCAGATATTGTTAACGGCCTGATGGCTATTCCTAACCTTATTGCTTTAGTAGCTTTGTCCGGCGTCGTTGTTGCTGAAACCAAGGCTTACCAAAAGCATCTGCAAGAAGTAAAAAATAAATAAGCTATATTCATCCTCAATATAATATAGCAAAGCGGCACTGTGCGACTCTCCCCAGAGTTTCCACGGTGCCGTTTTGTTTTTGTTGAGCCGTATTTTTTTTAGAGCAAGGCTTTTGGTTTGCGGCCAAGGCACAAAATACACTTTAGTTTACAGTTTAGTATGTATGCGTGTATACATATCGCCAGATACTTGTTTTTTAAAAATGATGTGCTATAATAAGATACATAAGTAAATAACGAGTGGATGATGTACATAGGAGAAGGCAATGCCTACCGAAGGAGCAATACTATCAGGTGCTTATTTAAAGCAAGAACTGTGTACGGACACAACTCTGGAGAGTCCCTTGAATGGGCGCCGAAGGTGCAAAGATGTTTTGGGAAACATCCTTATCTCTCAGGCCAGTGGACAGAGGAAAAGAAATGATAGTGCAAGCTATCAGGGCCGCTGACTAACCAGAGTATTAAAGAATGTACTCTGGCTTTTTTATTTACTTAGGGAACTTTAATTACGAGAGGGGAAATCATCATGTTGGAAACTTTGAACGCTATTGATTCGTTTGTCTGGGGCCCGCCACTATTAGTGCTCCTTGTCGGTACTGGTATTATGCTGACGATTCGTCTTGGCTTGCTGCAGGTTCTGAAGCTGCCACAGGCGATCAAGCTTATCTTTTGTGCTAAGAATGATGGTCATGGTGACGTAAACAGCTTTAAGGCACTGTGTACGGCGTTGGCGGCAACTGTTGGTACAGGTAACATCGTTGGTGTTGCTACAGCAATCAAGGCCGGCGGCCCGGGTGCTTTGTTCTGGATGTGGCTGGCTGCCTTCTTCGGTATGGCAACCAAATATGCAGAATGCCTGCTGGCAGTAAAGTATCGTACTGTCGATGCTCACGGCAATATTTCCGGTGGCCCGATGTACTACATTCAAAACGGTCTTGGTAAAAAATATAAACCCTTGGCAGTAATGTTCTGTATCTTTGGTATCATGTGCGCATACTTCGGCGTAGGTACCTTTGCTCAAGTAAACTCCATAGTTGAGATTGTTAATATTTCTGTTGGCGTACCGGTTATCTACACTGGCATTGCTCTGACGATTTTAGTTGCTGCTGTAACCATCGGCGGTCTGAAATCCATCGCTACCGTTTCCTCGAAGGTTGTTCCGGGCATGGCAGTGATTTACTTCGTAACTACCTTAGGTATCCTGATAGCTTTTGCTGATAAGGTTCCGGCGGCTATCTCTCTTGTTATTGAAAGCGCCTTCACTACTACGGCTGCACAAGGCGGCTTCCTGGGCGCAACTGTTATGCTGGCAATGCGCAGTGGCGTTGCTCGTGGCGTATTCTCCAACGAATCCGGCTTAGGCTCTGCTCCTATCGTAGCAGCTGCTGCCAAAACCAAATGGCCTGCTGAACAAGGTCTTGTTTCTATGACCGGCACCTTTATTGATACCATTATCATCTGCACGATGACTGGTCTGTCCTTGATCGTTACCGGCGTATGGTGCGGCGACCTCAACGGTGCGGCAATGACCAATGCTGCCTTCACGATGACATTCCCGGCTTTCGGCAGCATCCTCCTGCTGGTTGGTCTGGTGCTCTTCGCCTTCACGACCATCCTCGGCTGGAACTACTACGGCGAACGCTGCATCGAATATCTGCTGGGCGTTAAGGCTATCCTGCCGTACCGCATCGGCTTCATCATCCTCGTAGCCTGCGGCCCCTTCCTGAAGCTGGAAGAAATTTGGGTTATGTCTGATATCGTAAACGGCCTGATGGCTCTGCCTAACCTGATTGCACTGGTTGCTTTGTCTGGTGTAGTTGTTGCAGAAACGAAGGCTTATCAGCAGCATCTTAAAGAGGAAGCAGAAATGGTTCCTGCAAAGTTAGCTGAAGAAGCAAATGATTAAGCTAATCCCATCAATATAATATAGTAAAGCGGCGCTGTGCGACTCTCCCCAGAGTTCCCACGGTGCCGCTTTATTTTTGCGTTTTTCGACAAGGCGGCCAGTATTTGCTATAATAGAAATATAAAATTAAGGCACAGGAGGACATTATGCAGTATATAGCTTGCTACGGCGACTCATTAGTACAGGGCTTTCCCTTCGGCCCGCGTTATTCGTGGACAGCAGAGGTGGAGAAGCATACGCAAATAAAAATGCTCAATTATGGCATCTGCGGTGAATGCTGTGATGACATAGTTTTTCGTGTGCGGCAATATGCCTTGCCTGCCTATGTACAGCATATATTGTTTCTTGGTGGAGCAAATGATATTTTGCAGGGGCGGAAGCTGGACGCGATTATGCATGATTATCAGCGTCTGTATGAATTTTGTCAGGATAAGAATTACAGCCTGTGTATCATGCTGCCCTTTATCAGTGCCGACGAGTGGATGAACCGCCATCTGCTGAATTTAAAGCAGGAGCTTGAAGCACATTTTTCTGAGAAGGCGTTTCTGCTTGATGTGCAGCCTGCTATAGGCCTTGATGCAGGCGCACGTAAGCGAGCCTATCTTGATGGCGTCCATCCGATTGCAGGTATATATACGGCGATAGGCGCATATGCGGCACCGAAGCTGCAAGCCTGGATTCAAAAGTAATGCTTAGGCAGCATGGCTACTGTTAATAAATTTGTAATGAAAGAAGGTAATTTCTATGAGTATTATTGGTAATATTATCTGGTTTTTGTTTGGCGGCTTTTTGGCAGGCTTGATATGGTTCTTTTTCGGTTTGCTGTGGTGCTGCACGGTTATAGGTATTCCTGTAGGCTTACAATGCTTTAAGTTTGGTGTCCTGATGGATACGGTAAACAGATGTGCATATGCGTTTTTACCTTCATCTGTAGCCACTCCGAAACCTACCATTTTCAATATAAACAGAACAATTAACATTCATATGGATGGAAAAGTTACTGTTGATGAGGAACTGGCGGCTGATATTGAGGGAGATCCGTTAAAGATAGGGGTAAGTCCTTCCCTTATGAAGGGAATCTTGAAAGCCTATCCTAATGAAGAAATGGAAATTTATTTCTACGGACGGAGAAGTCCTATCGTATTTATGGGAAATACGGCAAAGTTTCTTTTGCTTCCCGTAAATATTCAGGATTGATAGTTTGACAGCCTTCCGTTGGAGGGCTTTTTTGTGAAATAGAAAGAGATCTGAATGTATCAGATCTCCTTTCGCAGTTAAAGTTTCTTCTGCTCATAATCTCCGCAGCGGAGAAATCAGGAGTTGCATCCCAATTATATAAATAGCATATGCTATTTACTTCAAATTATTTCTTTGTAGAATTATCATATACCCTCAAACTTGCAAGGCGGAACTTCTTCTCATGTTTCTGAAGCTCGCCCGGTATCTGA
>OQWM01003697.1_pt1 | contig 10143 bp, 9 predicted proteins | sample 1691531 | NCBI WGS metagenome assembly OQWM01 (sample SAMN03418257, study PRJEB22391) | human gut metagenome | biome: human-gut; feature: organic feature; material: feces | host: Homo sapiens | place: Tanzania | collected 2013-01 | reverse complement strand
AACGTGAGTTAGAGGCACAGGAAGCAGAAGAAGGCGAGCAGGTTCATATCGTTATGACCCAGCAAGATCAGCAGCCAGCAGATACACAGGTCTTCTCAAGAGAGATGTTTGCATCAAGAGAACCTATCTCGGCGGCTCGGGTGCGGCATTCTCGATTGACATAAATTCGCTGCTTCCTCAACTCATAGGTATAGCGATTACATCAGCAATGCATTTATGGAAGAAAAATACACTGCTGAGCATATCAATAGGCACGGTGTCATATATGCTTCTGATACATTTTGTATTTTGAAAAACAAAGGCGACTCATTCGTAAAGAACGAGCCGCCTTTTTACATTATTTATCTATTTATCGTCATCGACCTCTTTTGCGTCTACCTCAATATCGGATACAGAATCTACCGCATCCTTTACCTTGTCGGTCATATGCTTTACCTGAATGAGTGAAACCACTCCCAAAACAGCATACACGATAAACGAAACGCCGATAAAACGAACTATTCCTTCGGTAAGTTGAGATGATTTTGTTATCGCAACTATACCGAAAATCACCGTAACAACCGAAAGAGCCATGGTCAACCAGCCTGCCACTCCGTGAAAAACGAGGGAGCGAATCGAAGTTGCTATATTAACAAGACCCGAAGTTGTGATGAATATGCCGAACAGCACTACGATAATCGAGATTATTGCCCGATACCGTGCACAAACTATTATGCCGCATATCAGCACCAAAATGCCGAGCACAAGCGGCAGAGACGATGTCCTGTCTGCTATATAGGTGATTATGGCAATCAAGCCTATCGCTATCATGGAAATTCCGACAATCAGCGATATATAATCTATACACTGCGACGGAAATGCGATAAGCACAATTCCCAACACAACGGCAACAGCAATGGTACCTATGGAAAATTTTTTCAGTCCTTTTATAAAATCCGTCATACCTTAATTATTCCTCGTTTTTACTCTCTGCAATAACCTTTTGAGCAATGTGCTCGGGGCATCTGTCATATCTCGCAAACTCGGTGGTGAACGAGCCTCTGCCCTGAGTAATCTGCCTCATGGAGGTTGAGAATGTAGTCATTTCCGACTCGGGCACTTCGGCAACAATCTCCTGCATACCGTCACCGCTCGGAGTCATACCGAGAACTCTGCCTCTGCGCTTATTAATATCGCCGATGACATCGCCCATTACCTCATCATTACAAACTGCATTAAGCGTAACAATCGGCTCAAGAAGAATAGGACCTGCGTCCGGAATACCTGCCTTAAATGCAAGCGACGCCGCCATCTTAAAGGACATTTCCGACGAGTCTACCGGGTGATAAGAGCCGTCATAAAGAGTTGCCTTAACACCCACCATAGGATAGCCTGCCAGTACGCCCTTTTCCATAGATTCCCTAAGTCCTTTTTCTACCGCCGGGAAGAAGTTTTTAGGCACTGAACCGCCGACAACTCTCTCTGCAAATATAAGTTCTTCTGTATCGTACGGTTCAAATTCGATAAATACATCACCGAACTGACCGTGACCGCCGGATTGCTTTTTGTGTCTGCCCTGAGCCGAAACCTTACGTGTAATGGTTTCCCTATATGCAACACGGGGTTTTTCGAGCGTTGCACTTACATTATATTTTGCCCCGAGTTTTGACAAACATACATCAAGATGTTGCTCGCCGAGTCCCGAGAGAATCGACTGATGCGTTTCGTTATTAACTTTATACGAAAGCGACGGATCCTCCTCAATCAGTTTTTGAAGAGCGTTTGAAATCTTTTCCTCGTCGCCTTTCTTATCGGACTTAATCGCCATAGAATAGCACGGAGTAGGTACGTTAACTCCGTCAAGTGTTACTACCCTGCTCTGCTCGCACATAGTGTCGCCCGTCTTAAAGCCGTCAAGTTTTACAACAGCACCGATTTCACCCGCCGATATTTTTTCTGCCTCACTCTGCTTAATACCGAGCATATTAACGATTTTTCCAACTCTTTCGCTCTTGCCCGTACGTGAATTTACAACAGTTTTGCCCTGAACGATTTTGCCGGAAACAGCCTTAAAATAATTCAGTTTTCCGATAAACGGGTCGGCTACGGTCTTAAAGCAGACTGCGGCAAGCGGTGCATTTTCGTCAACGGAAATTTCAACAGGCTCACCCTGTGCGTCAACAGCATATTCAGCCTTAGGTGCAGGACAACAATCCTTAATGAAGTCAAGAAGCATATCAACGCCGGCACCGGTAAGACCCGAAAGAGCAAATACAGGAACAACGCTGCCCTGAGCAACGCCAAGTGACAAACCTTTGAGTTTATCCTCTTTGGTTAGCGGCTCACCGTCAAAATATTTTTCCATAAGCTCATCGTCTGTGCCTGCGACAGCCTCGCTGAATACCTCCTTAACCGCCTCAAAACGAGCCGTATCATCGTGGATAATATCCGAAACCTTTTTATGAACTCCGTCATAGGTATAGGCCGTATCGTCAATCATATTATAGTAACCGGCAACCTTGCCTGCGGTAATAATCGGAACGACAACGGGACACATAGTTGTGCCGAACTTTGCAACCAATCCGTTAAAAGCCTTATAAAAATCGGCACGCTCATCGTCCATTTTTGAGGTGACGATAATACGAGCCATTCCCTTTTTGCCTGCGTTTGTGAACGCTTTTTCGGCACCTGCCGCCAAGCCCGAACGAGCGGAAACCACTACTATGGCGCTGTCTGAGGCACGGAGTCCTTCCGCTGCACCCATAGCAAAATCAAACAATCCCGGAGTGTCGATTATGTTAATTCTTGCGTCATCATATGTAAACTGCAAAAGTGAGGAGGAAATGCTGACTCCTCTTTTCTTTTCTTCGACATCGCTGTCGGATACCGTATTTCCGTCTGTTGTCCTGCCCATACGCTCCGTCACACCGGCAACATTAAGCATTGCTTCTGTAAGAGTTGTTTTGCCCTTTGAGGCGTGACCTACAACAGCTACATTTTTAACTATGCTCATAAAGAACACTCCTTTTAATTTATCATTTGTTAAAATTGTATAATATTATTTGTATCGTGTCAATATGTTTTGTTTATTTTACATACATTTCACAAAAACGCATATATTTTTTTGTGTAAAATTGAAATAAGAAAAATCATTATCTATATTTTATGGTGAGATATAATGCGATATGTGAGAATTTGTGCAGTTTTAATAAACTTTTTTAATATTCTTGCAATTAAAAATTCGGTATAGTATATTTATATATTATAATCATATGTATTGGAATGGAGAGGAAAATATGCAGTCAACAGATTTAACGCTTATTGACGGTGTGCTCGGTAAATATGCCGATGTGCCCGGAAGTTTAATTACTGTTTTGCAAAAAACGCAGGATATTTACGGCTACCTGCCAAAAGAAGCAATAGAAAAAATATCCGACAGAATGAATATACCCGAGAGTGAAATTATGGGGGTCGGCACATTCTACACCCAATTCAGATTTCAGCCGGTGGGCAAGTATCTCATTATGCTGTGTCAAGGCACTGCCTGTCATGTAAATTCGTCACAACTTATTCTCGAGACAATAAAAGACGAACTTCACATAAACGACGGTGAAACCACCGAGGACGGACTGTTTTCGCTCAAATGCGTGGCGTGCCTCGGCTGCTGCTCGCTGTCGCCCGTTATGATGATTAACGACAACACTTACGGCAGTCTCACTCCCGATAAGACAAAGCAGATACTCAAAGAATTAAGGGAGGCGGCAGAAAAAGAATGAGAATTGTAATAGGAGAGGGTTCCTGCGGAATCGCCGCAGGCGCAGAAAAGGTAAGACAGGAATTATTAAAGCACGACCTCGGCACGGCTTCGCTCGACATTGCGGGTTGTATCGGTATGTGCTATCTCGAGCCGATTGTGGATATTTATGACGGCGATAAACTTATTAACCGCCTCGTCAAGGTTCAGCCGAGCGACGCTCAGGCTATTGCAGAATATGCAGTAAGCGGCGACGAGAGCAAAATAGAAAAATTAAAAGTCAGCGCAGAGGACAGCGAATTTCTCTCAAAACAGACGAGAATTGCGCTTAGAAGATGCGGCATTATCAACCCGGAAGAAATTGACGCTTTTATCAATGCCGACGGCTACACTGCACTCAAAAAATGCTTAACCGAACTGACCCCGGAGCAGGTTATCGAAATCATAAAAGTCTCGGGACTTGCAGGCAGAGGCGGCGCAGGATTCCCCACATGGTTTAAGTGGAACGCCGCAAGACAGAGTGCGGGAGACGAGAAGTATCTCATCTGTAATGCGGACGAGGGCGACCCGGGTGCATTTATGGACAGAGCGGTTATTGAATCGGATCCGCACACTCTTATTGAGGGTATGCTCATCGGTGCTTATGCAATCGGTGCAAAGCATGCGGTTGTTTATGTAAGAGCGGAATATCCTCTCGCCATAAAGAGACTTGAAAAGGCTATCGAACAAGCAAGCGAAAGAGGCTTAATCGGAGATAACATTTTCGGCAGCGGTTTTTCCTGCGACTTTACCATTAAAGCAGGAGCAGGCGCATTTGTATGCGGCGAGGAGACGGCACTTATAGAATCGCTTGAAGGTCACAGAGGAATGCCGAGGCTCAAGCCTCCGTTCCCTGCCGCTTCGGGATATTGGCAAAAGCCGTCTAACATAAACAATGTTGAGACCTTTGCAAATGTATCATGGATAATCAACAACGGCGGCGAGGCATTTGCCGCAATGGGCACAGAGGGTTCAAAAGGCACAAAGGTATTTGCCGTAACAGGCAAGGTTAAAAGAAGCGGCCTTGTTGAAATTCCTATGGGCAAAACGCTCAGAGATGTAATTTTCGACATCGGCGGCGGTATGAAAGGCACTAAGGCATTTAAGGCTGTTCAGATGGGCGGTCCGTCGGGCGGATGCATTCCCGTTGATTTAATCGACACCGTTATCGACTACAAGGTGCTCGGCGCAACCGGAGCGATTATGGGCTCGGGCGGTATGGTAGTTATGGACGAGGACACCTGTATGGTGGGCATGGCTAAATTCTTCCTCGACTTTACAGCAAAAGAAAGTTGCGGAAAATGTATTCACTGCCGTATTGGTACAAAGAGAATGCTCGAAATTCTTGAGCGAATCACAAAGGGTCAAGGCAAAAACGGAGATATTGAACTTCTCGAAGAACTTTGCTACTCAATCAAAGACGGCGCACTCTGCGGCTTAGGTCAGACGGCACCGAATCCGGTACTTACAACCATTAAATATTTCAGAAACGAATACGAGGCACACATTAACGAAAAGAAATGCCCAGCAGGCGAATGCAGTGACCTTATCGAATACAAAATTATTGAGGACAAGTGCAAGGGTTGTACGCTCTGTGCAAGAAACTGCCCGGTTAACGCTATCGAGGGCAGTGTAAAAGTTCCTCACAAGATAGACATTACAAAGTGCATAAAATGCGGAAAATGCTATTCATCATGCAAATTCGGCGCAATCATAAAGGCGTAAGAGAGGAGGAATAATAATGCTTAATTTAACAATCAACGGTAAAAATATTACGGTAGAGGAAGGAACGACAATTCTTCAGGCTGCCAAAGACAACGGCATATATATTCCCACTCTTTGCTACGATGACGCAGTAAAGGTTTACGGTGCGTGCGGTCTGTGCGTGGTAGAGGCTGAGGGAATACCGAAACTTCTGCGTTCATGCTCGGCAAAATGTACCGAAGGAATGGTAGTAAACACGGAGAGCAAACGAGTAGTTCAGTCGAGAAAAATCGCTATGGAACTTCTTATGAGCGCACACGACGGCGACTGCATCGCTCCGTGTCAACTCAACTGCCCTGCAAGAACAGACTGCCAGGGATATGTAGGTCTTATCGCAAACGGCGAATACGAAGCGGCATTAAAATTGATAAAAAACAAAGTATCACTCCCTGCTTCAATCGGCAGAGTTTGCCCTCACCCGTGCGAAACCGCGTGCAGACGAGGCAAGGTTGACGAGGCAATCAACATCGCTCAACTTAAAGCATTTGCCGCAGATATGGACTTAAACAGCGACAGTTATCTTCCCGAAAAGAACGCACCCACAGGCAAGAAAATCGCAATCATCGGCGGCGGACCCGCAGGCTTAACTGCGGCGTACAGACTCGCAATATCGGGTCACGAGGTAACCGTTTACGATATGATGGAAAAAATGGGCGGTATGCTCAGATACGGTATTCCGCAGTACAGACTGCCGAAAGAGGTGCTCGATAAGGAAATCGCAATTATAGAAAAACTCGGCGTTAAGATGATAAACGGCGTAAAACTCGGCAAGGACTTTACCGTTGCGTCACTAAAGGCACAAAATGATGCTGTCATCGTCGCCGTAGGCGCATGGAAAAGCAGCAGTATGAGAACCCCGGGCGAGGAACTTGACGGAATATACGGCGGCATTGATTTTCTCAGAGCAGTTGCGCTAAAGCAGGAAATCAATATCGGCGACAAGGTGGTTATCTGCGGCGGCGGCAACACCGCAATGGACGCTTGCAGAACGGCGGTAAGGCTCGGTGCAAAAGAAGTTTACTGCGTTTACAGAAGAACCAGAAACGAAATGCCTGCCGAGGATATAGAAATCACGGAGGCAGAGGAAGAGGGCGTACAGTTCAAATTCCTCACAAACCCGATTTCTTTTAATGGCAAGGACAAAAAGGTTAAAAGCGTTACGCTTCAACTTATGGAACTCGGCGAACCCGACGCCTCGGGCAGACGCCGCCCCGTTGCAATCGAAGGCAAGACAGAAGAACTCGATGTTGACAGCGTTATCGTTGCTATCGGTCAAAAGCTTGTCTGTGAAGATGTAAGCGAACTTAAACTTACCGACAGAGGCAATATTGAGGCTGACATTGACACCTTTAAGACGAACATAGAGGGCGTTTTTGCTATCGGTGACGCTACAAACAGAGGCGCCTCAATCGCAATAGAGGCTATCGGCGAGGCTAACAGATGCGCTCTCAGCATCGATGCATACCTAAACGGCGATGATATTGAGACAAGAGTACCTTATATCAGCAGAAGAGACGAAGAACTCATCGACTTTGAATCAAAAGAAAAATGCCCTGCAAGAAAGCCGAAAGTGCTCCCTGCCGCAGAGCGTAAAAACAACTTTGACGAAGTTTGTCTCGGCTACACAGAGGAAGATGCAAAAGCTGAAGCAAGCCGCTGTCTCGAATGCGGATGCAAAGAATATTACAAGTGCAAACTTCTCTCGGTTGCTCAGAGATATGACATTCACCCCGAAAGATTCAAGGGCGAAATGCCGCAAAAATACACCGCTGACTCAAATGAATTTATTGAGCGCAACAGTGCAAAATGTATACTGTGCGGTCTTTGCGTAAGAAGCTGTAAGGAAGTTATGAATATTTCCGCAATCGGCTTGCTGGGCAGAGGCTTTAAGACGGAGGTCGCTCCTGCGTTTAATCTTCCGCTTGACCAAACGAAGTGCACAAACTGCGGTCTTTGCGTAGAACTTTGCCCGACAGGAGCGCTCACGGAAAAATCATCTCTCAAAAAGCAGGTTCCGCTCAAAGAAGAATACTCAGAGCAAACCGTTACAATAGACGGCGAGCAGGCTGAGGTGCTCGTTTCGAGATATGACGGAAAGGTTATAAGAGTAATTCCGAATGACAGGGTGTCGAGAAATTCCGCTCTCTCCAGAGAAGAACTCAAAAGCCTTATTAAATAATTCATTTAACCGACAAAACATTCTATGAGTAAATCTTTAGAAAAATTCGGCAAAGCGGCGTATATTATTCTGTACCTGCTTTGCTGCTCTATGATGAGCAGTAACAAACTGAACAGCCTTTGGGGCACGGCAGGATATACGCCGTTTATATATTTTAAGCTGATACTCGTATTTTGCGTTATGTTTACGGCTACGCTGTGCATAAAGGAATACGCCGATTTCATAGGCAAGACGATAATGTTCTGCACCGCAGGAGTCGGCATACTCTTTGGGATTGATTATTACACGCTTAAAATAAGCGGCACAATCTTCCTTTACAGCGTATGGTGGATTGCGGCAATAGTGATGAGTGCACTGGGCGTTTTTGTTGCTTGTGCGCTGAGCATAAAAAACAAAGAGTATCCCTTGCTTTTTAAGCGATTCGTTTACGGCATAACTCCGCTTTATGCCATAACCGTTATTATTTGCTTTTTACGCATCCCGGCAAACAATCTGAGCACAAACTTTATTCCGCTAGCCGGTACGTTCCAAATGCTCAAAGCGTTTTTAAGAAATCCCGGCGGCGATTTCGAGGCACCGCTTTTATTCTTCGGCAACATATTTATATTCACTCCCCTGCCTATAATCATCAAAGGTTATTTTCCAAAGCTGAAAAACAAAAACATGCTCCTTATAGGCATACTCACACCGCTCTTTGTAGAGGGGTATCAGTATATATTTAAGTGCGGCGATGTGGATATAGACGATCTCATAACCAATTTCATAGGATTTATGATAGGACTCGGAATATACAAACTCATTGAAAAGAAAAAACTCAAAGCATAAAAAAGACAGTGTTTCGTACAATACGAAGCGCTGTCTTTTGCTATAAGAAAATTATTTACTTAAAAACGAAAAGCCGAGAACAACCACACCGAGAATTAACAAAATTACACCGGTTGCACGGTTTAGAGTTTTTGCACTTGCCTTATTTGCAATCTTAGCGGCAATTCTCGCAAAGATAAGAGTAAAGGCTATGCACAAAACGAGAGGCAAAACCTCGGGTTTATCACCGATAGCAAAATGTGATACCGAACCCGTAAAAGCGGTAAAGGTCATAATAAAGACGCTTGTGCCGACTGCGGTTTTAAGTTCATAACCCATAATACTCGTCAAGAGAAGCAACATCATCATACCGCCGCCGGCTCCGATAAAGCCGCAGATAAAGCCGACTATACTGCCGCAGACAACGGATTTGATTATCATTGATTTTTTCGACCGGGTAAGCATATCGTCCTTTGTGGTCATAACGGGCTTTACTATAAATTTAACGCCCAAAATCATCGTCATAAAAACGGAAAAATTACCCATGGTCGTTGACGGAACAAGGCTGGAAACATAACTTCCGACAACGGTAAAGACAAGCACGCTTATCATCATAACGAGTCCGTTTTTTATATCGAGATTTTTATTCTTGCCGTATGTAACGGCACTGACGGCACTTGCAAGCACATCCGATGCAAGCGCAATGCCGACGGCTGTGTACGGCTCCATGCCCAAAAATGTAACCAGTATAGGCGTAATAACAGCCGCCGCACTCATTCCTGCAAAGCCTGTACCGAGACCTGCGCCCATTCCGGCAAACAAACATACAAGCACTGTAATTAAAGCAGACATAATTATTTATTCCTTCCTTTTTTTATATTATCGAGCATTTTCATATGCAGCGTTTCAAACGCTTTCTTCTCGCTGTCGCTAAAGCCGTAAAACAGTGAATCGCCGAATTCCTGCTGAACCGCTTTGCCAAATCGTGCAACCTCAATTCCCTTTTCGGTTAAACTGAGGTGAATGCTCTTTTTGTTATCATCGCATTTTTTACATTTCAAAAAGCCTTTATCACTCAGACTATTTACACTGACGGAAACCTGAGACTTTGGAATCTTCCTGATTTTTGAAACCTTCGCTGCGGTGTCGAATTCGCTATTGTTATATAAAAACATAACAATATCCGTTTCCGCTTTTGTAAGCGAAAACTCTGCCATTATTCGCTTTTTATAGACGGAATATTCGTTTTCGGCTTCTAATATAAACATCCAAAAATCACTGATAAACATATCACCACTCCACAAAATAGTTCAATTTTGAACAATATTATTATAGTTCATTTTAGAACTATTGTCAAGAGAAAAGAAAAACGGCTCTGCAATGTGATAATTCACACTGCAAAACCGTTAATTAGTTAAAGTTTATTTATTTCATCAACAATGCTCAGCATATTTTTTTCGAGTTCCGATTGTTGTGCCGAGTCATCATTGCGATTACTTCAATCCTCTTTTGTACCCTTTCTGCGAGAAACAAGTTCACTAAGTATTTCCTTATGCTCAGCATCTGTCATGGCATATTTGAGAGTAGGAATAGCTGAAAGAATCATACCGATTGCCGGAGGAAT
>OQWM01003692.1_pt1 | contig 10144 bp, 6 predicted proteins | sample 1691531 | NCBI WGS metagenome assembly OQWM01 (sample SAMN03418257, study PRJEB22391) | human gut metagenome | biome: human-gut; feature: organic feature; material: feces | host: Homo sapiens | place: Tanzania | collected 2013-01 | reverse complement strand
ACTATTAAAATGCAAAAGTGCAGCGAATATTGCACAGTATGAGAATAAAAAATATAAGAAACTTTGACAATAAAACAAAGTAATACCAACACATAAGGGTGCGCCAAAACTCACGGGAAATTGAGTTTGAGCACACCCTTTTTATGTTATTTACACCTAACCATTACTTCATCATATCAACGAAGTACTGGTGTATGCGAGTATCATCATTGAGTTCGGGATGGAATGCGGTAACAAGCTGTTTGCCCTGCTGTGCGGCAACAATATGTCCGTCAACAGTAGCAAGCACCTTAGCATCGCCCGATACACTCTTGATAAATGGGGCACGGATAAATGTCATTGGCACATCATCGCCAACACCTTCTACCTTGCTCTCCACATAGAAGCTTCCAAGCTGTCGACCATAGGCGTTGCGGCGCACATCTATATCCATTGTGGATATACGACTGAACTGCTGACCTTCAACAGTCTTAGCAAGAAGTATAAGTCCGGCACATGTACCAAATACTGGCAAACCGTTCTTTATGTCAGATACGATAGGCTCAAGCAACCCCAGATCCTTAAGGAGCTTAAGCTGAACTGTACTCTCGCCACCCGGAATAATAAGACCATCCTTAGGCTGTTGCCAATCAGACAGCTGGCGTATCTCAAAGGTTTCGACACCGAGACGCTGGAGCATACGCTCGTGCTCTATGAAGGCACCTTGAAGTGCCAATACAGCAACTCTCATTATACTGTCTCCTTTAAGAATTACTTGCCACGCTCGGCCATGAGCACCTCAATCTCGTGCTCGTTGATACCTACCATAGCCTCGCCAAGGTCCTCAGACAACTCGGCAAGCTTCTTCGGGTCGTTGAAGTTGGTAACTGCCTGAACAATAGCCTTAGCACGCTTTACTGGGTCGCCGCTCTTGAAGATACCAGAGCCAACAAATACGCCCTCGGCACCAAGCTGCATCATAAGAGCAGCATCGGCAGGTGTAGCTACACCACCGGCAGCAAAGTTTACTACAGGAAGCTTACCGTTTTCGTGTACATACTTTACAAGCTCGTAAGGAACCTGCAACTGCTTTGCAGCCTCGTACAACTCGTCCTCAGACATAGATGTAAGACGACGAATCTCGCTCTGCATCATACGCATATGGCGTACAGCCTGAACAACATCGCCAGTACCCGGCTCGCCCTTTGTACGAATCATAGTAGCACCCTCGGCAATACGGCGCAAAGCCTCGCCAAGGTTCTTGGCTCCACATACGAAAGGAACATCAAACTTGTTCTTGTCAATGTGGTAAACATCATCTGCTGGAGAGAGAACCTCGCTCTCGTCGATATAATCAATCTCAATAGCCTGCAGAATCTGTGCCTCGGCAAAATGACCAATACGGCACTTTGCCATTACTGGGATAGACACAGCTTTCTGGATGCCCTTGATCATCTTAGGGTCGCTCATACGTGACACGCCACCTGCTGCACGGATGTCAGCGGGGATACGCTCAAGAGCCATAACAGCACATGCTCCTGCTTCCTCGGCTATCTTGGCCTGCTCAGGAGTTGTAACGTCCATGATAACACCGCCCTTAAGCATCTGAGCCAAGTTGCGGTTAAGTGTTTGTCTATTTTCTGTCATGATAACTTTAAATAAATTAATGTATAAATATAGGTTTCTTAAACAATTTTGAATCTGATGCGGAAGGCATGCTTCATCTCGTCCCAGTTGGTACCAAGCATTACGAAGCGTCCTATCTGCGATGTTGACCTAACGTGTTTGCCTATGCATGGGCAAACATCATAGTCGCCAATGTATACAAGGCGTACTTTCTCGGACACGTCAGCAGGCAGACGGTTGGCATCCACCTCCTTAGGAAGGTTGTCACGGTCAACTACCTCATATCTTACAGGCAGGTCGGCATCGATAAGCTCGTTCATACGATCCTCGATAGCCTTCTCTTCCTTGCGCGACGGTTTGTGGTCGATGATGAAGGTTATCTTACTCTTCTTGCGCTCTATGTGCGCATTGTCCGAACGCTTGCATCCGAACATCCTGACCATAGTCTGGTTGAGAAGGTGCTCGGCAGTATGTGCAGGGGGATACTCTTCCTTATTGTGTTCGTTGAATGTAATATCGCTATCCATCTTCAAGTTGAATTTAATGATTTTACAATCGTTGGCACCAATCTCCACATCCACAAAGTCGTCTGTCTTGAAGTTAGCCTTTACCGTAGACTGTCTTACCATATCCGTGCCTAAAATGTCGCTCTTGGGTATGCCCAAGAAATTGAAGGCATGCTCAGGAATGTTTACCTTGACGCTTACAGCCTCATTGGCAAAGTTGGCTATAACAAGCAACATCTCGTTGTCGGCCTTACGTATGAAGGCATACTGCTTTTGTGCTATATGCTCATTTACGTACATAAGGTCGAAGAACTGTCCTTCGCCCACTGCCTTCTCTGTGCTTGCTATAGACAATATGCGGTCGTACATGGTAGAAAGCTTGTGCTCGTCTGCAGTAGACTTCTTTGCTACAAGTGCACGATGAAGAGAAGGAACGGTCCAATAGTCGAATATGGTGGTACGTCCATCCTTACCACTGAATCCCTCGCTGTCCATTCCACGCTCGCCATATTCCTGTCCGGCATACACCATGAATGGATTAGAACGCATAAGCATATTGACAGCCAATGCAGGATAGGCTCTGAAGCCATCGCCGGCAAAATAGTCGCTCGCTATGCGTTGCTCATCATGATTCTCGAGGAAGTAGAGCATGTGGTTGCTAATTTTGTCTACCCATTGCCATGCTGTTGTAATCTGCGATGTTGGGCAGTTGCCACAAATCACACCACGCATTGTGTCGTACATTCCCACCTTATCATATAGATAGTCGAAGCCTGCCTCTACATAGTGTTTATACTCCCATGGATTGTAAACCTCGGCAATGAATATCATTGCAGGATGAGCTTTCTTGACTTGCTCTATAGCCCAATGCCAGAAGGCAGTAGAAACCATTTCTGCCATATCGCAACGGAAACCGTCTACACCCTTTAATGCCCAATATAGCAGAATGTCAAGCATCTTGTGCCATGTATTGGGTATTGGGTCGAAGTGTTCGGAGCGTCCGCCTGCGTCGCAATAGTCAACACCATAGTTCAGCTTAACGGTTTCGTACCAATCGTTGCAACTTGGAGATGCACAGAATTGATCATTACCTGTAGCTTTAGCAGGGAACTCGCTATATGGTTGAGACTCTCCGCCATAGAGGTCTATGTTTGGAGAGAAAGGTGTATTGACGCAATAGTAGAAGTTGTTGTTTGCATCAAAAGCCTTTGTCTTGTCATCATCCTCGCCAAGATCGCCGTCGCAGGAAAGCGTGACGCCGTCAACATCCATATCGATGAGTTTGCCATATTTGTTATATCCGTAGAAAACCGGACGATAAGAGCCATACCGAGGCATCCGCACCGCATAGTCGGCAAAACGTATCTCAGCCACCTCCTCATCGTCGGGAGCGTGGAGCACCGCAAAGATGCCGTTGCCCACCGCACGTTCAGGCGACACACACGGACGGTTGATTGTGCCTTCCATCGCGTCCCACATCAATGTAGAGCCGCCGCCGTCGAAATCAAGAGCGTCGTAGCATCCGTATGAGCGCATAAGGTCGGCACCCTGCGGATAGGTAGTGCCGCTGCTGATGGTGCTGCGTCCGTCGATGGCGCAAATCACGAGCATCGTGCGCTCCTTGTCATAGCCAATCAGTGTGCGTGGATTGAACGCGTCGCGAGGATTGATCCAACGGTTCGCCTCCATCACCGTCTCGCCTTCGCGAAGGATTTTGACATCGCCGCCTATAATCTCCTGCACGCCCTCGGGCTTGAGATTGCCATACGACGGCAACGACAGCGAATAGTTGACAGTAATTTCATCACCCGGTTTCAGAGACCGCAGCTTCTCGATGTTTGCCGTAGCAGCCTTGTCGGCCGAGATGACTATTCCGTCGGCAGGTATCGCCATATTTCCGCCGTCGTAAGCCGCCTGGCTCACCACCATTTTCAGATTCTTGTTCAATGCCCAAGTTTCGCCGGGAGCGAGCGTGAAAGCCACTTCCACGCCTCCTGCCGCCGTCTTGGTGTATTTTCCCATATAAGAGTTGTAGACCACCGTTTCTCCGTCAAGCCGATGGAAATTAGCATTTGAAATCGGCATCTCCACGCCGCCTATCGATGCGCTGTACGACAGGTCGGTGGCATCGATGCGCATATATCCATCCTTGTCGATTATAAAAGCGTTCTCACGGCTCACCCAGTCGATAACGTCGGGCGACATCAGTTTTCCACGGCTTGCGCTCGACATGTTTGGATAGCCCACGATGCCATATTGAGAATACGGTCCGCCGAAACTTCCGGTGATGAAAAAGTCGCCGTTCACACCCGTAAGATAGCGTTCGCCCTCCACTGAGTGACGCCGTCCCATCGAAGTCACCGTTTCGGCGTTAAGGCAGGAGTCGTTGCCAATCTCCACCTTGAATTTCACATTTTCTGCCTCGCGGAGCATTGTTTTTATCACAAACGCCTGAATGCGCGTGTTTCCTGTGGTCGAGCGGTATTCAAGCGCGGTGCGTGTCATGCCCGGACCGCATTTGTAATGACGCAGCGTGTCGACGGTAAACGTCTCGCCCTGCAGGTCGACAGTGGATGGGGTTGAAAAAGCCGTTGCCGAAGCGACAAGCGTAAAGCAAACGGCTGCAATTGGTTTAAATAATTTCATAATGGTTCAATGTCTGGTTTGTTCTTACTTGATACAAAAGTACGTGATTTTTACGAAAAACCGTACGATTCCGCCACATAAAAAATGCAAGGCGGGGCATCCCTTCGAAGAGATGCCCCGCCTTGTGTCTGTTGCCCATAGGCACAAAGCCTACAGCTCGTAGTCAACGCAGGCGCGCATATCCTTATGCTCACCGAGCAGCCCTGCCGCAGCCACATGCGCCGGATGCTTGGCATAGACCTCCACATCCGCCATTTTATCGACAACTGCGGTGAGAACCACGTCCCACGTTTCTGCCGGATTCTGATTGAGCCCCACCTCTATCGAGCGGAGCACGTCGATTTTCTCAGGAAGCGCCTCCAGGGCGGCCTTGAACTGAGAAGCCACGGCGCGGCGTTCTTCAGCCGTGCCTTTGAGTTTGAACATTACGATATGCTTTACCATCGTTGTATATATTTATTTGGTGTTATACATTCTTTCACGTGTAGCCTGCACTTTCTCGTCGGTGAGATAGTCGTCGAAGTCCATAATCTTGTCGATGATTCCGTTTGGCGTCAACTCAATCACACGGTTGCAGACCGTCTGTATGAACTCGTGGTCATGGCTCGACATCAGGATGTTGCCCTTGAATGCCTGCAGCGTGTTGTTGAACGCCTGGATCGACTCAAGGTCGAGATGGTTTGTCGGAGAGTCGAGCACAAGAGTGTTTGCATCGGTCATCATCATCTTGGCAATCATACAGCGCATTTTCTCGCCACCGGAGAGCACAGATGCCTTTTTCAGCACCTCCTCGCCCGAGAACAGCATTTTTCCGAGGAATCCTTTCAGATAGATTTCGCTCGAGTCGTTGCTGTACTGGCACAACCAGTCGACAAGGTTCAAGTCAGTGTTGAAGAACGAGGTGTTGTCGAGCGGCAGATAAGCCGTAGTGATTGTCTGTCCCCAGTCGTAAGTGCCGGCGTCGGCCTTACGGTTGCCGTTGATGATTTCAAACAAAGCGGTCATGGCGCGCGGGTCGTGGCTCAGGAACACCACCTTGTCGTTCTTCTCAATCTGGAAGTTCACATCGTCGAAGAGCAGGTCGCCGTCTTGAGTGGCTTTCAAGCCCTTCACCTCAAGAATCTTGTTGCCCGGCTCACGGTTGGGCGTGAAAATGATTCCCGGATAGCGGCGCGACGATGGCTGGATTTCCTCTACATTGAGTTTCTCGAGCATCTTCTTGCGGCTTGTGGTCTGCTTCGACTTAGCCACATTGGCGCTGAATCGCTGGATAAACTCCATCAGCTCCTTGCGCTTTTCCTCTGCCTTCTTGTTGGCTTGCTGCTGCTGGCGGAGAGCCAGCTGGCTCGACTGATACCAGAAACTGTAGTTGCCGGCAAACAGCGTTATCTTGTTGTAGTCGATGTCGAGGGTGTGGGTCGACACGGCGTCGAGGAAGTGACGGTCGTGGCTCACAACGAGCACCGTGTTCTCGCAGTTTGACAGATAGTTCTCAAGCCAAGCCACGGTTTCAAGGTCAAGGTCGTTGGTCGGCTCGTCGAGAAGCAGGTTGTCGGGATTTCCGAAAAGCGCCTTCGCCAGAAGCACGCGCACCTTCTCCTTACCGCTGAGGTCTTTCATCAGCATATAGTGCTTGTCTTCCTTGATGCCCAGACCGCTGAGCAATGCGGCAGCGTCGCTCTCTGCGTTCCAGCCGTCGAGCTCGGCAAACTTCTCCTCCAGCTCAGAGGCGCGGATGCCGTCGGCATCGCTGAAGTCTTCCTTTGCATAGAGGGCGTCTTTCTCTTTCATGATAGCCCAAAGCACGGTGTGTCCTTGCAGCACGGTGTCCATCACCGAAAATTCATCAAACTCAAAGTGGTCCTGGCTCAACACCGACATGCGCTCGCCCGGTCCTTGCTGAATCATGCCGTGGGTCGGCGTCAACTGTCCTGAGAGGATGCGCATCAACGTACTCTTTCCGGCGCCGTTCGCGCCGATAATTCCATAGCAGTTTCCTTGCGTGAATTTCAGATTCACATCCTGAAAAAGCACACGCTTGCCGAACTGCATTCCTAAATTGCTTACAGCTATCATAATTTACCTAATATATACCTACTTGAATCAGGGTGCAAAGGTACGAATTTTATGCGACATCGGCAAATCGCATTTTTCCACAGCCGTTGCCGTCCAAAAGAAAGGGCGGCCCGCTGGGGTCGCCCTTTCAATATCAATTATTTGCTACTGTTTATTTCCAAGGTGTGTTCTGAGAAACAGCAGAGTTGGTCAATGCAATCTGGTCTCCAGGAATTGGATACAGATACTGACGAGCATCAAACGTACGCACGTGGTTGAATGAACCATCTACGTATTCGCCTTTCATATCAGGTTTAACAGTTGCTGTAGAAGCATTCGCACCTAAGAGGATGTTTGGATGCACTGAGCTGTCGAGGAGGTCGAGTTTGTGCCAACGAACCAAGTCCCAATAACGATAGTCCTTGTCCATAATCAACTCGCAACGACGGCAACGGCGAACTTCCCAAATCAAGCTGCTTACGCCCATATTGTTAGCAGGGTCGTTCATTGCAGTCAACGATGCTACAGTCTGGTCTGGAAGACCAGCACGCTCATAAAGCTTGTTGAGAGTGAGGTTCATGTCGGCATCTGTAAGAGTGCCGAGCTCAGCCTTAGCCTCAGCATAGTTCAAGCAGATAAGTGCTCCCCAATAGAGAGGTGCGCAAGTGTAGTTCTTCACTGTGTTCTGACGGTCGTCAATAGGCAACGAAGTGTTGTCAAATTTAGCTACACCATAACCAGTAGAAGAAGTCATCGCCATTGCGCCTGCACGCTGCCATGTCATGTCCTGATAGAAGATAACCGAGTCGACAGTCTCCGACAGACGTCCGTCGCGGACAGCGAGAAGATCTACGATTGAGTATTCACCCTTATCGTTGTAGACTGGAAGGTCTGACTTGTTCTCCGAAGTCAAAGCCAAAGGCTTGCCATCTTTGAAGAGATATGCGTCGAACGCGTCCTTTGTGATACCGTTCACCTTAGTAGAGGAGCAAGTGTAAGAAACGGTTGAGTGACACATATTCTGCTGGTCGTATGCCTTCATGAAAATAATCTCGCCATTCTTCTGGGCATCAGAGCGTACGCTCTGATACAAAGCCTTATAGCTTGCGCCGATAGGATATTTGCCAATCAGCTGCTCTGAAGCGCTGACGCATTCCTGCAAGTATTTGTTAGCACGTGCCTCATCGGCAGCATAGCCGTTTTCAGCAGCAGTACGATATTTGCAGAATGTGCCTTCCCACAAGCAAATGTCGCTCTTCACTGCCAATGCCAAATCCTTGCTCCAAACTTGCTTGCCGTTGTTGGCAGAGATTGTTGCAATCGCATAGTCAAGGTCGCGGAGCACAGAGTCCATAACCACGTCGCGGTTTGTGCGCGGACCGTAAAGAAGACCCTTGTCGTTAACGTCAACTTTGTGGTCAACCCAAGTCACATCACCATAGCGTTTCACCAAAGTGAAGAATTGGATTGCACGGTTCAAGCGAGCCTGACCCTCGAAGTTGTTGCGCTTCGCAGCCTCAAGTTTTGAGCTGCGCACGCCTTCGATGATTGACATACAGTGACGGATGTTCTCATACGGGCCTGAATACAAGCCAGATGAACTCGGAACGGTTTTGTTGTTCCATTCAGTAAATGAGTTACCAGCCTGGTCGTCGGAAAGAGTGCTGAAATAAAACTCACCGAGAGAGTTTCCACGACCATATCCAGAGAAGAAATTATACATATAGTTGCACTCCTGCTCAACGAGCGACTCATTGCTCCAGAACTCAGGGTTGCTCACCTCGTCCAGAAACAGCGTGCCGCCTTCCGCTTCATAGAAATACCCTTTCTTGGTACTATCCGCACCCGTGAACGCGCCCTTGACGTGTCCGAAGAAAGCTGATGGTGCAAGCTCTTTAGTGAGTGAACCGCAGTCCACCGCCACGAATGGCTTGCCTGCCCGTTTACTTTTGTCGTGCAGGTGGTGGGCAATATGTTCTTTACCTGTTCCGTTCTCTCCGAATATCATCACGCTCATATCGGTAGCGGCTACCAGCCTTATACGGTGCATGATTTTCTGAAATGCGGAACCGTCACGGGCGAACACAGGCATACGGCGTTGTCTTGCCTGACGTTCTTTCAGTATGGAACGGATCAGGGGGACAAGTTTATCCTCCACAAGCTGTTTGGGGATATAATCTATCGAACCGAGCTTCATGCTTTCCACTGCGGTATGCACTTCGGCATAGTCGGTCATGATAATGAAGGGTTGCATCTTTCCCTCCTTTCGCATCCAGCGCAAAAGGTCTATACCGTTACCGTCAGGCAGACGCAGGTCGGCAACCACGATGTCATTATCCGTTGCCTGTTGCAGATGTTTCTTCGCGGTTGAGAGATGGTAAGCCTTCATAGTGTGGTAGCCCTCCCGTGACAGCATATTGCAGACATATTCGCAATACACGATGTTGTCTTCCACCACAATTATTTTTGTCTTATCCATCTTCGTATTTTCTCCTTTCCTCTTCTGCCAACCGTATTATTTCCGCTCCTTTTTCCAACACGGCAGTCACAGTACGGCTTAACGCTTCACCATCCGGGAGTGTATCGCCATGAAGCAATCCGTAAAGTTCCCTTAGCGGTTGGTCGGCACGTAGTACTTCCCATGAGCTGCGCAGGTGGTGTGTAAGAGAATCCAGCTTTTGCAGGTCTTTCTCTGTTGCCGCATCCCGTACCGCCTGCATTTCTTTTTCAGTTTCCGTCATCAACTTTTCCAGCATAACGGCTTCATTGCCGTAGGACAACAAGGCTGAAAAATCCGGTTTCCCGTCCGGTGTTTCTTTTATGGCACACCTGTCGGAAACCTCCATCAACTCCGATATGGAGAACGGCTTGAACAGGCATCCGGCAAAGCCTTTTGCCAATAGTTCCCCTTTGTTACAACTGCCCGAAGCGGTTGCCACAACCACCGGGATTGTTGGTGAATTGCCCACGTTGGACGAACGCAACAGTTCCAGCAATTCGAAACCGTTTATACCGGGCATATTCAAGTCTGTCAGCAACAGGCTGTATTCTTTCTGGCGTATCATTTCCATCAGTGCCGCAGCATCGGTGCAAGTGTCGCAGTGTATTCCTTCTTGGGAATACATCTCTTTCAGCATCAGAAGTAATACCTCATCATTGTCAATGGCGACAACATCATGGAATTTATTGTTATGATAAACAGGTGTATTGCTTGTATATCCAAGCTGTTCTTCAGCTTCCTGCATAGAAATTTCAACTGTGAAACGACTGCCTTTCCCTTTCTTGCTGTCCAAACGGATTGTTCCGCCAAGCATCGACACAATATTACGCAT
>OQWM01003688.1_pt1 | contig 10147 bp, 10 predicted proteins | sample 1691531 | NCBI WGS metagenome assembly OQWM01 (sample SAMN03418257, study PRJEB22391) | human gut metagenome | biome: human-gut; feature: organic feature; material: feces | host: Homo sapiens | place: Tanzania | collected 2013-01 | reverse complement strand
TGGTAATTGATTCAGGAAAATAGGAGAAAAATATGATTGGAAAAAGGCTTAAAGCGAATATATTAAGTGCCGTATTGATTCCGAACATCAATCGTGATATGTTTCGTGAATTAAAACTTCTCAAAAAATCTTCTTTTAAGTTTGTCAGAGGCAAAGTAACAGGCAAAGTTGTACGTCTGGAAGTTTCCATAAATAAAGGTGTTCGATGCGTTGAAAAGAAGCTTGTCAGAGGAAAGATTACAGGTAAGTCAATGATTGCAATGAGACGTTTGTTAACACGTCTAAAGAATCAAACAGTTTCTTATTCTTCGTATTTGAAGCAGCTAAAAGACAATCCAACCTTGAAAGATAAACTAAAGATGTCTGCGCAAGGATCTTCTTCAAATTTGAAACATAACATGAATCTGTGCGGTACAGCTAAATGGTTTAGTAAAAATGAGCGTTATAAGAGATGGCTAAAATTGCCCAAATTACACATAGAGCCACACCATATTATCCCTTCCAATCCAACTACGGAAATGGGTAAAAATGCAAGGAATATATGGGTTAAATACTTCGATAGCGTGGATCATCCGTGTAATGGTATTTGGTTGGGACGACGTAGAGGGGCGTATCTTGGATTAGCGAAAGGCTCTAATCATAGTCCAAATTCTAAAGAATATGAACAAAAGGTGGCTATTGCTTTGGTGAATACGTTTAAAAAGTATAAGAAACAATATGCAAAAGATCCAGATAAGATGCGGCAGGTCTTAGCTGAAACTGTTGACAATATAAAATCGCAGATATATAAAGGAGAAATCGCTATTGGAAATGGTTCTCATGAAGTACATTCTGCATGGAGTATCTTTAAGGATAAGGCAGCATCAGATGTTATTTCTAATGCAGCTCGTAGTATAACAACTAAAATTGATAAAATTAAATAGTTATGAATATTTATCAAATTGATTTTGACTATACGTTTGCGTTGGCAGATATCAGATTCCTGCTGAAGATGGCGCAGCTCATGTACAGAACCGCAGATGGTTCTGCCGATGAAACCGCCAGTTTTGAACCTTACGAGCTCCTGGGCGTCTTCATGTGGTTCTCGAGCGTCAAGGAGTATTTCGCCGCCAACTTCCCTCACTTCTTCAGACCAGCCAAAGAGGGTGGCGAGCTGCGCCGTGAGGATATTCTGCCAGCCATGCAGGCGCAGATCAGGGCACTCACCGATGGTGATGTGACCAAACTGCAGGCAGTCTATAATACCGACTGCTGGGCTGCCCTTACAGAGCTTGATAACAAGGCACGTGAGGCAGAGGAGTTCAAGAAGCGCAACAGGCAAAATAGTTAAATTTACAGCACATGACAGAGAAAATCTTCGATTCCATCGCATATTTCAAGCAGCTGGCTGCCGAGTGCAGAACCTGCAGGGATTATAATTTTGTCGCAACAGAGTGTTCTGGACCCGATTCCATCCAGGGAGTCATGCAGCAGTTCCGCAAGGCATCCAACTTCATCATGGTGTCAGACACCGTTGACAGCAACACCCATTCCGTCGGAGAGGGTTTTTTTGACCGAAACGTCTATACCGTCTGGATACTGGCAGGGTACCGACGCGAGGACATGGCAGACCGTGAGCAGAAGCTTAACATCTGCCGCTACATCTTCCGCCAGTTCCTCAGCCGCATGCTTCACGACAAGAGCCGTGAGGCATACGACGGGCAGATGGAGTTCCTGGACCTCACGCAGGTCTATTCGAGCGAGCTGGGCAGATGGTCCATGAATGGCGTCACAGGCCTCTATTTCATGGTCACGTCAGACGAACCTATCGACATACAGTATGACGAGAGCCTATGGCAGACCAGTCAACCATAAACGACCTGCTCAAGTACGAGCATGGTTGGGCTGATGCCATGGGCGAGTACTGGCGAGAGCGCATGGAGCGGCTGCGTACCATCGATACCGGAGCATTATACCGCAGCATCAAGGCGCATATCGAGCAGGGCTCGATAACGACCATTGAGCACAATTTCCTCATGTACGGTATCTATGTTGCAGCAGGCGTTGGACCGGCTCATGAGTGGTACCGCTGGAGTCAGGGAGCTAAAATCCGACGCATCAACGGTGGAGATCTCAACTTCCTCGGCGAGGAATACCGAGAGGAGCAGGGACTTGACAAGCCAAAGAAGGTGGGTCCTGCATGGGGCGGCAGGGTTGCCGGTGGAGACCCGAAGGGACCTCGCGACTGGTTCAGCCGCAAGTATTATTCATCGGTGATGAAGCTCAATGAGCATGAAGCGGAATTCTACGGAGAACGCTATCAGGGCTTAATGGCATCAGCCATTACGGAAATGTTTACAGGCATAGGAGCCGCACGCAACCTCTAGGGAGCGTATTTTTATCGGTTCCATCGGCATATTATCTTTGCAGACAAAAAAAATGGCAGACAAATTAGACAAGAGCAACCTTCAGACCCTCTTCGAGGGCATCAGAGACGAGCGTCGCCTGCAGGCCAACACGGCAAACCGCATAGGCAATGCCTTCCTCTCGCTGCTGCACTTCTGTGCCGATGAGACCTCAGACCGGTATCTCAGCCGCAAGCATGACGATGCAGCCGAGGGCATGATTACCTTCCTGCGCGGACTCATCTCCGAGCAGATGGCGCAGTTCAAGGCGGGTGCACAGTTCGGTGACTTCGTGTCCGGACTATACAACGGCAAGGGAGGGCAGGTCGATGCCAGCGGCAATGCCGAGGTTGAGAGCATCACCGTCCGCACATACATGCGGGTCATGGAGCTGATTGTCAACCGCCTGTCAGCGCAGGAGGGTGACACCTTCTTCACGGAGAGCGACACCATCGAGAGCGTTGACAGTCTGGGCGATGGCTGCTATGGCTTACACCTCCGTTCCAAGTATAGTGGCTACTTCACGGCCCAGCATGTGGGCAACGTCATCAAGGGTGTGGTCAATAACATCGCCTCGGCAGCCAATTCTGGCACTTCGGCAGCCTACTACACCTCATGGATGAGAGTCAACAGCGTCAATGCGGTTAAGAATTACATCGAGGTCACCCTCTATCCTGATGCCGATGTTCCGGCAGGCAAGAATTTCCCGCCGTGCGAGCTCATGAACATCGCCCGTTATGGCAACCAGACTGAAGAGTCGCTGCAGAGCTGCTTCTACATCTCCAGTTCCGAGGGGCGCATCGTCAAGCTGACGGGCGTCACCAAGCCGATACTCGACGATTACAACTACGGCATGGTCTTCGGCGACATGCCCGAGTTCGTCAAGTCGCTCAACCTACCCATCGTCAAGGGCAGGGATTATCTCTATGCAGCCGGCATCATCACCCAGGACATCATACAGGTTGACTACCACGGCAAACCGATAGTTGATTATGTTGACCGGGGACCATGGTCAGAGGCGGCAGAATATTTCTGCTCAGCTCTCAATCCGGATACCGGCAAATTCGAGACCTCAGATGTGTGGTACACTGGTTGCAAGTGGCGTTGCCAGAAGACCGGAACCCACACCGCACCAAGGTGGAACAATACCGACTGGGCGATGATTGAGGGCAATCCGGCATTCACCATTGACTTTCTCGAAGACGAGAATATCTACGACTTCGACAACTTCCGCGCTCCGCTGACGATCGTTGCTACGCTCTACGGCCAGGACATCACCTCGGACATACTCGACAGCGACGTAGCCTGGACCAGATACACCGAGAACAAGGCCGGTGAACAGAGAGTAACCAGCGACAACATTTGGGCACTCGAAGTCGGTTCCAAGGCGGGCAAGGCTATCGTCCTGACCCAGTCAGACCTCTCCGTCGACAGCGAGGGAGTTCCGGCTAAGATCAGGTTTACGGCAACTGTTACACTTCGTGATGGTCTGGGCGATGAGGTCGCCCAAGATTCCATCACACTGGAATGTGTTTAAAAACATATAAACAATGAAATACAAAAGATTAGACATCAAGTACACGCCTCTGCAGGTACATTACTCCAAGTCCGTGTCAGGCAGCGTTCCGCTCGAACAGGCCTATGATGCTGATCAGGATGAGTATTCTCCTGATTACAGGCTGACGCCATGCGCCTTGCAGCCGGTCATCAGCATCATTGACCGAGATGGCATACTCCCGAGTGGACGTGTCAACAGCGAACTGACGGACATCGCCTGGTACAGAGTCGAGAACGGAGTGGAGGGCAATGCGCTGGTAACGACACCCAAGCAGCATGTCATCACATCGTCAGGCAATGATGCCGGCAAACTGCTCTGGTACATCAACGCAGCACCGCAGAAGCCGATACTGCTCCGCTTCAAGGCGAAGTACCTGGACACCCGAACCAACGAGGTGCGCAATATTACGATGGACTACTCCATCAACTGCAAGAATGCGACCATCTACAAGCCGACGCTGCTGCTGTCAAGCGGTGACCGCTTTTATAATCCGCTCCGTGATACCGACAAGCAGGTCATCAATGCATCCCTGCGCCTCGGATCAGAGGAGTGTGCCAAGAATAAGCGCCAGTTCGTCTGGGAACTTCTCCGGAGTCGTGGACAGTTTTCCGCAGTTACTGCAGATGACCTGGAGATCAAGATCTCCGATGATGGTGCATCCGTTACGCTGGACCGCTCTCTCATGGGCAAGCGCATCTGCATCAGATGCAGAGCCAGATACTCTGCTGCAGGCAATCCGGCAAGCGTAGAGCTCAACGATGCAACCCCATTCAAGATAGTCAACATCGTCAGGAGAATTCCGTTCTACGATTACGACATGATTGACATCGTAGACGAGGTGCTGCCAGATACCAAGCAGGTCAAGGCAAAGGCTACCATCTTCGACAATATCGGCGATATTGCAGACCCTACAAGAGAACTGCAGGTGCTATGGTGGATGGCACCGAATAATTCGGTACACTTCGAGAATGCTGTCCTCGTTGGACACGGCATGACGCCAACAGTATCTACAGATCTGCTTGACCCTAGCAGAGGTGCTATCCTGGCCTTGGAGGTCAAGGATTTGAATCCTTTGGCCTTGGCCATGGATGCAGACGGCAAGGTATTCGTGGATGCGGACGGCAATCCGTTTATTTTTCACTAATAATCATTTTTTTAAATATGGAAAGATACATCAAGGCAAACCGCAAGGTCGTGGAGTTCCTCCAGCTGACCGAGGACAGAACAGAACTTCCAGACGGCAACTTCATTCTCTGGTGCCAGGACATCCTGCCGCTTGGAGATCCTATCGTGTTTGAGGAGACGCTGTCCAAGATTGGCGCTATCGCCATGGATGGCCAGACAGCCCGTAAGGAGCAGGACGGCAAAGTGTGCAACAAGCTGCCTGTTGCTATAGACAGCAGATTCATCATGAGAGAGGAGGCAAACGATGAGTAGTGCTAGCAAATCAGTCAACATCACGTTCCTGCAGAAGATGGGCACTTTCACGCCGTCTATTCAGTCTCCTGATGGGGATCTCTACCAGGAGTACCAGAAGAACGGCGACGTCGTTACCGTCTATCCCGACTTCTCGCAGACACAGCCTAAGCTCTACTTCGTAGTCATCTCATCTAGAGCTGCAGATGGTGTCACGACACCTGTTTCCATGCAGTTCTTCTTCAACGAGACTGAGATACCGTTCAACAGCGCAGGCAAATCAACCGGCCTCTTCGATGGTCTCTTCGAGATTATCAGACCAAGTGCATCGCAGTTCTACTGGGGGCTGAAGATATGCAACAACCTGGTAAAGGCATCAAATTATACTGCCATCAACATCAAGATGATCGGCAAGGTATCAGAGAGATCCAATCAACAGGAGATTACCGATAGTGTACAGGCTGTCTACGAGATACCGGTTGGTCCATATACAGGCGTAGCCTATCGTGTGACCATCAAGGCTCCAGAGAATGATACGCATAACTTCATTCTCAACAGCAAGGATGACAGTTGTCAGCTTGAGGCTAAGGCAACGCAGGGCAATGATACCATTAAGACTGGCCTCTACTACAAGTGGTACCGTGCAACCAACAGCATCACTGGCTGGGAGCAGATTGCAGGAGCAAGCGGTAAAACCATTACAGTCAAGGCTTCTGAGGTCGATTGCACGCGTGAGTTCATGGTTGAGGTTTACAATGACAAGGCCATGGGCAAGGACAATCTTCTTGGATTCGACTTTGTCACGGTCATCGATGCGTCGGATCCGTTCGACATCGAGCCGAACCCGTCACCTGCCGATGAGACTATCAGTGGTGACGAGGCTGGCAATGGTACTGTGACCTACACACCGAGGTTGGTAGTCAGAGGCAAGTCGGAAACGGTAGAATCGAAGTTCTATTTCACCCTGAAGTCCGGTTCCGGAGTTGTCCTCAATACCGAGGCGTCACGCAAGCCAACTGTTCAGTTGAGTTCGTTCGCTGTGACGAGAGCAGACTGCATACACGCAGGATACGGCAACGTAGCATTAACAATTCAATCCGTTAAATAGCCTATGAGTGTTATCACAAGACTGATTAAGTTTCTCCAGGTCGGTGTCGGCATATCCAACGCTGACTTGGAATATGCAGAGTCAACAAGTCAGACAACTGCACCGACAGAGGGCTGGCAGACAACTGCACCCAAGTGGCGCAATGGCTACTATATCTGGAGCCGAACGCACATCTACTACACCGATGGCAATGAGAAGGTGTCCACGCCTATGTGCCTGTCTGTAGCAAGGAGCATCGACCGCATCGAGGAGTGCTACTACTCTTCCACGTCATCTACGGCCATCACCGGAGGTGCGTGGGTCAAGGGTAAGTCTCCAACATGGGTGAGCGGCAGATACATCTGGACCAAGTCCATCATCTACTACTCCGATGGTACCTCTGCTGAGACAACTCCTGTCTGCTGTACAGGCGGACAAGGTCCGCAAGGGCCGCAGGGCAAACCTGGTGAGAATGGCAAGGACGGTAAGGATGGCACATCTATCTCAATAGATGGAGATGCTGCTGGGGTTTATGCAAACTGCGCTGCGCTGCAGGCTGCGATAGATAAGGATTCTACCATGTGGGAACTTGATGATTTTCCTATGCTGGTGAATACATCATCAGATGCGAACATGCTGAAGGTTGCCCATGATTCGGGTTACAGTACACCTTCTATCTTATCGATAGAGATGCGAAGCGGTGGCGGCTTTTACTATCATATCAGTAATGCCAACAAGGGAGCGTGCTACATTTATGATGGAAACATCTATCATAATAACGGAATCGAGTGGCGAAGTCTCGGACAAATCCAGGGACCGCAGGGCGAGCCTGGTAGACCAGGCTCAAATGGGCAAGATGCAGTGCAATATTATTACCACATCGCCTGGTGCAATACGCCAGACAACTCAGATAATTCATTCTCGACATCATGTAGCGACGGAGACCAGTATGCCTATATGGGTACCTGCTACGACGAAAATGTGAAAGATCCTGAGGACTTCTCGGCTTATACGTGGAATAAGGTGAAGGGTGCTGATGGAGCCGCAGGCAAGGATGCCATCAGCATACAGATCTCAATGCCCACTATCGTACACAAGAAATCTCAATTCGCAGGCTCGTATGCTGTTGACGTGCAAGCTTACAAAGCAGGGGTTGAGTTGAGTTGCTCTGTCAGCGTAACAGTCCCGTCTAATTATTCTAGTTCTGTAAAGACTGGTGTAATGAACTACCAGAGCGGTAAGAGAGTCCTTGTGATGATCGCAGCGAATACCGATGTCAATACAAATTTAACTCTTGCTGTCAAAGTTGAGAATGTTACTTACAAGTATACGATACCTGTCAAGACCATAGCCGATGGCGAAGATGGCAAGAGAGGTGAAACCGGAGCAACTCTCCGTGGCCCGCAATCTTGGGCGAACTGCGGCAATGGCTACAGCTTCCAGTCTGGAGCATCAGGCGAGGAGTGGAAGGATGTTGTCATCTATAACTCCGGCTATTATAGCTGCATCAAGAGTCACGTCAAGTCTGCAGACAACTACCCAGGCAGTAAAGAGGATACCAACAATGGCTACTGGCGCCTAGGAAGTCCAATAGAACTTGTTGTTGCAAAGATCATCTTAGCACAATATCAGCTCGTCGACAACCTTGGAGTCAAGGTCATCGAAATGCAGGATAAAAATGGCAACATCATGTTCCAAGCAAAGGACGGCAAAGTTAGCTGCAAGGGAGGAATATTCCAGAATGTCAGCGTCTCGGGTGATATCTCTGTCGGAAGACTGAGATACAACGAAAATACGGTTACTGATGGCACTAGTGTCATCAATGGCTCTTTTATCAGGGGTTGGGGTACCTATGTCCTGCCGCACCTGAAAGATGGAGAATTCATGCGCATCGTGGTCTTCAATCCTATAATATCGCGCAGTACACTGCCAACGGTACTTAAGGGCGAGCATACAGAGGATATATTCATACCGGCAAAAATGAGTTATACGAACACTAGAGAGACTACCATAGAAGTTAATGGGTGGTATGAACTCATCGGTACGAACGAGTTTGGTAAAACAATATGGGTATATTATAATATAGAAAATAATCAAAATTAGAATAGCTGGAAATGGAAGGTAAAAAATTCAACTCCGTGACGAAAGTCACAACCGTCAACAGCAACCAGAGCGTGCTGCTGGCAGACCAAAATGGCAATGTCACTAGAATTGGCATGGATGCGCTTAAGGCTGACCTTGCTGTAGGTCAGCATGCCTGGTGCGGAAGAGTGTGGGACACAAATAACGCAACGCCTAAGGCGGCATCATACATTGGCTCACTTGAATTGCTGAAGGAATTGCCATACATCCTCGGACTTGGCGCATACTTGGTCAAGAATGACCACAGCCGTAGGAAGCTCGACAGCAAGGATCACCACAGATATGCTAATGGTGAACCGGCAAGACTGGATGGTACAGAGGGTCACTATCAGTGGGGCTGGGGACGTAAATTCTACGTTGTCATCAAGGATATTGGCGGATTGCACTATGAGCAGATTGGCATCAAGCCAATACCAGGTGAATACAATCTCGAGATACCTATCGGCAGCATCTCTGCAGCTGGCTTCGCTACTATTGAGCGTAGTACCGGACGCCTGGTTAGTTACATCAACGATGCTGCTAACTACCGTGGTGGCGACAACAACGCTACTTACGATGGCAAGAACAACACGTTGCTGGGCAGACCAGCTACCGCCATGACTACAGAGCAGTTCCGAGCAGCAGCACGCAAGAACGGCAAGGGCTGGCTCTGCACAACCATGCGCCATACATCCATTGTCGCAATTCTGTTCAGCGTCATTTTCGGTACTCATTACGACCAGGATGCAGTCAATGCCAACAAGGATGCCAACGGCCTCTTCCAGGGTGGACTCGGTGCTGGCTTGGCGCAGATGCCGAACTGGGAAACCTACAATGGTTATCGACCAGTTGCACCAATGAGTGCAGGCATTGAGCTTGGTGATTCATGTGGAGAAGCGACCTATGCCGTAAAAAATGATGCAGGCACAACGGTCTATAATGCCAAGATTCCATGCTTCTTCGGCTACAAGAACGGCTTCGGCAATCTCTGGCGAATGATGGATGATGAGTTCTGCCAGGTGAACAGTGACAAGACCATGACCCACCTGGTAGCTCCGTCTATTTACGGCACCTGGACCATCGGCAACGCTACCGGCATGAAGGCGTTGAGCAAGTCACCTGGCGGTGGTGAAGGATATATCAAGACCTTGTCGATGGAACATCTGGAGAACTTCTGTACGCAGATTGGTGCTACAGAGTCAACCTATTCGACTGGCTATTTCTGGAATACGTCAGGCGCTACTTCCGGTTTTCGCCTGTGTCTTCGCGGTGGCAGCGCTTACCTCGGTGGTCTATGCGGTCTTTCGACGCTCTACGTGAGCTATGCTGTCTCGGATTCCTATGTGCGCTGCGGTGCGGCCCTCTGCGAAGCAGCATCCGAGTGGTCTTTGGAACCAGTGTATTACGAGGCGGCCTAAAGTGTTCAGAGGTGTGCTGAAGTGAGCAGGAGTGTGCAAGATTGACCAAGGTTCCCAAGCGGAGCCAAGGGCAATCCTGAGCACCCTGCGAGCGTAGCGAGCAAACCCTACCGCCCTTGGGCGGTCGATTTTTTTTGAAATTTCGCTCTTTGACATTCTTTCA
>OQWM01003686.1_pt1 | contig 10149 bp, 10 predicted proteins | sample 1691531 | NCBI WGS metagenome assembly OQWM01 (sample SAMN03418257, study PRJEB22391) | human gut metagenome | biome: human-gut; feature: organic feature; material: feces | host: Homo sapiens | place: Tanzania | collected 2013-01 | reverse complement strand
AATTCAAAATACGCAAGGGTTTAGCATTGAACAGAGCAGCCATAACACCATTTTTGAGCCTAAGGATGGCTCCGATCCGACAATTTTGATTCGCAATACATCTACAATGAAGGATCCGGCTGGGACGGAATTGTTCATTTCCATGTCCACGGATTTCATATTCAAATTCGACCCGATCCCGGAAGATCGGACAGCGGCTGCGGCCCAGTACTGTCAGAAATTGATCCATGATAAAACGGTAGACCTGGCTGTGTCCATTCTTCACAGCATGGGTCACTCTCTAACAATTGGGAAATAAAAACCGCCTCAGCAAACCTTTTGCGCGTTTGCTGAGGCTTTTCTATGCCTGTCTTCTTGCCGAAAATGATATATTTGTAATACAATAGAACAATCTATTGACATTTGGAGGAAAATGACATACTATAGAACGAGATTCTATGAAGGGCGTGTCATACAATGGAACCGATTGCGAGAGTGCCTGTGGTACAGCAGGTAGAAGCAAGGCTTGCGAAGATGATCAAAGAGGAAAATCTGCCAGGGGGGACAAAGCTTCCGGCAGAAATGGAGCTGTGCAAGGCAATGCAGGTGGGCCGGGGTACAGTGAGGGAGGCTTTCCGGCTGCTGCAGGCCAAGGGAATTGTGGAGATCCGGCCTGGAAAAGGGGCTTTTGTGGCAGAGGAAAATCCGGGAACGGATCTGGATGCCATTCATTGGCTGGTACAGAACGAGGACAATTTGCGTAACGCTTTGGATGTACGTATGGCCCTGGAGCCTATGGCTGCGCGGCTGACTGCGCAACGGTGTACACGAGAGGAGCTTCAGAAACTGGAGGAGATCCATAAGGAATTTATGCAGGCGGTGAATGAGCGGGACGCAAGGCGCATCGGCAAGCTGGATGAAGCGTTTCATACCGCAATTGTTTCCAGATGCGGCAATCCCCTGATGGAAGAGATATACACAAGGATATGTGATGGTATGAAGACCTTCCGCACCAAGACATTTCAGGTGGAGCAAAATGTCCGGAACGTCATTATGCCCCATAGCAATATTTTTAACGCGATTATGATGGGGGATGCCGACCAGGCGGAATGGGCGATGCGGACCCACCTGGAAAAGGCGAAAGAAGATCTGATCCAGAATATCAGTGACAGCCAATAATCTAAATTGTAGGACAATCACATAATTGCCCTACAATTTTTTATATGTTCCAATAGGGACTGTGGAAAAGCCAATTGGCGACATTTGAGACGAATGGTGGGTTTGGCGGACTGCTTTAACAAAAAAATCAGATAATTGTGATATATGTACAAAAACAGACGGGGGATTTTGTAAGAACCACGCATTGACAATCGAACCCTGCTCGTCTATACTAATGATAGCTGTCATACAATCCTACAATTTGCGTGACAAAAACAATTCAAGGAGGATCTTACAATGAAAAAGCTCATCTCTGCACTTCTGGTCGTTGCTATGATGCTGGCTCTTGCTGCCTGCGGTGGCAGCACTCCGGCCCAGACCGAAGCAGCCCCCGCAGCACAGCCTGCTGGGGAAACCCAGGCCGCAGCCACTGAGGCTGAAATTAAGCCTGTGACCCTGACGATCTATTCCCCCGGCAATGAAAACTCCGTTCCTACAAAGACCATCATCGAATATGCCCGTCTGGTCAATGAGGCTTCCAACGGTGCCATCACCCTGGATGTCCATCATTCCGGCGAGCTGGGAAATGATGCAGAGGCCATCGAGTCCACCCGCATGGGCACCATCGACCTGATCTTTGCCGGTACCTCTGGCTTTACATCCTTCTACGAGAAAGCCAAGGTCCTGGATCTGCCCTTCCTCTTCAGCGATGCCGAGCAGGCTTATGAGGTGACCAACAGCGATGTTGGTGAGAAGATTTTCTCCGATTTTGAGAAGTTCAATCTGGTGTACCTGGCCGAGGGCGACAACGGTATGCGGCACATCTCCACCACAAACCGTCCCATCAACTCCGCCGCCGATGTGGAAGGCCTGAAGATCCGTGTCCCAACCAGCCAGCTGTACCTGGATGTATGGGAAGCGCTGGGAGCGACTCCCGTTGCCCTGGCTCTGCCGGAGCTGGCCCTGGCCCTGTCTAACGGTACTGCTGAGGCCCAGGACAACGCCACTTACCACCTGGTAGCCAACGCCACCTACGATGACATCAAGTATTTCTCCAACATCAACTATATGTGGATGGGCTGCACCATGGCCGCCAACAGCACCACTTGGGGCAAGCTGGATCCTGCGGTTCAGCAGATTCTGAAGGAGCAGGCCAAGGTTGCTGCTAAGTACAGCTTTGACACCATTGCGCAGGATAACGAGACCGCTACCAAGGTCCTGCAGGATGCGGGTGTGACCTTCAATTTTGAGCCCGACGTTCAGTCCTTTAAGGATAAGCTGGGCGGCGACAGCTACTATGACCGCTATGAGAACGAGACCTGGTTTGACCGGGATCTGCTGAACAGCATCCTGGCTGTAGTCCGCTAAAAGTTCTCCGCAAGTACCGACTTCTCGCGGCAGCACGGGCTCTGCCCGTGCTGCTTGTGTAAAACAGGGAGCTTCTATGAAACTATCAAAGAAAATCACGGCGGCCATTGCCAAAGTAGCAGAGGTCATCATTATGGTGATGATCGCGCTGATGGTGCTGGTGATCGTTGGAGAGCTGTGCAACCGGAACTTTTTCGGAAAGTCCTTCCGGCCAACCATTGAGATCTGCGGCATCGCCTTTTTGTGGATGGCCTTTATTGGCCTGATCCCGCTGTACGAAAAGGAAGGCCTTATGCGGCTGGACTTCTTGGTCAGCAAGACAAAGGGAAAATTGGCGGATTGTCTGTATCTCGTCAACAAACTGTTTTCGCTGTTGCTGGGTGTGGTCATGGTCATCGCCTTCATTGCCCAGTACCCGTTCGTCAGCACCCGTACCTATGCCACCTTCAGTTTTCCCCTGCCCTATACGGTGCAGTATGTGCCTATGGCCATCGCCGGGGCATTTATCGCGGTAAAGTCTGTGGAGCAGATTGTGGAGCGGCTTCTGACAATGACAAAGAAAGGTTAAGGAGGGGGAAGCTATGGCAATTTTTCTGATTGCGTTTGTGGTACTGCTGGTCATTGGTGTCCCTATCAGTATTTCAATCGGCGCTTCTGCCATCCTTGGATGCCTGTCTCTGGGATATCCGTTGGTGGTCATCGGTCAGAAGATGGTCAGCGGTGTGGATTCCTTCCTGCTGATCGCTGTGCCGCTGTTCATTCTGGCGGGCAACCTGATGAACGCCGGTAAGATTACCGAAAAAATCTTCGATGCCTGCAAGGAACTGGTGGGCTGGATCCCTGGCGGCTTGGGCCATGCCAACGTGGTAGCCAGTGTTATTTTTGCCGGTATGTCCGGCAGCGCCGTGGCGGATGCCGGCGGTCTGGGTGCCATTGAGATGGAGGCCATGACCAAGAATGGATACGATGAGGAGTTCTCCGGTGCTGTAACTGCTGCGTCCTCTGTGATCGGCCCGATTTTCCCGCCTTCGATTCCGTTGATTATTTATGGCAGCGTGGCCAGCGTCAGTGTGGACAGGTTGTTTATGGGCGGCGTGATGCCGGGATTGCTCATGGGCGTTCTTCTGATGGTCCTGATCCTGTGGTACGCCATCCGTAGAAAGTATGAGCGGCACGCTTTCTGCTTGAAAAACTTCCTGAAGAAGACTTTTTACGGTATTCCCGCTTTCCTGACCCCGCTGATCATCCTGTCCGGCTTCACGCTGGGATGGTTTACGCCTACAGAAGCCTCCTCTATTGCGGTGATCTACTCCCTGATTATTTCTCTGTTTGTTTACCGGACTATGGACTGGGAGAGCTTCAAGAAGTGCCTGAAGGAGTCTGCTATTTCCTCCGCCAACACGCTGTTCATCATCGGTACTTCCACACTGTTCACCTATGTGATGGCGAAGGAGGGCATCTCCAGAGAGTTCGCCGGATTTATTCTTGGTATCAGCTCCAATCCTGCAATTGTGCTGCTGGTTATTAACCTTCTTCTGCTGGTGCTGGGCATGATTATGGAGCCAGGCGCGATACTGACTCTGATGCTGCCGGTACTGCTGCCCATTGCCAACGGCCTGGGCCTGGATCTGGTCCACTTCGGCGTGATGGTCGTGCTGAACCTGATGATCGGCCAGGTGACCCCGCCCTTCGGCGTGTGTCTGTTCGTTATTTCCGACGTGAACAAGATCAAGCTGGAGAAGCTGTATAAGTCAATTTTGCCGTTCCTGCTGCCGCTGCTGGCGACCTTGTTCCTGGTCACCTATGTTCCACAAATTGTTACATTCCTGCCAAGCGTGCTGCTTGGATAAGTGAAAAGAGGTTTTTATAATGGAAGACAAGCTGTTCAATGTAGCCGGTAAGATTGTCATCGTCACCGGCGGCCTGGGCCAGATCGGCAAGAATATGGCCCGGGAGTTCTATGAGCGGGGAGCCAAGGTGGCTGTTTTTGCCCGCCATGTAAACCCGGAGAAGGTCCAGGCTGTGTTCCCCAAGGAAGACTATGCTGAGGACCGGATGAAGTTCTACGTAGTTGACATCAACAAGAAGACCACCATTGAGGCGGCTCTGGATGCCATGGAAGCCGACTGGGGTTCCGCCCCTGATGTGCTCATCAATAACGCCGGCATTGATACCCAGCCATCGGCCCCTCCTGAGGTCTCCGGACCCTTTGAGAACTTCCCGGAGGAGGTTTTCCGGGAAGTGGTGGATACCAATCTGGTGGGTACCTTCCTGTGCTGCCAAGCTGTGGGAAAGCGTATGATCGAAGCAGGCAAGGGCGGCTCCATTATCAATGTTGGCTCCATCTACGGGATGCTGTCCCCCATTCAGGATATCTATAAGTACAAGGAAGAGCGCACCGGCATTCCCTTCATCAAGCCTGTGGCCTATTCCGCCGCTAAGTCCGGCATCTACAACCTGACCCGCTATCTGGCCACCTACTGGGGCAAGAAGGGCATCCGGGTCAACACCCTGACTCCTGCCGGTGTGTGGCGGGACACCCAGGACGAGACCTTTATCGCCAACTTCACCGCCCGCATGCCTATGGGACGCATGAGCCATGAGGACGAGTACAACGGAGCCGTGATTTTCCTGGCCTCGGATGCTTCTTCCTTTATGACCGGCTCCAACCTGGTGATCGACGGAGGCTGGACCGCATGGTAACGGATTTTGCCCGCATCTGGTCGGCCCTCATCACTCCCACCCGGGCAGATGAGAGCCTGAACCTGGATGCTCTGGAACAAATCGTGGACCGGCAGATTCAGGACGGCGTAGAGGGCTTCTATTGTTGCGGTTCCTCCGGCGAGGGCCTGCTGCTGACTCTGGAGGAACGGAAGCAGGTGGTGGAGCACACCATCCGGGCCGCTGCCGGGCGAGTGCCAGTGATTGCCCATGTGGGAACCATCCGCACCAGGGATGTGATTGAGCTGGCGGACCATGCTATGAAGGCGGGGGCTGTGGCAGTCTCTATGATCCCGCCCTACTACTATAAGTTCAGCATGGATGAGATCATGGGCTACTATGAGCAGGTCATTCAGGCCCTGCCCGGACTGCCTGCTATTGTGTATAACATCCCCCAGTTCACCGGAGTGGAGTTCAGCAAAGACAACGCCGGTCGGCTGCTGGAGAACCCGAACATTGTGGGCATCAAGCACACCTCCACGAACCTGTACAGCCTGGAGCGGATGGGCCAGGCCTTCCCTGGAAAGGCTCTGATCAATGGCTTTGACGAGCAGTTTATCGGTGCCTACGCTATGGGGGCTACGGCTACCATCGGCACCACGGTGAATCTCTTTGCCCCTCTGTTTCTGCAAGCCCGGAAAGCTTTCCAGGCAGGAGATATGGCTACCGCCTACCGCTGGCAGCACGCCATTAACAGGCGGGTGGAGGAGACTGTGAAAATTGGTATTTTCAACGCTATGAAATACGGCTGGACCCTTCGGGGCGTGGACTGCGGCTTCTGCAGAAGTCCCTTTAAGCCTTTGAGCATGGATGCCAGAGCCGCCATGGAGCGGTTGATGGCCCAACCGCTCGAGATGGAATAAAAGTCGAAAAAACTCCCTCGCCGGCTCGGCGAGGGAGTTTTGCCTATCTATTGCGTGATCCACAGCTTTCTTGCGTCCGGCATGAAGACGTTGATATCCACGTCTCCTTCAATGCCGGGGACCCGGCCGGTGCAGGTGTATTGCCACATTTCCACCCGGAAGGGGTAGGTCATCCGGTCCTGGTAGAGGGCCAGCCAGAAGGGGTAGTCCTCCAGCTCGTTCAGGTACATTTTCTTGTCTGCCAGGGTCCAGTTGAAGTAGACCATGGGCTGGTAGCCGAAGTCCAGCATGGTTTCGCAGAAATGCTTTTGCATATCCGTCAGAGTCCGGGCGTCCACATTGGCGGTGCGGGCGGTGTCGGAGATGTATTCCCAGTCCAGGACCACGGGCATGGTGATCCTGGTGTCCCCCAGGATCTGCATGAAGAAGAAAATCTCGTCGTCCACTTCGTCGATGCTGGTGGCCTGGGAGAAGAAGTAGACGCCGATCTCCAGCCCTGCCTTTTGGGCCTCCTCCAGGTTTCGCCGGGCGTATTCGTCCTCTACCATGTTGCCGGCCTGGCCGTAGCCCCGGTAGCCCAGGCGGATCATGGCGTAGCGGATGCCAGAGTCCTTCACCTTCTTCCAGCTGATCTTGCCCTGGAAGGAGGACACGTCAATGCCGGGGTAGCTGTCCTGCCGGGTGCAATAGAGGTAGTTGTGCTTGCCGTACTGGAAGTCGAATTTGGTGTAGGGATTGGCCTCCGGTGGGATGGTGGGCTCCGCGGTCTCCTCGGGGATGTCCTCGGTGGGCTCCAGGGGGTCCACCTGCTCCTGCCGCTGGGCGTGCTCCCGGATGTTTTGCAGCAGGCTCTCCGGGTCGGCGGACAGGGAATAATAGGGGATGCACAGCACGGCCACGGCCAGAAGGCCCACAAAGCAGGCCAGGGCCACCAGGGCGATCACGCCCTCAGGCCGGAGCCGCTTTTTTTCCTTGGGGGTTTCTGGGTCCATGGCGGCCACCTCGTTTCGTCAGATTGCTTTTCATTGTACCATATTTCCCCCGATTCGCCAAGGGTATCATGAAAAATCAGTTGTGAAATTTTTTACCTGCCCCCCAGGCGCATTGACAGAAGAAATAAAAAAGGGTATCATAGATATAGAAATCGATACTGCGAAAGGTGGGGTAGACTATGAAGAAAGACAAATTTTTACAGATGGCAAGACTCTTGCTGACGCCTCTGGTGATGGTTCTGCTGGGGCTGCTGCTCCTGCTGCGGCCGGATTCCGCCTCGGCTCTGGTGGGACGGGTCATCGGATGGATCCTGGTGGTCATCGGCGGCGGACTGGTGCTGGACAGCATCCTGGTCCGGGATGCCATGGCCGGGCGGATCCTGTTTGCCGCCGTGACCCTGATGGGCCAGCTGGGCGGCAGCGCCATGAAGCTGAAGATCACCCCGTCCATCTGGCAGTGCAGCTACCTGATCATCATGGCGGCATCGCTGAACCTGGTGCTGGGCTTCCTGGGGCAGCTGTCCGCGCCGATGCCGAAGGTGGTCAGGATGGTGTGGTTCACGTTGATGCCCATCAGCGTGGCGGCCTCCTTGTCCTCGGCCACGCACCGCATGGCGCAGCCCACCTTGGCCTTCTGGGTAAACAGGTACAGGGCCACCATGATAACGGCAGCATCTGCGCCTGCGTGGGCATGCTGGTGGAGCTGCTGGCCTACCGGCCCGTCCGTAAGACCGGCAATAACCTGACCTGCCTCATCACCGCCATTGCCATGAGCTTTGAGCTGGCCGCCTACGGCCTTGTGTCCGGCCTTGTCTGGCGCAGAGTGAAGCACACCCTGCCCATGATGTATGCCGCTCTCGTCACCGCCATGGTAGCGGGCCGTCTGGTCTGGGGCGCCGTGCGGTTCGTGCTGGCGGGTCTGTCCGGCTCGGCCTTCCCGTTCTCGGCGTTCCTGTCCGGTGCGCTGCTCACCGCCATCTATATGTTCACCGTGGTGTGCAAGGCATTCTTCCCCGCCGCCAATTCGGTGGATGAAAAGCTGGAAAACGAGCGGGAAGTAAACTGGCGGATGACCGTGCCCATGGTGATCCTGGCCGCTGGCATCCTGCTCACCGGCATCTATGCACAGCCCATTGTAAATGCCGCCATGGCAATTGCCCAGGGCTTGCGATAAGGAGGAACACATATGAATCTTTGGATATTTGTATTCTTCCCCATGGTGATGGCGCTGGTGTGCGCCGCCTGGAAGGAACGGGCGCAGACCATTGCCGTTGCCACCGGGCTTGTGGAATTTTTGCTGGGCATGTGGGTGGCGCTGGGCGCAGGGCAGAGCCTGTCCCTGCCTCTGCTGACGGGGCTGAACGTGACCCTGGACGGCTTCCGCCGGGTGTATGTGCTGGTCATCTGCCTGATGTGGGCGTGTACCCTGCTGCTGTCCCCGGAGTATTTCCGCCATCACCGCAACGTCACCCGCTATTATGTTTTTAACCTGCTGACCTTGGGGGCAACCCTGGGGGTATTCCTGGCTGCCGACCTGTACACCGCCTTTGTGTTCTTTGAAATCATGAGCTTCACCTCCTTCACCTGGGTCATCCAGGAGGAAACCGAAGGTGCCATCCGGGCGGCAAACACCTATCTTGCCGTGGCGGTCATCGGCGGCTTGGTTGCCCTCATGGGGCTGTTCCTGGTGGACTGGAAGCTGGGCACCACCAATCTCAGCTTGCTGTATGAGCGCGCTCAGGCCTGCCCGGATAAGGCCGTGCTGTATGCGGCGGGCGGCTGCATTCTCTTTGGCTTCGGCGCCAAGGCGGGTATGTTCCCCCTGCACATCTGGCTGCCCAAGGCTCATCCCGTCGCCCCCGCTCCCGCTTCCGCCCTGCTGTCCGGTGTGCTGACCAAGTCCGGCATCTGGGGCATTGTGGCAATCAGCGCCAACATCTTCCGCTATGACCCCAAGTGGGGCGCCGTGATTCTCGCCCTGGGCACCGTCACCATGGTGCTGGGTGCGGTGCTTGCCCTGTTCAGCATCGATTTGAAGCGAACCCTGGCCTGCTCCTCCATGAGCCAGATTGGCTTTGTGCTGGTGGGTGTGGGCATGATGGGGCTGCTGGGAGAAGAAAACGCTCTGGCTGCCCGGGGTGCGCTGCTGCACATGGTCAACCACTCCCTGTTTAAGCTGGTGCTGTTTGAATGCGCCGGTGTGGTATACTTCAACCTGCATCAGCTGGATCTCAACGAAATCCGGGGCTTTGGCCGGGGCAAGTGGCTGCTGAACATCGCCTTCCTGCTGGGCGCTGCCGGCATCGGCGGCATTCCCCTGCTCAATGGCTACGTCAGCAAAACATTGCTCCACGAGGCCATTGTGGAGGGCGTGGCAGAATACGGCTGGATGCTCAAGGGCGTGGAATGGCTGTTCCTGCTGTCCGGCGGCATGACGCTGGCCTACATGACCAAGCTCTATGTGTGCATCTTCATTGAAAAGGGCGAAAATACCTTTGAGAAGAAGCGCTATCTGTCCCCCCTGACCGCCATTGCGGTGCTGCTGCCCACCGCTCTGCTGCCCGCCCTGGGGCTGACTGCCAGCCGGAGTATGGACTATATTGCGGATGTGGGTACGGACTTCTTCCACTGCGGTGCCATGGAACACGCCGTCCACTATCTGTCCCCGGAGAATCTGAAGGGTGCGGCAATCTCCATTGTGATTGGTGCGGCGCTGTACTTCCTGTTTATCCGCAAGGTGCTGATGAAGGACGGCAAGTACATCAACCGCTGGCCGGAAAAGCTGGATTTGGAAAACCTCCTCTACCGTCCCCTGCTGCTGTGGTGGCTGCCCGGTATCTTCGGCTGGGTCAGCGCCCTGTTCGGTGAGAACAAGCTCACCGCCCCGTTGTGGAACGCCACGGTGCGTGTATCCGGCATTCTGGGACGCTTCTTCTGCGACCTGCCGGATGCCCTGGTGCTGGTAACCGCCAAAACCCTGTACCGCCCCGCCAAGGAGCAGAGCGACGACAAGGTGTATTCCTCCCTGTCCTATCGGCTGGGGATAAAAGCGTTTGACTAACGGTGTA
>OQWM01003685.1_pt1 | contig 10149 bp, 6 predicted proteins | sample 1691531 | NCBI WGS metagenome assembly OQWM01 (sample SAMN03418257, study PRJEB22391) | human gut metagenome | biome: human-gut; feature: organic feature; material: feces | host: Homo sapiens | place: Tanzania | collected 2013-01 | reverse complement strand
ACCAGTATTTCTCCTTTGATGCTTCAAGTAAAAATTACTCGGTCAAAGATATTTTAAAATGTTAAGTAATAAGCCCACAGAAAGGTGGGCTTATTTATAATTTTTTAGGAGAGTAAATCCTATATATTTAGCTCTTACTCATTAATCATGGAATAAGTAATTTGTACGAACCGGTCACGGTTTTTCTATCAGAATCTCGCTTGAATGTAGCCGTAAAGCTACCTTCTACATAGCCACCATCACTTGCACTACTTATTTTCTTAACTTGGTGAGTACCGCTTATAAACTCATATTCATCGCCGTCTATTTTCAATAATGGAATGAAGGCTAAATTGTTATCAAAATTATCATCCACTATGTCTTTGGCGCAAGGGTAGCTACCGGGTATAGAGTTTAATAATTCGCTTTTATTTCTATAATGAACAATACCAAACATAAAGTTAAACCCATTGTTATCGAAGTGGGCCTGCATATCATAAGTAAACGAGAGTTTTTTCCCTTGTTCATCAACTCCAGAATTGTCAATTTGGGCTAACACCTCCTCATAAATCTTTTCTCTGTAAGTTTTTCCATTAAAATTTACTTCAATGTAACTGGTTGAAGAACCACCACCAGACGCATTGTCATCATCATCATCACTACCGCAAGCGGTAAAACTCAATGCAGCAAATATTATTGCAAGCATTGTAAACATTAGATTAATTTTCTTCATGATCATTTAAATTAAGTATTATAACTCGCTCTGATTGGGACTTTGATTGAATATCAAAAAGTTGGACGTTTGCCTCCATAATTTAGGTAACAATATGGAAACGAGCGGACTTCTGTTCGTTTCTGTATTTTGCAATATACAAAGAAAGCCTCAATTCGAGGGCAAATATACGAAATTTTCTAAATATCCAATGATTCACAATGAAATTTTATGGAAATTAGAACTTTTTGCGTTAAATTCCCCTTTTTATAAGCAGATTTTCAAGAAAAGTTTGGAGATTCCGACAAAAAAGCATATCTCTGCAGCAACAAATCCCACCACGCCTCTCAACGATGCGTACTATGGTGGGACTTCGCTTTTTATATGGGTATATGAACTACGACAAACAACCAACTACATCATCTATACAAGTCGGGCAGTACATTTGAGCAAGCCATCAACCTTTATCTCTTTGATAAAGAACTCCGTCAACTTATATTCAAGGCAATCCAAGATATAGAGATTTCTCTTCGAACTAAGATGATTCAAATGTTCTCAATAGAACACGGCGCATTTTGGTTTATGGATTCATCCTTGTTCAAGAATGAAGAGTTTTATCAAGGCTGTCTTGACAATATCAAGAAAGAGGTATCTCGTTCAAATGAAGATTTCATCAAGGAGCATTCCGAAAAATATACTTATCCAGCTCTTCCTCCCGTATGGAAAACCTTGGAGGTTGTTTCTTTTGGTACACTTTCCAAGCTGTTTTGCCTGTTTAAGGACAATCGATTAAAGAAGCAAGTGGCAAGAGAGTTTGGACTTCCTCAATACACTTATTTGGAAAGTTGGATAAGGTGCATTACCGTACTTCGTAATTGCTGTGCTCATCATGCACGTATATGGAACAGGCGTTTTGCCTTGAAACCTCAATTACCGAATCGACTCCCTCTTCATTGGATTACTCCAAGTCAAAAGCCGATTAAGTTGTACCATCAGCTATGCACCTTATTATATTTGGAGCAAACTATTACACCTTGCATGGATTTGAAAAGTTCTCTGTTCAAATTATTTGCAGAATACCCCAATGTAGATTTACATGCCATGGGATTTCCTCAAGGTTGGGAAAACGAACCTTTATGGAGACTGTAGCCAACTATTCGGAATACCTGTTGCCATAACGTTTTGTTGCTTACGATGTATTTCTGTCTTTGGCTCTCTCCAACGCCATCACGTCTAATCATGGTATTGAACTTCAGATGCAACGCCATCACACTAACTCATAGTTTTCTCCTCTAAAACTCACCGTTTCTTGGGTCAGAAGTCTGCGTTTTCTATTTGGCAACTCATCGCTTACCGGATGGAAATCCTTGTATTTCTTTATGATTTCATGCTAAAAAAATAACACGGACAAATTGAATTTGTCCGGACAAATTGTCCGAACGCTCATAATCTGCTGATTATTGGGATGTTACAAGCCTCCAGACAAACAAACCGGACAAATTCAATTTGTCCGTGTTATTTTTTTCTGGCGGAATCAGCCATTTTTGTTTATTGCCAATAAATAAATCTGCGGTTTTTTATTTACTGGCAATAAACAAATCGAATATAAGTTCTATCATCAAAGCTCTTATTGCCCTCTACGATGCCCTTGGTGGCGATAAAGGAATGGATGTTCTGAGGGTCGTTGGCAATCTGCTCTGCCAATGCCGCCTCGCTCGCTGCCAAAGTAGGCTTCAGGAAAGGATAGCCATCGCTAGCCAATACTACTTCATTAGGCGATGAAACAGGCTTCGTTTGCTCTTGAAAGTATGTTTCAATGCTACTTGAAACAGGCTTCATTTTTAACGCTACAACCTTCACTCCCTCCCGATAGATAGGAAATCCATCGATAACCGTATAGGTCTGGTTCTGTCCGGAAAGCATCGCCTCGATCAATAATGGCTCTATCTGCTTTCTAGCCTCAGCAGGCGAAAGGCCCTGCTCTATCAGTTCTACCCTCTTTCTGGCAATCTCCTGTTCATAAGACTTGCCGTTCTCATAAAGCTTTCCGGCGATAATTGCCTGGCAATCGCCCACCATCCAGACTTCATTCCTTGTCCGACTATAAAGAATAGCCGAGGCAGTAAGTCGCTCTTCCGGATGCTCCTTTAACCACTCTTCCACCCCTAGCTTTTCATACACCTTATTATAAATATAGGCAGTCACACCCTGGCAGAAATCATCTACCGAGGCATCTGCTTTCAACTCCTCACGAATATACTCCGAGATAAGCATCATGGCATATCTTCCGTTCTTCATATCAGGATTGAGATGCTTCGGCGTCTTGCTCGTACTGCCATCAATCACTGCGATGAAATCATCGGTAATAACCATTCCATCCTCACAAGCCTCCAGGCTCTTCTTCCCTATGATGCTACTTTCTATAATCTTCATTTCTTTGCAATGCTTTAAATAAAACATTGCAAAGATAGTTTTTTTTAGACAAAGAGCCAAAATTATTCTATATTATTTCCAAATATAGGTATTAAAAGAATGAGGCTTGGCCTTTACATTCAGGTATTTCTTACCTACCTTCACCGTTAATGGAGTCTCTGCATCAGTAAAGTTGCCCACTGTCACTATATACTGCCCCCTTTTATCCTTGAACACCACTACTGGTGTCTTGCTGTATTCACGACCTGCATACGCCAGCATCTCGGTGCCTTCCTGTACAAAATGACTAAAGTGCTTATAAGCATAATACTCTGCCGTATATCTCATCTTGCGGGTTTTACCATCCACCTGAATTAAAGCATTTTGGGTCCATCCCCATGGTGAGATGCCATTGTCCTTCAGAATGAAGTTCCAGTTATAATATTCATCACATCCATTTCCCAGATTATCCGAAAGGAGGAAAAACGTATGCTCTCCAGCCTTCCAGTCCATGGAGCCATTTCCACATTCACTCTCGCTCACCATAAAGCGATGGTTGGGATAGCGTTTACGCATTTCGGGCAAATTGTTTCTGCATTCCCATTGGGTTCCGACACCCTTTATGTTTGCCTGGAGAGTCTTATTATCCAGAATTTTCTCCACATAGTCAAGCCGGTTGGTATTGAAAGTACCTATCCACAAATCCACCTCCGGATGCTTCTTGGCAAGAGTAGGAGCCAGATATTCATTATTGAATCTCAAGGTTCCCTCGGCTGTCCAGGCACATCCCGGATATGGAGTATAGGAGTATGCCTCGTTCTGATACATCACCTTGGTGATAGGCAGGCCTTCCTCTTTATACAGCTCGATGAATCTGCAGAACATATCTGCATAGCACTGCAAATAACGTGGGTCCTGAATGAAAAAGTCCTGAGTAGCCAGGCGGCGTGGGAACACTCCATTTCGGTCGCCCAAAAGTTTCATCTCGTCAGCATCTACCTGCTTGCCGTCATCCATATAGAGCAGATAGCTCTGGCGACGATCCATCTGATTGGTATTACTTGGAGATACCGGATAATCGTGATTGATTTTCATCCATATAGGAGGACTCCAAGGCGACATGAAGAGCTGTAGATTAGGCTGATACTTTTGGGCTGCACGAGCCAGAGGGATGATGTTGCGCTTGTCGTGCTCAATATTGAAATACTTGAGTGCAAAATCGCCATCCACATCATCACAGCTATACCAGGCACGCGCATAGTCATTGGCGTTCATGGAAACCCTACCATGAGTAAACTTCAGGTCTCCTTTCGGAGAAAAGAGATTATACAGCACTTCGTCCTGCTCCTTACGAGTAAGCATATTGAAGGCATCCCAATCCAACTCATTGAAAGTTGTACCAAAAGCCACGAATCGGATACCCTTGCCTTGTTCATTCACATCGACCACTACCTTTCCCATGGCTTTGCCCGACAAAGCAATCTGGCCTTTTTCCCAAGACTGCTCCTGGGTTGTAGAATACGAAGTAACTTTCTGAGCACTCATATACGAGTATGCCAACAACATGGCAGCAATTAAAATAATCTTTTGCATAGTTATATATCATTTATAATTTTACATGGCGGCCTGTACCAATTTTCTTATCTGCTTGCGGGAAGTGAAGAGCTGCGACTCTATGGTGCGCTTGGAAACCTGCAACTTCTCGGCAATGTCACCAGGCATCATTTCATCGAAGAAACTCATGCGATATACCTTGGCACAAGCAGGAGAAAGACGGCTGATGCCGGCATTCACGATTCTCAATGCATCATGATACTCAGCAAGGTGCTCGGCATGGCTATGCTGAAGCAGAAGCTCCATCTCATACATCTTGCTCTCCTCCATCTGATGACGGAAGATGCGGCGGCGGAGATGATCCTTCACCTTATTGACAGTGATGGTATAGGCAAACGACTTGATGGTTGCCTCGTTGATGATGCCCTCGATGGTCATCATCTTGACGAATGCATCCTGCACCAAATCCTCAGCCTCCTCGCGGTTGCCCAGGCGGGAAGTGGCGAAGTTGACGAGTTCGTTCTGATGAACGGTATAGAAGGCTGCAATGATTTGCGCCTGGTTATGAGTTGTCTGTTCCATAATCGTTTGAATTTTAAGCGTTGTTTGCTAGTTGGTTTAAAATCTGCTGCAAAGGTAGTATAAACCTTTTAAAACAGATGTATCAAACGTACCAACGATATATGTGAAACGTACCAACCTTATACCGCACCATGATACAAGCCTACACGATTACTGATTATCAACCACTTACATTTATTATTCTTTTAAGAATATTGCGATGGCAATACGCCAAACATCTCCTTGAAATGCTTGGCGAAGTTCTGCGGAGAAGCAAAACCTGTGCGATAACAAGCTTCCGAGACATTGCATTTCTCCTCTTTCAGGAGCTTTGCTGCCGTCTTCAATCTCACCATTCGGATGAAATCGGCAGGTGTCTGTCCCGTCAGGGATTTCATCTTTCTATAGAGACTCATTCTCGACATCACCACATCGGCAGCCAAGGAATCGATGGTGTATTCCGAGTTATCGATGTTCTTCTCGATGCAGGCGATAATCTCCTTCAGGAACTTTTCGTCAGGCGAAGAATCGGTCACTGTCTTCGGGTCAAGCGAGATGCTGTGAGAGAACTCTCGCTGGCGCTTCTCCTGCTTTTCCAGCAGATTACTGATGCGCGCCAGGAGCACCTCCATATCGAAAGGCTTGGCGATATAGGCATCGGCTCCCGCCTTATAGCCAGCCGCCCTGCCCTCATCTGTACTCCATGCCGTGAGCAGGATGATAGGGATATGCGAGGTCTCGATGTTCTCCTTGATGCGGCGACACATATCCGTACCGCTCATCCTTGGCATCATCACATCACTTACTATGATGTCAGGGTTCTCAGCCTCAGCCATCATGGCCCCTTCTATTCCGTCCTTTGCCGTCATCACCTTATTGTATATACGGCTCAGCTCTTGAGAGAGGAAATGACAGAAGTCTTCATTATCCTCAACAACCAGCACGGTCTTCTCTATCTTCCTGGATGTTTGCACACCTACGGCACCATCCACAACATCAGCCATCACCGGTGCTGCCATGCGGTTCTCCTCAGAGGCCTCCTGCCGCACTACCCGCTTCAGGTCGGCAGGGATATCCACGATAAACCGTGAGCCCTTGCCCTCTTCACTCTCCAGCGAAACCTTGCCTTCGTGCAGCTTGATGTATTCATACACCATATTCAATCCGATGCCCGAACCCACCTGGCGCAAACCAGGCTCCTGCTCCGTGCGATAGAAACGCTCGAAGACATGCGCCTGGTCTTCCTTCGAAATGCCACAGCCCGTATCCTCTACTACGATATGGGCATATCTTCTGCTATCCAGGATACACTTCTCCAGACAGACACTTACCTTTCCACCTGCCTTCGTAAACTTCAAGGCATTGGAGAGTAGATTGGTCAATATCTTGCCCAACTTATCCTTGTCGAAATACATAAACAAGCCCTCGGTCTTGTCGCAGAAATCCAGACGGATGTTCTTCTGCTCGGCAAGCGGCATAAACTTCATCGTGGTATATTGCACAAACTCGTTCAGGCTTCCACTCTGCAGGTTCAGGCGTTCGCCGTTCATCTCCATCTTCCGGAAATCGAGAAGCTGGTTCACCAGTTGCAGCAAGTCGCCTGCATTCCTGCTCACATCGTTAAGCTGGGCACGAGTCTCGCCATTTTCGGTACGCTTCAGGATACTTCCTATAGGCGTGATGATAAGCGTAAGCAAGGTGCGGAACTCATGACTGATGTTGGTGAAGAAGCGGTATTTCATTTCCTCCAGCTCCTTGTATTTCTCATCTTCCATACGTCTGCGGTTCTGCTCCATCTTCCAGCGGAATCCCCATACCAGAATGGCTACAAAAAGTAAGAAATAGATAAGCTTTGCCCACCAGGTGGCCCACAAAGGTGGCTGTACCTCTATCAGCAGCGTAGCAGGCTGCTTGCTCCACACCTTGTCGAAACCGGCAGAATAAACCTCCAGTTCATAACAGCCCGGAGCCAGGTCGGTAAAGCTTGCCCTGCCCACTCCATCCTGCGGATTGATTTCCACCCATCTATCGCTCAATCCCTTGAGTCTGTATTTATAATAGGTATGCGAAGGCATGTCGAAATTCAGACCAGAGAAGAGGATGGTGATGAAGTTCTCTTGATGCTTCAATATCAGCTGACCGGTGGCAGATAAAGTAGAAGTCAGAATGGTTCTGCCATCTACTTCTTTGCCCGGTGATACCTCCTGATTATTCACCCAGAGAGAAGTAAAGATAGGATGACCCGTGTATTTCATCTCCCTCACATCGGCAGGATTCACGATGTAGTATCCATCCTGCGTACCGAAGAACAGGTTACCCCCTGCCAGATGCCCCATAGTCATCCAGCCGAAATTACTCTTTCCCAATTTGTTCTGACTATCGAATACCATCAGCTTCAGTTCGCCATCCTGCAGGCGCTGGAACCGGCAAAGGCCATTTGGCGTTGTAACCCATACATTGCCATATCGGTCTTCTATCATTCCATTAATCATCTCGTTAGGCATTCCCTCCGCCTTTCCGAAGAAGCGAGAGGACTTATCCTTGGGATTGATGACGAAAAGCCCGTTGAGCGTACCTACCCATACCCAGCCCTGACTGTCGATGAGCAAAGCCTTGCAAGATCCATTCAGCTTCATCTGCGTAGCCTCATCATCTACCAAATCCTTTGGGAAAAGGGCACGCCGGGTAGTTGGCGAATACACGAACAAGCCTTGAGTGGCTGCCACCCAGATGCGATGCCGGCTATCCTCCTTAAAGTCGTTGACCACCTTATATTTCTCCAGCGCCTTGTTTTTCAAAGGCACGATTCGCCTGTTCTGTTCATCAAAGCATCCGATGCCTCCATGATAATTCACCCAGATGCGATGCTGGCTGTCTTCCAGAAATCCACGCACGATGTCGTAGTTAATGTCTCTGGCAGGAATGCCACCCTGCATGAAGTGATGAATGGTCCCGTTCTCCCGCAGGAACAATCCCTGGCGGAAACTTCCTGCCCAGATTCTTCCCTTGCTATCCATCATGCTTCTGATAATATCGGAACCACCCATAGAGATAGGAGAAGCCTGATGATTCAGGGCATCCAAGGCAAACAAGCCTTTATCAGAAGATAGCAACGGCAAGCCATTCGGCAAATCGTTGATGCGATAGCCGTTCATCTTCAGACCCATAGCTACAAAAGGGAAATAGGCAAACTGCTGCATGTTGGGATGATAGAGACAGAGTCCCTTGCTCCATAATCCGAGCAGCAGATTACCTCTACTACAGGCGATGCCCTGGATATCATCTATCAAGGTCTCGCCATCCAAGGTATGAATTTCAGAAAGAAGAGAGGTTTTGCCATTGGGAGCGATGGTCAGAAGACCCGCCTGTCGGATGCTGGCATACGCCGTTCCATCTTCTGCGATGCTGAGCGCAACCAACGCTGCCGCCTCATTCTCATACCGATGCTGCCAATGATGGGTAACTGATACAGAAGATTGATGATTGGCTGATAAAGAAGGTTGATGATTGGCTGAAGCCGAAGGCTGATAGGAAGCCACGCCGCGGTTCCACATCAGCCAAAGCTGATGCTTGTTCTGTGCAAACTGCATGAAATCGCGAGCAGGCACCTCTCCCTGCCAAACCTGCTCGGCAGAAATCGTCTTGGTCATGGAGGCATTCATCCCCTTCACCCAACCATCAGAATAAAGGAACCAGTGGTTTCCCTTAAAGTTGCAGACATCACGCAATCCTTTGGTTCTTATCTTTATCTGCCGGCATGGGGTTTCAGCTTCTCCCAATTCAGACGCTTTCACCATCAGCATCTTTCCCGATGCAGTGACAAACCAAAGATTCTTCGCCGAATCGATGAAGAAATCACGAACTCTCTCCCTGATGCCCATCGAAGCCAGCAGCCCCTTGACATCCCGTACGTAGGCATCCTTCGTCAAATCGAACACGAGAAACTTTCCCAGTTCCTTGATCCATACCCGCTGCCTGGCATCCACATACGCCGTGGATAGCGCCGATACATAATCGGCAGCATAAGCCTCATCGCCCATCGGAGAAACCGAATGGAAGGTGCAGCCATCGAAAAAGGAAAGACTGGAAGATGTTCGCACGCCCAATCTGCCATCAGAAGTCCAAAAGAGGGCCTTCACCTCATCATCCGGCAATCCTTGGCTCGTATTGATGAGGCGAAAAGAAGACTGGGCGCTAGCCAGGAGATGGTCAACGAAAAGTACTATGAATATAATGTATAGACGCAATGCTTTCATCCTGTTATTCGTTTTGTTTGTTATTCCATCATTTATCATTCGTATCGTTTGTATCATTTGTATCGTTTGTCATTAAACGGTATAGGTTGTTCTGCCTTATGATGGTAAAAGCGATGCAAAGATACAAGTTTTTAACAACTAAGCCAAGAAAAAGAAAAGAAAAATCAGTTTTTTCCGTTTTCTCATAAGTATATCTTCCAAGTTATGCGTAACAGATGTATAAAATAAATGATTCATTATAAAATATAGCTTTTATGAAAAGAATATCTCTTATCAAGAGTATGCCTCTATTGAATAGAGCATTCATGATACTCGCCTTGGGACTTGCATCCCTCACTTCTGTTGCCAAGGATAGACTAGTGGTGAGCAAGGCTCCGGCAGGCATAGAACTGAAAAATGACTTTAAAGTACAAGCCCGCACCAGTGGCGGCGAATGGCAGGACATCGATACCTACGCCTTCAAGGTGGATAGAGTGGCTGATGCCAAGCACAATGTAGAGGTCACATCCGTAGCTAAGTTTGAATTCGAAGGAAAAGTTGAAATACAGGTAAAGAGCATTGCTCAGGATATCAAAAGTTATAAGATCCGTCCGATTTCCTACGGAATAGAGGCTAAGCAAGAGGGCAACACGTTGACATTCTCTCTCAACCGTCCTCGCTACCTCTCCGTAGAAA
>OQWM01003683.1_pt1 | contig 10151 bp, 10 predicted proteins | sample 1691531 | NCBI WGS metagenome assembly OQWM01 (sample SAMN03418257, study PRJEB22391) | human gut metagenome | biome: human-gut; feature: organic feature; material: feces | host: Homo sapiens | place: Tanzania | collected 2013-01 | reverse complement strand
ATCCGGTCGCCGCTTTTCATCACGCTTGCCGTCGCGGGCGGGAGTCTTCTTCTGGTGTTTGCGCTGGTCGTGTTGTTCTCGGGGAGCGCCATCGCGCCGTATCTGCGCAACTTAGCCGCACAGAAGCAGTTCATCACGAACGCCAGCCACGAACTCAAAACCCTGCTGACCGCCATCTCCACGAGCGCGGACGTGTTGGCGATGGAAAGCGGCGAAAACGAATGGGTGCAGAACATCCAATCGCAATCCGGGCGGCTGTCAAGGCTCATTTCCAGCCTTGTCACGCTCTGCCGTCTGGACGAGGAAAACCCGTTCCTGGAGCGCACGGAGTTTTCCCTCAGCGATGCGGTGTGGGAGATCGCGGAGCCGTTTTCTTCGCTGGCTGCCGCGAAGGGGAAGCGGTACTCACAGGAGATCGAGGACGGCGTCCTCCTGACCGGCGACCGGCAGGCCGTGCAGCAGATGGTCTCCATTCTGCTGGACAATGCCGTGAAATACGGCGCGGAGGGCGGCCATATCACCTTGACGCTGGAAAAAACGGACCGGCAGGCCCGGATCACCGTTTCCAATCCTGGTGAACCCATCCCGCCGGAGCATCTGGCCCACCTGTTTGAGCGTTTTTACCGGGCGGACGCCTCTCGTGGGGAAAAATCCGGGTTTGGATTGGGGCTGGCTATTGCGGACACCATCGCCCGGGAACATAAGGGCGTGCTGAAGGCGGAAAGCGATGCGGCGTCCACACGCTTTATCTTCACTATGCCATTGAAAAAACAAGCGTAAAAGAGTGAACTAAAAAAGCGGAACGGAGAAGCTCTCCGTTCCGCTTTTTGCTATTTACTGCCTTTTACGCCTTTTTCACCTTGCGGGCCATGATCTCCGGGTCCACGCAGAAGAAGGTGAACTCACCTGTGGCCAACAGCTTCTCATCCTCACCCAGGATGTCCACCGCCACCAGGCAAGTGGAGTGGCCCCGGTGCCGTACCCGGGCATCGGCCTGGATCTCACCCTCAGACTGGTTGCGCAGGAAGTGAAGGGCGCTGGTCTGCGTGACGTAATTGCGACCATCGGTATGGGCGGCAAAGCCAGTGGCGTTGTCTGCCATGGCGTAGATAGCGCCGCCGTGGACCATGCCATAGGAGTTTTTGCTCTCCGGCTGGATATTCAGCCGGAATACGGCGTGGTCTTCCTCTACCATGACCATCTCAATATGGTTGTAAGTGGCAAAGAGATTTTTGCGCTCTTTGTCCTTAAACATTTCAATTGTAATTTCGTCCATTTTGTTTTCGTATACCTTTCTATTGTACTACTTTTTGAGTGTATCACATATTTTCTCTGATTTCTACTCTTTTTTTGAATTGGGGGTTGACAAACGAAAAATGCGTGCTATTATGAACATATGAACGGATATTCAAATGAAAGGAGCCACTTATGGAGGACCGCTACAACGTGGAGTGCTGTGAATTGATGCATGCCCACGATGAGATCGTAGAGAGAGTACAAAAGGAGATGCCAGGGGAAGATACCCTGTATGACCTGACAGAACTGTTCCGGATCTTCGGTGATTCCACCCGCATCCGTATCCTGTATGTGCTCTTTGAAGCAGAGATGTGCGTGTGCGACATTGCGGCGCTGCTGGGGATGACCCAATCCGCCATTTCCCATCAGCTCAAGGCACTGAAAAACGCCCGGCTGGTAAAGTCACGGCGAGATGGCAAAACGGTGTTTTACTCTCTGGCGGACGATCATGTGAAAACCATCATCGATCAGGGATTAGAGCATATTCTGGAGTAATTTTTGATTTCCAATTCAGTTCTCATAAATATTAAAATCAGGAGGAAGTTATTATGAAGAAGCATTACAAGTTCGAGATCGACTGCGCCAACTGTGCCGCCAAGGTGGAGGACGCCATTAAAAAGATCGACGGCGTCAACAACGCCACGGTTAGCTTCATGACCCAGAAGCTGACGCTGGACGCCGATGACGCCCGCTTTGACGAGATCCTGCAAAAGGTCGTGGCTACCGCGAAGAAGATCGAGCCGGACTGCGAGCTGCACCTGTAAGAACGCCGCCGCTGGCGCGTTTCGGAGCGCAACTGCCGTAAGGCGGCGCTTCGCCTATTCCCGAAAAGGAGGATACGATGACGACCCTTTCCAAAAAGCAAAGAAAAATGCGGAACCGCATCCTGATTGCGGCGGCTCTGCTGATTCTGGTCAAGCTGCTGCCCCTTACCGGCTGGGTCCGGGGCCTGTGCTGTCTGGCGCCGTATTTCATCATCGGCTATGATGTACTGCGGAAGGCGGCACTGGGTATTATCAATGGGCAGGTCTTTGACGAAAACTTCCTGATGGCCCTTGCCACCGTGGGCGCTTACGCTACCGGAGAGTTTGACGAGGCTGTGTTCGTCATGCTATTCTACCAGACCGGTGAGCTGTTTCAGGATTATGCCGTGGGCAAGTCCCGGAGCTCCATCGCCGCGCTGATGGACATTCGGCCGGACACTGCCAATCTGGAAACGGAAAGCGGCTTGGAAACGGTGGATCCGGAGGATGTGGCCGTCGGCTCTGTCATCGTGGTGAAGCCCGGCGAGCGGGTGCCGCTGGACGGCACGGTTTTAGAGGGCAGCTCCACACTGGATACTGCCGCTCTCACCGGCGAATCCCTGCCCCGAAGCATCCGTGTGGGCGATGACATCATCAGCGGCTGCGTGAACCTGACGGGTTTACTGCGGGTGACGGTGACAAAGCCCTGTGAGGAATCCACGGTTTCCAAAATTCTGGAGCTGGTGGAAAATTCCAGCGAAAAGAAAGCCGTCAGCGAGCAGTTCATCACCCGGTTTGCCAAATATTATACCCCCTGTGTGGTATATGCGGCGCTGGCCCTGTTCCTGATCCCTACGGTCCTGCTGGCGGTGCTGCCCACCCTCCCCGGATTTCTGGCGGGCACCGTCTGGACGGATTGGCTCCACCGGGCCCTGACCTTCCTGGTCATCTCCTGCCCCTGCGCACTGGTGATCTCCGTGCCTCTGAGCTTTTTCGGCGGTATCGGCGGCGCCTCCAAGTGCGGTATTCTGGTCAAGGGCGGTAACTATCTGGAAGCCTTGGCCAAGGCGGACACTGTGGTGTTTGACAAGACTGGCACCCTGACGAAAGGCACCTTTGCCGTATCCGCCGTCCATCCGGAGGCGGGCTTTGAAGCAGATCAGGTGCTGGAATACGCGGCTCTGGCGGAGCAATATTCCACGCACCCCATCGCCGTCTCTCTGCGGGAGGCCTGCAAAAACGAAATGGACCGCAGCCGGGTCGCCAACGTGGAGGAGATCGCCGGACACGGTATCATGGCGGAAGTGGACGGCAAGCGCGTCGGCGTGGGCAACAGCCGCCTGATGGAGCGGCAGAGCGTCAACTGGCTGCCCTGTGAGCTGCCCGGCACCATCGTCCATGTGACCATCGACGGCTTCTACGCCGGGCATATCGTGATCGCGGATCAGCCCAAGCCCGACGCCAAGGAGGCCATCGCCCAACTGAAGGCTATGGGTGTGAAAAAGACGGTCATGCTCACCGGCGACACCAAGGAAGTGGCCCATACGGTGGCGGATGCACTGGGATTGGACGAGTACCACGCGGAGCTGCTGCCTGCCGACAAGGTGGCACGGGTAGAGGAACTGCTGAAGCAGGAGACCGGTAAGCTGGCCTTTGTAGGTGATGGCATCAACGATGCGCCGGTGCTGACCCGCGCGGACATCGGCATCGCCATGGGCGGTCTGGGCAGCGACGCGGCTATCGAAGCTGCCGACATCGTGCTCATGGACGATCAGCCCACCAAGATCGCCGCAGCCATCCGCATTGCCCGCAAAACGGTACGGATCGTGCGGGAGAATATCGTCTTTGCCCTGACGGTGAAAGCCATCGTTCTGGTGATGGGCGCGCTGGGCAAGGCCCCCATGTGGCTGGCCGTGTTTGCCGACGTAGGCGTGGCATTTTTGGCCATTCTCAACGCCATGCGCTGCCTGTATACGGAAAAGGATAAGAAATGACACCGCAGCCCCGCCGTGCAGTACACGGTGGGGCTGTGCGCTATTCTGACACCCGGCAAAAAAGAAGCAGGGAGGGCGCAGCCCTCCCTGTTCCTTTTATTCAGCGCAGATCGGATACAATGTTGTCCACGGCGTTGTCCACCGCGATACCCAGCTTGCGGATGCTTTTCCCCACCTGTGTTTTCATGGGGTCCCGTCCGTAGGGCGACATCATACCCATTGCGGCGCCAGCCAGCAGACCGGCGCTCATGCCGACCCAAAATCCGGCACAACCTTTCATACTCCGTCACTCCTTTTTCGGTCTGAGGGTAGTATGCCCGGAGAAACGGAAAGCATGATGGAAACTCATTCCAGAATTACGCCGCCGCCCACCACGGCATCTCCGTCATAGAGGACAACGAACTGTCCCGGCGTCACTGCCCGCTGGGGTTCCCGGAACCGCAGGCGTACCTGCCCGCCGGACAGCGGCTCCGCCACGGCCTCCGCTTCCCGCTGGGAATAGCGGGTCTTGACGGTGACGGTCATAGGGGCGGTCAAAGCGGGAATGGAGATCCAGTTCCAGTCCCCGGCAATCAGCTCTGAGGTGAACAGGTCCTCATTGTGACCCAGATAGACGGCGTGGTTCGCCGGGTCCTTCCGCAGGACATACAACGGCGGCTCGATGGCAAGGCCCAGTCCCTTGTGCTGGCCCTTGGTGTAGCGGATGAACCCCTTGTGCTGGCCTAAGACGCGGCCCTCCCGGTCCACAAACGGCCCGGTGGGGGATTCGTGTCCCACGCAGCGGGTAATGAAGCCCACATAGTCCCCGTCCGGCACGAAGCAGATGTCCTGACTGTCCCGCTTTTGGGCGTTGATCAGACCGTGAGCCTCCGCCAAGGCCCGCACCGCAGACTTTTCCAGCTCGCCCAAGGGGAACAGCGTCCGGGAAAGCTGCTCCTGCGTCAACCGGCAGAGAAAGTAGCTCTGGTCCTTGGAACGGTCCGTCCCCCGGCAGAGAAGGCGGCGGCCGGTGGCAGGATCCTGTCGGATTTTGGCGTAGTGGCCGGTGGCCAGATAGTCCGCCCCCAGCTTTCGGGCGGCGTCCCACATGGCGCCGAACTTGATCCTCCGGTTGCAGAACACGCAGGGATTCGGCGTGCGGCCCGCCTCGTATTCCCGGATGAAATAGTCGATGACCGTTGCCCGGAATTCCGGGGAGAGGTCCATATCGTAGAAGGGAAGCCCCAGCAGAGATGCCACGGCCCGGGCGTCGGAGCCGTCATCCGGAAGGCGGTCTGCCGGTAAAGGCAGACCGCTTAACAGGGACAGATGCAGGCCGCTGACGGCGTATCCCTGCTCTTGCAGCAAGACCGCGGCGGCAGAGCTGTCCACCCCGCCGCTCATTCCCAAAAATACCTGTGCCATAGAAGCCTCCTATGCGTCAATGCACATTCCAGATCGTATTATGTCGAATAGATATGCCAAATGGTATTAAAAGAGCTATCGTGTAGAAAAAGAAAAGCGGCTTTGCGCCGCTTTTCTGGGGTCACGATAAAACGGTAAAATTTTCGTTACGGTAAGGAAGAGTGTGCGCGGGAAACCCAAGAGGGGTGTCCTGCGCCATTGAAATCAAACATTTTCAGAACTTTTGTAAAGTTCTGAAAATAAGGTCAGCGGGGCGAAAAGAATTTTTCGGCACGCTGAAGCGGCTTTGCGCCGCTTTTCTGAGGTTACGATAAAACGGTAAGATTTTCGTTCGCCTATTATTCCAGATTCCGCACGGCAAACGCATCGGAGGGAAGCGCGTCCGCCAACCCCAGCAGTGGGCGGTTAAAGCCGCCATTGTAGACGGAGGGGATGTCTGAAAGCTGGCTGCCCAGCTGTCGGTCCGGCAGAGAGACCATAAAGCGGCTGCCCTTGCCGGGGGCGGACTCCACGGTGATGCTCCCGCCGTGCTTTTCCGCGATGGCCCGGCATAGGGGAAGGCCCAGACCCAAGCCATAGGGCGCAGGGGAGGGATGGCCCGGCTGGAAACAGCCGTCGAACAGATGGGCCATCCGCTCCGGCGGGATGCCGCAGCCAGTGTCGCTAACGGTCAGCCGCAAAGTCTCACCGCTTTTTTTCAGCTCCACCGTGACAGCGCCGCCGGCAGGCGTAAATTTCAGCGCGTTGGAAAGCAGGTGATAAAGCATCTGCTCCACGGCGGCAGGATGAATGGCGCAGACCCGCCGATCCATGGCGCAGACAAATTTCAACTGAATCCCCAACTGTTCTGCCAGATCCGCAGAGGACTCGCAGACCTCAGAGACCAGCTTTACCAGATCAGCGTCCCGCAGAGACAGTGTCTGACTGTCTGACAGATACTCTGCGGCGGACATACTGTTGACCAGCCGCAGCAGCCGGAAAAAACTTTGCTCCAAAATGGCGGCCTTGGCGTCCAAGGCTGGGTCCTGCTCCCGCTGCTCCGGAGGAATGACCTGAGAAGCCGCCAGGTACAGATTGCTGAGCAGGCTGCGCATCTGGTTGGCAATGTTCGGCAGCAGAGCTGCCTCGGTCTCGTGCTGCTCCATAACAGTGCCTCACTTTCTGTTTTGCATCAAAACTATCATAAGCCGCAGAGTGAAAATTACACCAGGAAAACATTTCCCAATGCGGGATGGTATCAATCAGCATATCAAAAATTTAGGAAGAAAACAAGAATTTTGTCGGAAATTTGAAATAATTTAACTTTTCACAAGTAAACGATGTGGTAAACGATGTGCTATGCAAAGGGGCTAAGAGCCGTTGGAAAAGGCAGATTTAATTTTACAGATCGTCCATTTCGCCTTTTAGAAAATGCGCCTATAATGAAAGCAACAAATCAACGCCCAAAGGGCAGGAGGGATCTGTTTATGGCGATCAAGGTAGGCATTAACGGCTTCGGCCGCATTGGCCGTGTAGCTCTGCGGATCATGGTGGAGCGTGGCAGCAGCAGTTATCAGATCTGCGGCATCAACCTGCGGAATGCGGATCTGGATTACATGGTCTATCAGGTGAAATACGACTCCGTGTTCCGGACTTTCCGGGATACGGTGGAGCACGATGACCGGCACCTCATCATCAACGGCAAGAAGATCCGGGTCTACAGCGAGAGTGATGCTTCCCAGATCCCTTGGGATGACTGCGGCGCGGAGTATATCATCGAATCCACCGGCGTGTTCAACACCGTGGAAAAGGCCAGCGCCCATCTGCAAAACGGCGCGAAAAAGGTCATCATCTCAGCCCCTTCCAAGGATGACATCATGCCCACCTTCGTCATGGGCGTCAACCATCTGAAGTACACCCCGGATATGAACGTGGTGTCCAACGCCTCCTGCACCACCAACTGTCTGGCCCCCATGACCAAGGTCATCAACGATACCTTCGGTATCCGGCAGGCCCTTATGTCCACCATCCACTCCGCCACCGCCAAGCAAAAGGCCGTGGACTCCCGCGCAGGCCGGGACTGGCGGACGGGCCGCAGCGTTCTGGGCAACATTATCCCCTCCAGCACCGGTGCTGCCAAGGCTGTTGGTCAGGTGATCCCGGAACTGAAGGGCAAAATGACCGGCATGAGCTTCCGTGTGCCCACCAATGACGTGTCTGTGGTGGACCTCACCGCCCGGCTCATCCATCCCGCCAGCTATCACGATGTATGCGTGGCTATGCGGAACGCGGCTAAGAACAGCATGAAGGGCATCATCACCTGCACCACAGATCAGGTGGTCTCCTCCGACCTGACGGGCTTTTCCGAGACCTGCATCTTTGACGAGACTGCCGGTATCATGCTGGATGACGATTTTGTGAAGCTCATCGCGTGGTATGATAACGAATGGGGCTACACCAGCAAGCTGCTGGACCTCATGGCCCACATGTACGAGGTGGACCACCAGTAAGGTTATTCTATGAAGCGGGACTGAATTCCGTGTCCGCTGTGTTTCAAAACGGCTCACAGGCATCTTGCAAACATGAAAAACAGGGCGCCAAAAGGCGCCCTGTTTGAGGCTGTTGGCAGAATGGTAAACATTCCGAAACGGTAAGGAAGAGTGTGTGCGGGAAACCCAAGAAGGGTGTCCTGCACATTTGAAATCTTGTTCAGCGGGGCGAAAAGACTTTTTCGGCACGCTGAAACAGGGCGCCTTTTGGCGCCCTGTTTGTATTTTATTCTTCCTCGTCGGTGACGATCAGACCGTAGCCGCCGTTCTTGCGGTGGTAGACAATGGAGATACTGTCATCATCGCTGTTGCGGAATACATAGAAATCATGATCCAGCAGGTTCATCTGCAAAATAGCCTCCTCTGGGCTCATGGGCTTCACGGAGAAGCGCTTGGTTCGGACGATGTGGAACTCCGATTCCTCCGCCACGGAGAAGTCATCCATGGGAACGGCGGGGAAGGCATCGGACCGCAGTCGCTTGGCCAGCCGGGTCTTGTTTTTCAGAATCTGCCGCTCAATATAGCTGACGGCGGCGTCAATGGCACCGCGCATATCCCCATCCGGTTCTGTGGTCTGCGCCCGGAGGAGAGTGGAACCATCCCGGATGGTGATCTCCACGGTGCACAGCTTGTCTTTTTCCACAGTAAATGTCACGAAGGCGGACGCATCGTCCCGGTGGAAATACTTTTCCAGCTTTTCCACGCGCTTTTCAGCGTAATCCTTAATGGAGTCATTCAGGGGAACTTTCTTGCATGCGTAAGTATACTTCATAATGCTCGCTCCTTTCGTGGAAGAGGGATGGGGCCCTCTCTATGGTCAAATCATATCACATTCCTCTGCGTTTTACCAGATGCAAATGTATAAAATTCACAAAAAATTTTAAAGCGACGAAAGGGGATGGTATTCGACAAAAGCTCCCATTTACAATAGAGTCAGTTCGTGCTACCATAATCGAGGAAGCTTTCCAATATCCCACCCGTTTGGGCCGCCCCTTGGGGCGGCTCTTTTTTATGCACTGCCAGCGAACTGGCCTGTATCCCGAATAGCGGCGTCCAACGAAAAAGCGGGTCACGGAAAGTACTCCGTGACCCGTTGGATTTTAGCGAGTAGAGAAATTATTGCACAGAGCCCGTTTCGGAACGTTGGCAGTCAGGGCAAACGCCCTCTACCACCATGTGATGACACAGGACGCGGTAGCCGGTTTCCTGCTCCAGCGTTTCGTCATAGGCGCGGTCATAGGTGTAGGGAACATCCACCACGCTGTCACAGACCAGACAGTGCATATGATAGTGAGGATCGGTCCGGAGGTCAAAGCGGTCGCTGTTGGACATGACTACCCGATAGATCTCCCGGTTGTCGCACAGCAGGTTCAGATTTCGATAGACGGTTCCGCGGCTGACATGGGCATCCTGCTCCCGGACGCTCTGGTAGATCTGCTCCGCAGTGGGATGGTCCCGGCGGCCCCGGACCACGTCCAGCACCAGCTGCCGCTGACGGGTATTGCGCTGCTGCTTCATGCTCACTCACCCCTTCTTTGTAGTAATGATTCCTGATTATAGCAAAGGAATGGAGATCATGCAAGAGAAAGGAGACGGAGCAGCGCAAAAAAACCGGGGCCGCACAAAGCGGCCCCGGTTGGGGATACAGAATGTAGCTTAGACCTTCTCCACCACGACAGCGGTACCCATGCCGCCGCCGATGCAGAGGGTGGCCAGACCCTTCTTAGCGTCCTCACGCTTCATCATCTCGTGGATCAGAGTGACGATGATACGGGCGCCGGAAGCACCAACGGGATGGCCCAGAGCGATGGCGCCGCCGTTGACGTTGACCTTGCTCATGTCGAAGTGCAGCTCACGGGCCACAGCGATGGACTGAGCAGCGAAAGCCTCGTTAGCCTCGACCAGGTCGATGTCCTCGATGGACACGCCAGCCTTAGCCATAGCAGCGCGGGAAGCCACAACGGGGCCGACACCCATGATCTTGGGATCAACACCGCCCTGGCCCCAGCCGATCAGCTTGACCATGGGCTTCAGACCGTACTTCTCAACAGCCTCGCCGGAAGCCAGCACGATGGCGGCAGCGCCGTCGTTGATGCCGGAGGCGTTGGCAGCGGTGACACGCTGGGTACCCTTGTCAGCGGCATCCTGGGCGCCGGTGACCTCAAAGGTGTGTACCACCTGGGGAT
>OQWM01003681.1_pt1 | contig 10152 bp, 10 predicted proteins | sample 1691531 | NCBI WGS metagenome assembly OQWM01 (sample SAMN03418257, study PRJEB22391) | human gut metagenome | biome: human-gut; feature: organic feature; material: feces | host: Homo sapiens | place: Tanzania | collected 2013-01 | reverse complement strand
TGCTGATAACGGGGTGCACTGCTGATAATCTCAGGCGAAACCTCTCAAGAGCACGAATCAAGATACGCGAGACTTACATTAAAATAATGAAGAAAGGAATCGGAACATGATAAAAGACATAATACCAAAATTGCACGAAACCGACATTCGGATGCTTATCGACAGATATTTGTCGGGCGCTACTACCAACGAGGAGGAGGCTACGTTGCGAACGTGGTTTCGGCTTGTCGGAGACGACATACCAGAAGAGTGGCGTCCGCTGAAAGCCTTGTTCGGCTTTGTGGACGAGGAGCGGGAGACGACGCACCGCCGCAATACATTGCTGATAGCTTTGCATCGTCCTCGCATATGGATTTCATCAGCTGTGGCTGCTGTAGCTATTGTCATCGTAATGTTTGTGCCACAGATGTATAATGTTTCCACCACGACACCGCAAAACTATGCTGTCATAGACGGAAAGGTATATACCAACCAAGAAGTGATAAACGAGCAGGTGGATGAAGCACTGCAGACTGTCTCGGCAGAGAACGACGATCCGTTCAGTGCACTCGACCTGATGCAATAACATTTGAAACAATAAAAACCATTTACATTATGCATAAACTATTTGATATCATACGCAAACCTCCGCTGATTGCAGCCAGGATGGGTCTTCTGCTTGTCATGACGTTGTGCGTTATGCTTCCGAGCCACGCGCAGGATGGACTTGCCGTTAATGGCATCTTCCAGCAGTACGGTCATTCTAAGGGTTGCAAAATGGTGGTGATGCAAAACACCAAGCTCCGAGGCTATCAACTGGCCATATACAAGAGCCTTACATATAATAACAAATATGCAGCAAGCATCAACAACATCCTGAAGACCGACCGCCGGGCAGCTAAGAAGATTCGTGAGGTAGTGGACGACGGACGAATAGCAAGCGGCTACTATATGATGGCACCACTGTCGTCAGGCAACAATAGATATATCCTCTTTAGCAATACCGACCGAGGCAAAGGGGCTGTGATATACATCGAAGGCGATTTGTCGCCGGACGACATAATGTCGATATGCTATACTAAGAGATAACAAGATATATAAAGAGAAATATTTGGAAATTTAAAAAACGTATATTATGAATATCAGAACATTGGTATTGGCGGCAACCTTCATGCCAGCCATAGCTTTAGCACAGGAGGCAACCACAGCGCAAGACACAACATACACCCAGCAGTCAGCCACAGTGTCTAACACGTACGACACAACTTTTGTATTCAACAGTCAGAAGTTTGCCATATCTCAAAATGGTGAACGTACGAATGTAAGTGTGTATAAGAAGTGCGGCACGGAGATGAAGAGGGTCAGAGAGACCGAGTTTGTCGACGGACAGGAGGTGGAGCAGGTGTATATCACATCGCCCTTTATCCCCAGAAAGGCATACAAGCGTCGCAATCTGGAGTATAGCCATTATCCGTTTTTCTTCTTTGGTGGCAACATGCTCGCAGGCTCGGCATTTGGTGTCAAGTCGGAAGGTAAGGAAATGCGCGACAGCAAGTCGGGTGAATGGGGATTTACGGGTTGTACGTTCGAGTGTCCTATAAGCAGCAGTTCGTGGGCAGTGACGGCTGCAATGTCGTTGGCTTTTGTCAGCCATCACTTTAAGACCGACTATATGCTTACTACCGTTGACGGTATAACAAGCTTTAAGCCTTTCGCCGTTGGAGATGATGAGAATGGCGAGCGTCCGTCGAAAAGCTACCTAAGCTATTGGGCCGTCCGCATTCCGATAATGTTGGAATGGTCCAACCGCATTGGTTCTGAAGACGTCTATGCAGCTTTCGGCCCATCCATAGAGTTTCGTACAAAGGAGCGTTCACGCTATAAGCTCGGCAAGAGACATACGCTGACAGGAGATGTCAACATGAATCCTGTAGGCATAAATCTTGAGGCACGTCTTGGATATGGCTTCTTGATGCTTTACGCACGCACATCGCTCACTCCGCTTTTGCATACAAAGTATGCTCCCGAATGGCATCCATTCACTGTTGGAGTAGGACTGAGGTTGTAAGATTTAGACGTAAAGTCCCCGCCACTTGCACAAGCGACGGGGACTTTTTCCTAACCTTCACTATTTATTATTCAGCTGTTTCGAGGAGCAGCACTCGGCTTGCCCATTCGTTGGCTTTGCCCCAGTCGGCGTTGTGTCCATAAGGAATTTCCAAGCCGTTCTGCATGAGATATTCGCCTGAGAACGTCTTGCCCTCGAAGGCGAGCGGAGTCTTGTCGATGCGGTTAAGCTCGGTGATGCGGTAGCGCTTCTGCGGGTCGAGTCCTGCCATTGGGATGCGCGGCAGGTGCTGATTGCAGAACGATTCGGTCTTCCACCAGTAGAACACTGCCTTGTCCTTAGCGTCTGTCACGTACATGAGCGAAGCCACACCCTTCTTGTCGTAGGGCGACTGCAGGCGGTAGAGGTCGCCGAACTGCACGATAGGACGTATGCGCTTGTAGTCGGCTATAGCCTTGCGACACTGGTTCTTGTCGGCTTCGCTCAGCACCTTAGGCTGTATCTCCATGCCAAGGCGTCCGCTCATAGCCACGTCGGTGCGATACTTTAATGGTACAGTACGCGCTGTCTGATGGTTGGGAGCGTTGGATATGTGCGACGCCATGGCAATGGCAGGGAAGAAGTAGCTGGTGCCCCACTGCATATATACGCGCTGCAGGGCGTCGGTGTTGTCGCTTGTCCAGAACTCGTCAAAGTAGGGCAGCACTCCCCAGTTGACACGTCCACCGCCCGATGCGCAATCCTGGATTGTAAGGTTGGGATATTTGGCGCGTATACGCTGCAATGTCTTCTCAAAGCCACGATGATACTCGATGAAGAGATGGCTCTGATTATTGGCTGTGAGATACTGCGAACCGTGGTTTGTTATCTTCATATTAGAGTCCCACTTGATGTAGTCAATCTCTGGATACTTGGTCATGAGGTTGTCGATAACATCGAATACGAAGTCTTGCACCTTAGGATTGCCGAGGTCGAGTACCACCTGTGTGCCACCGCGTCCGCACTGAAGGTCGCGGTTGGGTGCTTTAATCACCCAGTCGGGATGCTTCTCATAGAGTTCGCTCTTGGTATTCGACATCTCCGGCTCAAGCCATATACCGAACTTTATGCCTTGTTTCTTGGCTTTGGCAAGCAATCCCTCAATGCCATTGGGCAGCTTGTTCTTGTCAACCACCCAGTCGCCCAATGCACAGTTGTCAACGCTACGTTTGTACTTATTGCCAAACCATCCGTCGTCCATGACGAACAGTTCGCCACCCATCGACTTGATGTCTGCCATCATCTGCGCCATTTCCGGCTCTTTGATGTTGAGATATACGCCCTCCCAAGAGTTAAGCAGAATCTTGCGCTCGACGTTGCCGTTCATCAGTTTGTACTGGCGTCCCCAACGGTGGAAGTTGCGGCTCACTCCGCTCAGTCCCTCCTTGCTGTACGAGAAGGCTGTGACGGGAGTGGTGAAGGTCTCGTTCTTGGCGAGATGATACTCCGAGTTGTACTCGTCGATGCCTGCAAAGAACTGGTGATACTCCGACTCGTCGGTGACGGTGCGCAGCTTGTAGTTGCCCGAATAGCAAATGGCAGCACCTATAACACGGCCTGTATTCTCCTGACCCTTGCCGTCGAGCGAGAACATTACCTCTCCACGTGATGTCTGTGCATTACGTGTTCCGTCATGGTTGTCAATAATGAATGTGCCGGGCTTCAGCTCTTCTTCCGACAGCTGTGCCTCATTTGCCCATGCACCGTAGAAGTGCGACATCCATACATTTCCACGACGTATGGGCAGATAGGCTGAGTCGAACTGTGAGAGAGTGACGGTAGACTTCTCACCGTTGTTTATCTCGGTCCACATCTCGATAATGTCCACATCGTTGTAGGCACGATAGCACACGGTGACGTAGAAGGGATATACGCGGTCTTTGAGCTTCACTTTGAGCACTTTGGCGTTCTTTTCGGTTGTAGTGGTGTAGCTGTCGACGTCCATCTGTAGAGTCATGTTGCCATCGGCATGGCGCACCGAAAGTGCAGCAGCCGATTCGCCTATCATGCCATATACTGGATAAGCGTCCTTGCCTGCTGTTCCGCCAGCCTGTAGTGTGGCTATGTCGGCATCAGTCAGCTTGTCGCCATAATACACAAATTTGAATGCTCCACCCTTGGTGGCATCCACTACGAGCGATGTCTTGGGTGTAGACACGCTGATATTCTCAGCATTGGCAGCGCCCGAAAGCATCATCAGCGCCAATGCCGGAAGAAAAATACGTTTAGGATATTTTCCCATAGCTTTGTTTTAGTTATATGCATCTCTTAGTTCATAGTTATGCAAATTTACCAATAATTTTAACATAAGCAAATATTCATTGTCGTGTTTTTTGGCGTCAACCATATTAAATGTGATGTAGGGAGTATAATTGCAATAATTTTGGTTTGTATTGTAGCGTAGTGTCAAGTATTTTCATTAAATTTGCAAATCGAATAATGAAAAACGTTTGTACGAAACTAATACAATATTAATATGATAGACGTAAAAGAAACATTGAACAGCGCCGAGGAGCGCATGGAAATGGGTGCAATGTACCTTGAGGAGCAGCTTGCACGCATCCGTGCCGGACGTGCCAACGTGGCAATTCTTGACGGCATTCGAGTTAGTTCATGGGGTTCGATGGTGCCATTGAACCAGGTAGCCAACGTTACTGTGCCCGATCCACGCACTATCGCTATCCGTCCTTTCGACAAGAAGCAGATCCGCGAGATTGAGAAGGCTATCATGGATAGCGACGTAGGCATCACTCCCGAGAACAACGGTGAGATTATCCGCCTTGGCATTCCGCAGCCTACTGAGGAACGCCGTAAGGAGCTTGTCAAGCAGTGCAACAAGATTGGTGAGCGCACTAAGGTGGAGATTCGCAACGCACGTCAGGAGACAAAGGACAAGCTGAAGAAGGCTATAAAGGACGGTCTGTCGGAAGATTTGGAGAAGGACGCTGAGGGCGAACTCCAGAAAATTCACGACAAGTTTGTCAAGAAGGTTGATGACCTGCTCGCTGCAAAGCAGAAGGAAATCATGACAGTATAATGTAAAGGTAAAAAAAGTAAAAGAGTAAAAAGGTAGAATTGAGGTGAAGAATAATATTGCCTTTTACCTTTTTACCCTTTTACTTTTTTACTCTTTTACTCTTTTACTTTTATTCAATGCAAGGTTTAGTAATAAAGAACACGGGCAGCTGGTACACTGTGCGCACTGACGACGCGCAGAATGTAGACTGCAAGATAAAGGGCAACTTCCGCCTTAAAGGCATACGCAGCACCAATCCCGTTGCTGTGGGCGACCGTGTGGAGATTGTGCGCAATCAGGAGGGCACGGCTTTCATTACTGCCATTTGCGACCGACGCAACTATATCATACGCAAGTCGCAAAACCTGAGCAAGCAGAGCCACATCATTGCTGCCAATGTCGATCAGGCTTTCCTTATTGTCACGGTCAACTATCCGCAGACAAGCACCATTTTCATCGACCGCTTTCTTGCCACTGCCGAGGCCTACAGCGTGCCGACGGTGCTCGTGTTCAACAAGACCGATATCCTCTCGGACGAGGAGCGCCACTATCAGGAGATGATGATGACGCTCTACCGTACGATTGGCTACGAGTGTGTGGCTGTGTCGGCCACTACGGGACAGGGTATGGACAGCATACAGCCCATGCTGAAGGATAAGATTACATTGCTCAGCGGCAACAGCGGTGTGGGCAAGTCTACCTTCATCAATCATATTCTTCCCGATGCCAACCTGCGCACGTCGTCGATTTCCGACGCTCACAACACTGGTATGCACACCACTACTTTCTCTGAGATGTTGCCGCTTCCCGAGGGTGGATGGATTATCGACACTCCGGGCATCAAGGGTTTCGGAACGTTCGACATCGAGCCTGAAGAGCTGACAAGCTACTTCAAGGATATATTCCACTTCTCGAAGGACTGCCGCTTCAACAACTGCACGCACACTCACGAACCTGGTTGTGCCGTACTGAAAGCCGTTGAAGAGCACTACATAGCTGCATCACGCTATCAGAGCTATCTCTCGATGCTTGAGGATAAGGACGAAAACAAATACCGCGAAGCTTATTAAGCCTCGCGGTTTTTTTTATAATATTACTTTTCGGCTGTTGCCGTCAGTTTCTTCAATGTATTTTGCAGTAGTGTGATGCTTGGATTCTTCAGCACTACTCGTTTTTGTTCGTCAAGCAGATATACCGACGGTACCGACTTGATGTAGTATATGTCGTCGGTGGTGATTTGTCCGTCGGGACTGTAGCCTTCGGTCCATGTAGAGGGCAAACGTGATTTCTTAGTTTTCCACATTTCGGAGTCGCTATAGGGATATATGGCGAGCACGCTGATGGCTGGCGACGATGTTTCAGGCATTGCTGCAATCTGTGCGGCGGTTTCGTGACAGTGGTCGCAGTCGGGGTCGTAGAAATATAATAAGGTGTATTTTGCTTTTAGATTGTGCAGCTGGCGTTGCTGGTTCTTGCGGTCTATGTAAACGAAGTCGGTGGCTGTGGTGCCCGGAAGATTCTTTTTCAGGTTGCGCGCCATGTATTCGTTGCGTGTGCGTTCGGCCATTGAGGCAAACTTATTTGCCGACATGACATCGAGAAACTGAGCGTAGAGCAAGTCGTTGTGCAGCGGTGATTCGGAGTCGCCGAGATATTTCTCTGTCAGTGTGGCGAAGTATTCGCGTATGCGTTCGGGTGTATTGCTGTCGTCAGCATTGGCTGCCTTGATGTTGTATAGATGGTCGGCAAATGCCTTTACGCCGAGAGTGGCAGTCGATGGAGCCACACGCGGCAGGAGGTCGATGAAGTTGGCAAATCCTTGTTCGGTTATTTCGGGTCGGTGCATCAGTGTTGTGTCGGCAAAGTTGAAACGGTCCCAGTAGTGCTCCATTACATACAAGGCACGCGTCTCGGCAGTGCGCAATGTGTCGGGCACTGTAGGGTAGGGGAAGTTGTCGGTCTGTTGTGCTTTAGCATTGGTGCATACCAGCATGGCAGTGGCTATGGCTATGACTGTGAATAATGATTTGCTCATGTCTGTTAGGATATGGAAAATGCCGCAACAATCCATTCTTCGTTTTGGATGTTGCGGCATTTTGTATTATTTTAATTACTGCATGTCGTAAACTACCTGCATGAGCTTCTTGCCCAGTGCGTCAGCCTCTTCCATTGTAGCAGCCTCGCTGTATACACGGATGATAGGCTCGGTGTTCGACTTGCGCAGGTGAACCCACTTGTCTGGGAAATCGATCTTAACGCCGTCTATGTCTGTAATCTTCTCGTCCTTGAACATTTCCTTCACCTTCTCGAGGATTGCGTCGATGTCGGTAGACGGGGTGAGGTCGATGCGGTTCTTGGCAATCTGATAGCTTGGGAATGTAGCACGCAACTCGCTTGCTGTGCACTTCTTGTGAGCCAGTGAAGAGAGGAACAGAGCGATACCTACCAATGCGTCGCGGCCGTAGTGGCTCTCCGGATAGATGACACCGCCATTGCCCTCGCCGCCGATAACAGCGTGCTCAGCCTTCATCTTGGTGGTAACGTTAACCTCACCTACTGCCGATGCTGCGTAAACGCCACCGTGCTTCTCAGTTACGTCGCGCAGAGCACGTGTAGAAGAGAGGTTGCTTACGGTGTTGCCCGGTGTGTGTGAGAGTACGTAGTCGGCTACGCTTACGAGTGTGTATTCCTCGCCGAACATCTCGCCGTTCTCGCAGATGAAAGCCAGACGGTCAACATCGGGGTCAACAACGATACCGAGGTCGTACTTGCCGCTCTTCATCTCGTCCATGATACCCTGAAGATTCTTCTCCAATGGTTCCGGGTTGTGAGCGAAATCGCCGTTAGGTGTGCTGTTGAGTATTGTGAACTCTACGCCGAGAGCCTTAAGGAGTTCGGGCAGGATAACACCACCAACGCTGTTGATAGCGTCAACACATACCTTGAACTTGGCGTTCTTGATAGCCTCTACGTCAGCCAGCTTGAGGTCGAGTACGCTCTGGATGTGACGTGCGTCCATAGAGTCGTCGCGTGTATAGTGGCCCAGATTGTCAACGTCGGCATAGTCGAAGTCTTCCTTCTCGGCGATTTCGAGAACCTCGTTGCCGTTCTCCTTTGTCAGGAATTCGCCCTCGCTGTTGAGCAGCTTCAGAGCGTTCCACTGGCGTGGGTTGTGGCTTGCTGTTATGATGATACCACCCATAGCACCAGTCCAGCGTACAGCCAGCTCTGTGGTAGGAGTAGTAGCGAGGTCGATGTCGATTACATCAAGTCCCATACCCATAAGAGTACCGCACACGATGTTGCGCACCATGTCGCCTGAGATACGTGCGTCGCGACCAACTACTATCTTGCCGCGACCTTCGGTCTTGGCATTGCGCTTCATGAATGTAGCGTAGGCAGTTGTAAACTTAACGATGTCGAGCGGATTGAGAGTGTCGCCCGTAGGTCCGCCGATAGTGCCGCGGATACCTGAAATTGACTTGATTAGTGTCATAGTAATGATGTTTTAAAAGTTTGACTTTAGTCTTTAGTATGTTGGCGGCTGTTGTTGAGTGGCCGCCGATTCAGCAATTATGCTCCCAGTTGGTATGTTATCTCGTACATGCACGGATATACTTTCTGTGCGGCATTGCCTTGTCCCATTGAGTGCGGAACAATCAGTTTCACCTTGGCTATCTCGTCGGTTTCTGATGCCGGACGGCCAAGCTTGATATAAGTCATCGGAACGAGCCATCCCGAAGGAACAGCCGTTGAGCTGTATGTGTTGTACATCAGACTGCTTTCTTTGTCGAATGTGCCAGAGAATGTACCTGATGTATTCTTCACTGTCATTTTTTCTACCAACCAGTTGTATGAGTAGATGTTGGTGCATTGCAGTGTCGAGTCTGATTCGAGAATGTTGTATTCGTTGAATCGGCACAGTATCTTTTCGGTCTTGCCGCTTTCCAATTTCTTGCCGCATCCCTCGCGCACAATTTGCATATATACGCCAGTGCCTTCAAACAGCACCCACTCGTTTTTGTCAACGTTTGTGGTCTGGTTTTGTGCGTTGAATACATCCTCAGATATGACCTTTATCTTTTGGTTGGCAATGTATCGGTTTATAGCCGAGCGTTCCTTCTTTTTCAAGTCGGCATAAGTTTCGCTGTCGCTACACGAAGCAAGAGCCACAATGGCTAAGAGTGTGAGCGCTAAGAATTTTAACGTCTTCATCAATTGCTTTTTCTTTTTTATTTGATTGTAATCACTAATTATCGTACAAAAGTACAAAAATTATATGTAATGTCACCTTGGGTTGACAATATTTCACGTTTTTTATTTTGTGAGCAGGTCTTTGTATTGCTCAAACGCATTGTAAGAAATCATAGAACTGGTAGAGAAAACAGAACAGGAAATCAGTTATGACCTGGAAGAAGTTGTTGGTGAAATCCATATAGGCGGCAGTATTTCCAAAAGTGTATTGTATACAGCCGCGCAACTGCGAAAAGAACATCCAGGTATTCGATTCCAGTTTTACAGTGGAGATGCGACAGACGTATCAGAACGACTGGATCATGGAAGTCTGGATTTTGCAGTTATGCTGCAGCCGATTGACAGTATTAAATATGAATTTTTATCTCTGCCAGACTGTTCTGAGTGGGGCATCCTTATGCCAGAAAAAGACCCACTGGCATCAAAGAAATCTGTAACAAAAGATGAACTAAAGACAATTCCACTGATCATGCACCAGAGAATTGGACTCCAAAGTGAAATCGCACATTGGGCGGGTACAAATTTAGAAAATCTGAACATCGCAGCAACCTATAATGTAGTCCACGGAAGCCCGGTTCCATTTGTACAGCAAGGCCTGGGATACTTTCTGACTACAAGAGACCTGCTCGCGCCAGCCCTCGACCCGGAAGTCTGCTTCCTGCCCTTAGAACCTAAACTCCCGACACAGCTTGCGCTGGTATGGAAAAAACATGCAGTGTTCAGTAAAGCCGCTGGAATATTTATGAAGTCTTTGAGACAGAGAATAAAAAAGACGGAATAGTTACTTCATGCTCCC
>OQWM01003677.1_pt1 | contig 10160 bp, 8 predicted proteins | sample 1691531 | NCBI WGS metagenome assembly OQWM01 (sample SAMN03418257, study PRJEB22391) | human gut metagenome | biome: human-gut; feature: organic feature; material: feces | host: Homo sapiens | place: Tanzania | collected 2013-01 | reverse complement strand
TAACAAAATCGATTACCAATTTAATGCCGTTTTCATGAAGAGCATCCCGCAAATCCTTGAACTCATTAAGAGTACCAAAATGCTTGTTTGTTGCAAAATAATTACGCACATGATATCCATGAAAGCTGGTCCAAGTGTCGTAACTCCCGTCATTTTGATAATCAATTATCGCTGTATCTCGATTTTCATAGGGCGCGGAAATCCAAACAGCGGTTACGCCCATCCCTTTCAGATAAGGAATTTTCTGAACAATGCCATCCCAATCCCCACCTTGATATAGTTTCAAGTCTGCCCCAGTTCCGTCATATAAGTTGGAACTAAAACCAACCGGAATATTATTTGTACTGTCGCCATCATAGAAGCGGTCAGTAATAATCTGATAGATGACATCTTTGGACGAAACTGGGCCAAGGTCATTGACAGTTTCTTGAGCAAATACAGTCGCGCCAGGTATGGATAGCAACAAAACTATTACCAGCACGAACACTAAAACTCCTCTAGCACGCTTCATGCCATATTTCCTCCTTCTGCATCAAATGGCCTTAATATCTCGTGTAAAAGCCCTAAAACTTATGCTCTACGGCTCCTGGCTCCCTTCCTTTCATCGTTTTAAGTTTGCTTTGTGCGTCTGGTTGACTTTCTCTCCACAATGTTTGAAGTCGTTACATACGTCTGAATTTGCTTATTGGGATGCTTGATTATGTCTATTATCAACTTACCAGCTTGCCTGCCTAAGTCCCTTACATTGATATCCACAATGGTGAGCTGCGGTTCTATTACTTGAGAGAGCGGGTAGTCATCAAACGCAACAATGCCGATATCCTGTGGAATTCTTATGTTTTTCCTGCAAAGAGCGTCAACACACCCCATGGCAATATAGTTGTTGGCGCAGATAATGGCGTCCGGCAGGATTTTATGATCCAGGAGCTTCATCGTCATAAGGAAGCTGTCTGCGCGGGTGGATTCTCCCAACCAGATATACTGATCTTCCAATTGCAGGCCGGCATTTTCGAGTTCTTGCTTTACACCTTGCAGTCGATGTAGCGACCCAAAGTCGTAATACTGTCCGCCGATAAATGCAATTTTCCGGTATCCCCGTGAAAGAAGATAAGCCGCTGCGACGGTTCCGGAGTACACATTGTTGTTGTCAATCCAACACACCTGGCTTTCAAAATTCGGCGCGCCCAACACGATGTGAGGAAAGTGCGATTTTGTAAGCAATCCGGACAAGGGATATGCTATTACGGAAACGTGGATGGCCAGTGCATCGGCACTTTGCCGATAAATCACTTCCTTGGCTACTTCGTATGCAGTTGCCGTGTCTACTCCGCGAAGCTGAAGCCGATACCCTCTGGTGCTCAAAGACTCCTCTAAACCCGCAATAATCTCAAACATATGTGGATTCTGAAAGGCTGTGTTCGGAGCTAAATTTGCTAAAACCGCAATCGTTTTGGTCGTGCCTCTTGCAAAACTCTGTGCGCTGGCGTTTGGATAATAGTTGAGTTCCTGCATAACCCTGCGCACCCGCGCCGCTGTTTCCTCTGAAATACTGTAGTGCCCATTGATCACTTTGGACACGGTAGAAACAGAGGTGCCGGCCGCTGCCGCAACATCCTTAATCGTAATACCCATGACACAGCCCTCCATGCAGAATAATCATACAACTATTTTAAGTATAATTTATTCAGCATTGACCGTCAACAAATACTGCAAAGCCATGATCGTAGAGTTTCCTGTGGTCAAGTCCTTCGCTCCAATGCAGTTTACCGTATTCCTCGTCCAAATCAACGGCTTTGCCTCCGCGATTGATACAGATGGTAACACGCTGATTGCAGTATTCCCTTGCGTAGATGATTAGTCCGCTTCCGCGCTCTGCAGATACCACGCGGAAATCGCCACAGCGAAGCGGTTCCAGTTTTTTGCGCATGGCGATGGCTTCCTTGAAAAAAGTACACAGAGTCGAATTTTCGTTATCCCACGGCATCGGACAACGGTATTCTTCTTCTGAAAGACCTTGAACACCCAGTTCATCACCATAGAAAACCGTGGGCATTCCGACAAAAGTGATCATAAAAAGAATGGCCAATCGATACCGCCTCATGTCTCCGCCGCACAAAGACAGAAACCGGCTCACATCATGGCTGTCCAGCAGATTCATCTGCGCCGGAGTCATCTGCATCCGATAGCGCATGAGCATATCCGTGATACGTCCCGCAAAATCCGATGCATCAATGGATTGCTCCGCAAAAAACAGATTGCAGTGCTTTCGGAAATCGTAATTCATGGTGGAGTCAAACATGTCGCCCTGGAGCCAGTGCCCTGCGCTTTCCCATACTTCGCCGATGAGCAGCACATCCGGGTCAATCTCCTTCACCGCTTTTCTGAATGCCCGCCAGAAGCCATCGTCCACTTCACTGGCAACATCCAACCGCCAGCCGTCGATGTGGAAATTCTTCACCCAATAGCGTCCTACCTCGCAAAAGTACTCTCGCACAGCAGGGTTCGCTGTATCCAGCTTTGGCATCATCCGCTCATAGGCGAAGCATTCGTATTCCGGATAATCCTCCGGATCGTCCGGACACACCACGGGGAATTTCAAACCGTAGAACCAGTCTCTGTAAGAGGAGGCCTCTCCTTTTTCCACCACATCTTCAAAGGCGAAAAAATGCCAGCCGCAATGATTGAACACGCCGTCGATCAAAATGCGGATTCCCCGTGCATGAAGCACACGTACCAGATGATGCAGTGCCTCGTCGCCGCCAAAGCACGGGTCAACGTGAAAATAATCCAAAAGATCGTATTTGTGGTACTCTCCTGCCACAAAGATGGGATTCAGGTATACGCAGTTCACGCCCAGCTCTTCCAGATAGTCAACATTGTCGGCAATACCCCACAATGTGCCGCCCAATTTGCTGCGTACGGGCTGACCATGATAGTCAATGGCTCGATCCTGAATGGAAATGCGTTTGACCCCTGAGGCAAAGCTGTCGGGGAAAATATTGTACACCACAGCGTCATTGACCCAGTCAGGCACAACCGCAATGTCTGCCCGGTGGTTGAAGGGCAGCTTGAAATACTGCGAACGGTCATCCACCAGATGATCGGTAAATACATCGCCGTAATACAGAACCTGCTCGATACCGTCATTCAGGTGGAAGTAATAATATAGTCGCTTATAGGGACTATCCAGCACTACCTGCCAGTAATCATGATACAAATCGCTCGCTGCCACCTTCATGGCGACAGGAGTAAAAACGATGGGAGTAACACGGCAGGCAGTATCGCCATAGTAGAGCGTGCAGCTCTTCAAATCTCCTTTGGCGCAGCGCAGGCGAAAAACAATATGCTTTTCGTCAAGCCCATGCGCGTACTGTGACATGGGGATGTGTAAAACAGCTTCTTTTTTCATGCTTATCCTTTCACTCCGCCGGCCGTTAAACCGGAAGTCATGTGCTTCTGGCATAGGAAGAAGATGATCAGCACTGGAATTGATACGGTAATGGACGCGGCGGCAAAAACCGGCCAGCTGCCGCTCATTTCCGTTGCCTGCAACGCATACAGTCCGGCAGCCAGGGTGTAGTTCTCCTCGCCGGTCATAAAGGTTGTAGCATAGATATACTCGTTCCACACATAAATCAGGACCATCAGAGCTGTGACAACGATACTGGGCTTCGCCAAAGGCAAAACAATTCGCGTGACCACCTGAAGAGGATTCGCACCGTCCATCCGGGCAGCTTCTTCGATTTCCACGGGTACCGTGTCAAAATAGCCCTTGATATTCCAAAGGCTGAAGACCGCCATGGTCCCGGTATAGATCAGGATAAGGCCGGTTCGGTGATTGATAAGTCCCATCGGGCGGAGCAGGCGGTATACGGCAAACATCGACAGGACAGCCGGAAACGAATTGAGCAGCACAAGGCACTTCAAAATCGGTCTGCGGCCGGGAAACCGCCGCCGTGAAAAACAGTAGGCAGCCGGAATTGCTACGCAGAGTGACAGGGATACAGTAACGACTGCCAGATAAACACTGTTGCCAAGCCATGTGAGAATATCTTCACCAAAAAGGACACGGCGGTAGTTTTCCAGTGAGAAGTTCTTGGGGATAAAGGAAAAATCCGAACTCAGCAATGTGTTTTGTCCATTGAGGGAAACACTAAGCGAATAGAGAATAGGAATCAGTGTAATAAAACACAGGACGATAAAGAAAATATTCAGTGCCGTAAGGCGAACGCGTTCTTTTTGTTTGCGGCTCATCTGGAACCCTCCTCTTGCAGCCGATACCGGGCGGAGAATGCAATCAGCAACACAAAGATAATGATGGATATGGCAGAGCTGTATCCATAGTTATTGCTGATGAATGCATTTTCGTAGGCATAGGTCAAAATAGTATGCACATGTGCGCCGGTTTTGGCTCCAGCCTGCTGTGTCAGAAGATAGATCACATCGAACTGCTTGAAGGTTGTGAAGATGGTGATAATAACAGCCGGCGCAATGATGGGACGAATGGCTGGAACCGTAATATAACGGGTGCGCTGCACCCATCCGGCACCATCAAGCAAAGCGCTTTCAAAGTAACTTTTGTCTATGCTCTGCATAGCGCCATCCATAATCATAATCATAAACGGCAGCGCCAGCCAAAGATTGACAGCCGTGCAGCAGATAAACGCCGACACATCCGAGGATAGCCACCGCATAGTCTCCAGCCCCAGCTTCTCCATCCACTGGTTCAGCAAGCCGAACTGTGTGTTGAACATGCCGGTTTTCCACAGAAGAATGGAGACATAGCCGGGCATGGCCCACGGAAACATCAGCAGTGTTTTATACAGCTTCCGAAACCGCAAGTTCTGTATATTCAAAAGGCTTGCCAGCACAAAGGCAATCACCAGCTGCAACACCATATTGACCACCGTCCACAAAACGGTTACAAGAAGCGCCGATAAAAACCCGGAATCAAAAACGAACAGCGCACGGATATAATTCTCCAAGCCGATAATGGTAAAGTCAAACCAGTGATACACGTTCATGTTGGTCAGAGAGATATAGAACGTATAGAGGATGGGAAAGACTACTACCAAAGCAATCAGCAGGAGGGACGGTCCGGACCATAAATAGGAGCGGAGCCACTCCTTTTGTAGCTTACGTTTCATAGAAAGTTCCTCAATGCATGGCGTCAATCAAGCTGTTCGCTTGCGTCAATGCGGCAGCAAAGGCTTTGTCTATCCCCGATTTGGAGAGGTTTACATCTGTCAGCAAATTACCGACTACTGTCCACATAACATCCATTTCGGGGATATTGGGCATGGGAACGGCAATTTCAGCGGTAGTGCGCATTGCCTGCACCAGTGTATCATCACATACACGGCTGTCATCATAGCATGCGCTGTTTGCCGGAGCACAGCCGCTTGCCTGCGCCAGCACAACACCCACTTCCGGATCCAGCAATGCATGCAGCAGCCTTTGGACGGCGTCCGTTTTGTTCTGTGCCGCGAAGGTCAGCACATGAATCCCCTGCACGCCGGAGTAGGGAGCAAGAGCCCTGCCTGTTTTATCTACGGTAGGCATCGAAGCAATGCCGAGGTCTATATTCGCTTCACGGGCAGAGGGAACCATCCACGGACCGCCGATTGTTGCGTCCGCTTTCCCCTCCAAAAACAGGGTATTCACCGTAGAATACTCCGTTTCCCCAGGCATCAGATCTACAAATTTCAAATGATACTCCAACGCGTCCTTGACTGCCTGCTGATCGGGGAACGGTGTGCCGTCTGCATCGATAATGCTGCCGCCAAAGCCGTGAATCCATGCAGCGCTGTAATAGGCGGTGCTGTGCTGCTCCACAAAGCCGTAGCGACCGCGCCCGGTGTTTTCTTTCATATACGCCAGCAATTCTTCTGTGGTGGTCGGCACCTCTTCATCCTGCATATAGCGTCGATTATACATAAACAGCAGCGTTTCAAAATACAGAGGAAGCTGGTACAAGCCGCCGTTGTAGGTCGCAGCCTCCAGCGTCATGGGGAGATAACCGGACAGCTCACTTTGTGAGATCAGCCCTGTAATAGGCGTAAGTATTCCCATTTCGGCAAAAACGCCTATTTTGTCATGGGCGAATATAAACATATCAGGAGCGGAGGAAGGATCATTACCTACCAGCTTCAGCGAGTCTGTCAGGCTGGTTTTCTTTTCAAACCGTACCGTGATATCAGGCAGTGCCTTATCCAGATAAGCCTGTAAGGCTTCAATGACTGCGGCCTCCTTGTCGTGCCACACAACAAGAGTATTCGGATCGGCAGCTTTGCCGCCAGATCCGCCGCACGCCGCCATGGTCATTACTATCAGCAGCGCCAGCGTCAGGGAGAGAAACCGTTTCATAATATCCCCTTTCTAATACATAGTGCGGGGATGCAAAAACGCATACCCGCACTGTTGTTATCAACTGTTACTTTGCTTTTTTCTTCTTTACCACAAAAACGACCGCAACCGCTGCCGCAGCAGCAACAGCCAAAGCAACGCAAACAATCAGAACGGTATTGTCCTTTTCAGCGGCAACGATTTTGCTGCCGGCAGGTTCCTCATAGCTGACGGTTGCATTTTCCGCATCAGACACAACAATCCATACATCCTTTCCGACTTCAACAGACAGATCAGCGGTCTGGACAGATCCTTCATTGGCGTTAATGATTACGGAGTTAATCCAACCGGGAACCTCGATGGTATACCAGTCGCCATCCATTGTCAGAGCCTCACCGGGCCACGAAGAAAATACATTTGTGCCGTCCGGCGCAGACCATGCCCAACAGCACGGAGCAGACCAGTCGGAGGGAACCTGAACGCGGACGGTAATATTTTCGGCCGTTTTGTTCGGATCTGTGTCGGAGAGCTCATAGCTCAGATCCTCATAAACGGTAATCCAGAGCTCCTTGCCCTCAATGCTGATATCGGCTGTCTGAACAGTGCCCTCGTTGCCGTTAACGATGACAGAATTCACCCATGTAGGGGCTTTGGCGGTGAACCAGCCGTCTTCACCCTCCTTCATAGCCTGACCGGGCCATGCCGCAAATGCATTGGTACCATCGGGGGCGGACCATGCCCAAAGATTTACGCTTTTCCACATCAGCGGCACATAAGCATGTACTGTAAACTTCTCCACATACTCGGGGATCTCTGTCATACTCTGTGCTTCATAGCTTACAGAAGCGGTCGCGTCATCGGCAACCGTGATCCAAACGGCTTTGCCGGCCTCTACCGCAATGCCTTCCGTCTGGACAGAGGCCTCACTGGCGTTGACAATGATGTTCTGCACAAAGCGCGGAACATAAGTGTAATACCACCCATCATCCAAAGGCTCAAGCTGCTCGCCAGGCCATGCCTCAAAAGCGTTTGTGCCATCATCCGCCCAGGCCCAACAGCAGGGAGCGTCCCAGCCTTCAGGTACGGATACGCAAACAGGAATCATCTCGTTGCTCTTCTCTTCTTCCGCAAAGGCAACCGTATAAAGCGAGGAAATGCACAAAGAGACAGCAAAAAGAATGGCCAATACCTTTTTCATCTTACTTTCCTCCATATTTTTTGTCCCAATATCACTATAGGGCATTTTTATTATAATTCACGCCAAAAATGCTGTAAATCGTTTTCTGTGAAACTGTTTTCCGTCCTTAAAATCGCCTGTCTCCCTCGATATTGCCGATTTTCTTTGTGAAAATAGCCAATTATTGCAGCTGCGTTGTGGCAGTTTGTCCAGCAAAACGACATAAGTCTGTTGGCTGCATAGGAAAGCAGTTTCTCATTTTCTTTGCTTCTCACCCGTTCCCTCTGTACAAAAAAGCAGGAGGATTACCACCACTGGCACTCCTCCATAACCCTTCAAGTGAACAATTTTGAGTTTTGAACCCAGAACAGCTTTTTTCAACAGACACTGCCGTGGTCGCAAAGCAAGCCCTCAGCCTTCAGGTTGGTGTTTACGGAAGCTCTTGCAGTATTCCTCAACGCCGCCGCTTAGTACAAGGTCGGCGTATGCCCCTCCGTCAGTATTTGGACGCCAGCCGTCCATGAGCTTGTCGTTCTCCATGATAAAGGGGCTCGCCGTATCCTGTCCCCATGAGGTGTCATATTTCCCCATAAGGTAATCGCTCAGTGCCGTTCGGTCGGCAAAGCGCAGCATCCGGTACGGCTCCTGAAAGGCAACCTTTTCTACAAAGTACAGCGTTCCGTCCTCCGCCGTCAAAAGTACGCCAACATGCCCGACAAACAGCAGAGATTCCTCCTCGGTCGGCTTATCGTGGAAGAATACCGTGATGAGGCGGATCCGTTCATTCTCCCGAAAGGTAACGCCGCGGGAAGCCCATTCCTCTTGTACGGTTTGTACATGACGCTTGATCTCCGTGGTATCCTCCGCCTTCATGGAGGAATACAGTGCGCGGAAATCTGCAAGGCTGCTTCCGCCCAGCGCATCGGGATCTGTTTTCAGCGCTTCCTCGTCCACAAACAGCACATCTTCACCGGCATTGATTTGAGAGTCTGCGCTCACGGAGAGGAAGTCCCCAAACAGGCTCATGGCGGTGATCCGGCAGTTATAGCCCGGAAACGTCCCGTTTTTCGCCGTCCATTCGTCCTGCATCGCGTAAGGGTCATATTTCGTATACAGCAGCTCCGCTTCCTCAAAGCCATCCGTAAGCCATTCCTGCTTCACGCTGTCATTAAAGTGGTCCACACGGCGGAAAAAGCCCTGAATACGCCCATCTGACACGCCTGCATCGGAGAGCAGCTCCTGCAAAAGCTCCCTTGATCCACTGTCGTTCAGGTTCGTGTACTCGATCCTTTCCAATGCCGGTCGCTGCCCGGCTGCGCCGCAGCCTGCAAGTACGGCGGCAATAAGCACAACACATATCATAAAAGTGATTTCCCATCGTGATCTCATAGTTCTAATCTATCCTTTCTTTGGCGATTGCTCGATTTGCTGAGGTTATTATAGCACCGGGTCATAAATCTTATGTATAAAGTGCGGCTGCGGAGATGTTCCTCTCCGCAGCCGCATTCGCGCTTATTCCCTTCTCTTCACCCGCCGTCGCAGCTCTCCCTTTCGGTTGAACCAGAACATGGCCAGGCCGTTGATGCCCAGGGTGGCCAGGATCACCAGCACCGCCTGCCAGATGAGGCACCTGACGGTGAGCCAGGCCATGGCGGAGATCTCCATGGAGCCAAAGCGCAGGCTGATGAAGAACATGACCAGGGTCAGGATCAGCCCCAGGCCCCCCAGAACCATGCCGGCAATGCGCTGGGTGAAGCGCCAGGCGTGGACGCTGCCCATGCCGAAAAAGCAGCGGTAGCCAAAGTAATAGTTGGCCTCTTTGGGGGCCAGGAACAGATAGCACAGGCCCAGGATCAGCAGGATCACCGGCCCTGCCATCACGCAGATCCGGCAGAGCAGCTGGATCTTTGAGAAGATGGTGTCTATCTGGGGCAGCATCTCCGCCGGGTCCACCCCGTCCAGGATCTTTTTGATGGCGTCGAAATCCAGGGCCGCTTCCGTTGCGGCAGTGGCTGTGGTAGTTAACATTATTTTTCCTCCAGGAATTTGCTGATCTCCTTCATAAAGCTGCTGGCGTCCTGGAACTGGTGATAGATGGAGGCGAAGCGGATATAGGCCACCTCGTCTACGGGCTTCAGGCGCTCCATGACCATCTCTCCCAGCCGCTCGGTGGTGACCTCCCGGACCAGGGAATCCCGCACCGCCTGCTCGATCTCGTTGGCAATGCGCTCCAGCTCCACAATGTCCGCCTTTCGCTTATCGAAGGCCCGGATCATGCTGTTGACGATCTTATTCTTATCAAAATTCTGCCGGGAGCCATTCCGCTTCACCACCAGGATGGGCAGTGTCTCCACCACCTCGTAGGTGGTAAACCGGTGCTGGCACCGGGCGCACTCCCGCCGGCGGCGGATGCTGAGGCCATCCTCCGAATGCCTGGAATCGATGACCTTACTTTCCTGATCTCCACAGAAAGGGCACTTCATAGCGCGATCCTCCCACACCGGGTTTTTATGGAGAATATTATACCAGATGGGAGGAAATGTGTAAAGCCCGAATTTTGGTTCCCAGACCTTCCCCTGGGGGAAGGTAAGGAACCCCCGCCGGAGGAAGCCTTCCCCTACGGGGAAGGTGGCCCCGC
>OQWM01003676.1_pt1 | contig 10161 bp, 8 predicted proteins | sample 1691531 | NCBI WGS metagenome assembly OQWM01 (sample SAMN03418257, study PRJEB22391) | human gut metagenome | biome: human-gut; feature: organic feature; material: feces | host: Homo sapiens | place: Tanzania | collected 2013-01 | reverse complement strand
ATGTATCCGATGCCGATAAAATTTTTCCGTTTGCCCTTCCGGTCAGACAGCGTTCCGAACAGGAAAGTCGCAATGGTGGTGGCGATGGCCGAAATGGCGACCATCCACGAAATGATGGTGGGGTCCTTGGCGATTTTTGCGTATACGAAGGTATTGAACCATTGGTTTTCGATGTTCCAGCAGAGCTGCCCCGCAAGGCCGGCGATGATGTTCGGCGTTTTCGTCGATTTATGTAGAAGAAGCGCAGCCGGCAGGGGATTCATCCAGCTGCCTGACCGTAATGGAGGATACCCTGTGAGCATCCAGCTCGGAAACCGTGATCTCCAGATGCTTCGTGGTGAAGGACTCACCCTTGACCGGCACCTTGTTCAGCTGCTCCATGACCCAGCCGCCTACGGAGACGCTGTCGGATTTCAGTTCCACGTCAAAGAACTCCATGAAGTCCTCCAGACTGACGGAACAATCGACCCGGTAGAGGTTTTCACCCAGCTTTTCAAAATCCTCCTCAACTTCGTCATGTTCATCCCAGATCTCGCCCACCAGCTCTTCCAGAATGTCCTCCATCGTAACGATTCCCAGCGTACCGCCGAAATCATCGACCACGACCGCAATGTGGGATTTCTGGTGCTGAAGCATCTTCAGAATGTCCCGGATTTTGGTATGCTGGTAGACGAACAGCGGCTCCGTCATGATCTGGGCGACGGGCTGATCGGTCATTTTGCCGTTGATATAGAAATCCTTCTGATGGAGAACGCCCACGACCTGATCGATGGTATCCCGGTAGACAAGCAGCCGGGAGAACCGGGACTGGGTAAAGGCTTTTGCGATTTCCTCGTGGCTCTCGTTGATGTCCACGGCTTCCAGCTCAATCCGGTGGGTCAGAATTTCCGCCGCCGTCAGGTCGCCGAACTCCAGGGCGTTTCGCAGAAGCTCGCCCTCGTTCTCGTCAATGCCGCCGTCATGCTCCACGTCCTCCATAAAGAGAAGCAATTCCTCGTGGGACATTTTGGCGCTGCCGTCCGTCTTGATGAAGCGGGATATCAACTTTTTGCACTGAGTGAAGAGAAAATTCAGCGGCGTCAGCACCCATATCCACAGGCGGATGAACGGCGCGCTGAACATGGCAAAACGTTCCGGGGCGTCCTTTGCGATGCTCTTGGGTGTGATCTCCCCAAAAATCAGGACGACCACCGTCACAACCACCGTGGAGATCGTGGCCCCGGCATCCCCGTAGAGTTCGACAAACAAAAGGGTTCCAATGGATGCGACGGAGATGTTTACAATGTTGTTTCCAATCAGAATGGTGCTGAGCAGGCTGTCATAGCGCTCGACCAGGGCCAACGTGCGGGCGGCTTTCTCGTCACCATCATCCGCTTTGCTTTTCAGGCGAATCTCGTTCAGCGAATTGTACGCTGTTTCCGCCGCCGAGAAAAACGCGGATAAACCGCCCCCGTGCTGTTTACCCGCCTTGTGGGCGGCGTTTACGGCCCCACCGTTTCGACGATCGTCATGACCCTGTTGGTGCTGACCTTCGGCGAGATCACCCCCAAGAGCATGGCAAAAGAAATGCCCGAAACCCTGGCCCTGGCCTTTGCCCCGGTGCTCAGTGCGCTGGTCACGATTTTTACGCCGCTGAACGCCCTGTTCGGTGCGTGGAAAAAATTCCTCGCCAAGCGGTTTAACACCGGCGAGAAGGACACCATCACCGAAGGCGAGCTGGTCACGATGGTCAGCGAAGCCGAGAAAGACGGCGAGCTGACCAATCGCGAGAGCGAGCTGATCCGCAGTGCCATTGAGTTTGACGACGTGGAAGCCCAGGACGTCCTGACGCCCCGCGTGGACGTGGTGGCCGTAGCGGACGATACCCCCATGGAGGAAGTGACCGAGCGCTTCGCCGAGAGCGGCTATTCGCGTCTGCCGGTCTACCACGAGACGATCGACAATATCATCGGCGTTGTGCATGAGAAGGATTGCTTTGCCGCGTTGCAAAAGCGGGACAACAACGTCAAACTGGAGAATCTCATCGGACCTACGCTGTACACTACCAGCGTGACCCAGATCTCCGCCTTGCTGCGCACCCTGCGGGAAAGCAAGCACCATATGGCAGTTGTGGTGGATGAATACGGCGGCACCGCGGGCATCATCACGCTGGAGGATATCCTGGAAGAGCTGGTTGGCGAGATCTGGGATGAACATGATGAAGTGGTGGAGGATATCCGCCAGCAGAGCGATGGCAGCTGGCTGATTGCCGGCGGTGCCAGCGTGGACGATGTGGCCGAGGAGCTGGACATCCGCGATAAAGAGGAAATCGACGCGGTGGCCATCGGCGGCCTGGTGCAGGAAAAGCTCAGCCGCCTGCCCAAAGTGGGTGACCATTTTGTGTGGGGCAGCTTTGACGGTACCGTGACCCGTGCCACCAACCGACTGCCATATGGTGCTTGCTTTCCCGCAAAGTGCGCAGCAAAGCGGAGATGGGGGTCACGCTGGTTGTGTACAGCGTGGGGCCGATCAGGCTTTCCAGCTTGACATCTTCATCGCCCTTGCGCATGGCGGCAAAACAGTCTTTTTCATGTACCACGCCAATGATGTTATCAATGGTTTCGTGGTATACCGGCAGGCGGGAATAGCCGCTGTCGGCAAAAGTTTCGGTCACTTCGTCCATGGGGGTATCGTCCGCCACGGCGATCACATCCACGCGCGGGGTCAGAACGTCCTGGGCTTCCACATCGTCAAATTCAATGGCGCTGCGGATCAGCTCGCTTTCGCGGTTGGTCAGCTCACCGTCTTTTTCGGCTTCGCTCACCATGGTTACCAACTCACCTTCGGTAATGGTGTCCTTTTCGTCGGTATAAAAGCGGCTGGCCAAAAAGCTTTTCCATTTGCCAAAAATAAAGTTCAGCGGCCCAAATACCGCCACAAGGGCACCAAGCGCCGGCGCAAAGGCCATTGCAATGGATTCCGGCATTTCCTTCGCCATGCTTTTGGGGGTGATTTCGCCAAACGTCAAAACCAGTAAGGTCATGACAATGGTGGAAGCCGTGGGGCCGTAAGCATTGCCCAACAACCGGCTGAACAGCACCGTTGCAAGCGAAGACGCACCGATGTTTACAATGTTGTTGCCGATCAGAATGGTGCTCAGCAGGCTGTCATACCGTTCAGCCAGGGCCAGAACCTTGGCTGCCTGCTTATCGCCATCCTCCGCGCGGCTTTTTAAGCGGATCATGTTCAGCGAGGAATATGCTGTTTCCGATGCCGAAAAAAAGCCCGACAACATGATCAAAACGATCAGTGCGGCGATCATAAATATACTACTGCCATCGTCCATTGGAGAACCATCAACTCTTTCTTTTGTTTTTTGGCTGCCTGTGCGGCAGCGTTATCAGTATTGTATGCAGGGTATACTACACACATTATAGGTTATTATAGCATACTGTCTCCAAAAGCGCAAACGCTGCAAAGGCTTTTTTGCACAAAACAGTCGTTTCAGCCAAAATGTGTGCCCATTTGGCCGCCCGCTTTGCTATACCTGCATACAAAAAGGCCCCCGCCTTACAGCAGAGGGCTTTTGCACACAATACCGGAAATTATTCCTATACTTTTTTGCTTCCCTCTCCGGGAAGATGATTTTGTTGACAAAGAAGAAGATCAGCATCAAAATGTCACCGTTGAGCATCGTGGTTCCGATGTTATAGATAAAATCCGGCACCAGCAGGCCCGCAACCACCGCTCACACGCGGTTGATGAAGTTAACGAAGCAGGTGATCAGACAGAATGCCAGCACCAGGCGATCTGCTTGGCAAGGTCGACCTTGTCGCGGAACACAAAGTTGCGCTGGATGGGGAATTTTACACGACAAATACATAGGAGGAAAAACTCATGGATCTTGCATCTTTTATCATCGCGTCTGTTGCCTGCATCACCGTCATCTGCTACCTTGCCGCAACGGCTGTCAAACAGACCCCGCTGGCTAATAAGTGGCTACCGTCCATCTGCGGTGCCCTTGGCGGCCTGGCTGCGCCCGGCGCGGATCAGGTTATCAAGCAGATCGGAAAAGACAACTGACCAGCAAGTAAAATAATCCATAATAAAAGCGGCAGGCTTTCCCCTCATTTCAGGGATTGCCCGCCGCTTATTTTTTATGCTCTTGTAGTCAAAATGTAGTCAGCCCAACATATAGTAAAAAGCGCGGCGAATGTTTTACACATTCTACCACGCTTTTTTTGGCACATCATCAGTGGGCGCGTCAAGAATTCAGTCCGGTCCGCTTGTCGGCCTGTAAGGCCTCCATTTTGCTTCGCAAAACCGCTCGTGCGGTTGTACGCCGCGCGCGGCGTACATTGTTCGCTCCCCGCTTTCGCTCACGCTCAATCGTGGCCCCTGCTCACAAACCCGCAACCATTGGCGGGAGAGTCCCCGGGAATGTGGCGGGTGTGGAAAGGCGAGGCGATGGGGAGAGGCAGGGCCTTGAAATAAAAAAAGTGCAAGTTTGCAAGAGGGTTTATGGCAACAATAAGTTTGATGGTAGTTTGTTGCGAAATTTTTAGCATAGAGGAAAATTGGGGTAAACGGCGGGGTGAGGGCACTCCACCTTACGGATGGGGCAGGGTTCGTTGCTGATTTTTGATGTGCGGTACAGCAGGCCGTGGCGTGGTCGGGTGACCACGCTCTACAGGGAGTTTTAGGAAGTTTTAATGTTGGCGGCCAATTATAAAATGATTTGTAGGGAACGGTTTTGGCCCTTCCGAAACCTATAAATAATATTCCACAAGGGAGATTCGTCCAAATGCCCCGGAACGGTCAAGACCGTTCCCTACGGATGTGGAAAAGTAGTGGCAGAATTTTAAGCTAATACACAAAGTGGGGGCTCAGGCGGGCCGATGGTGAGCATCGGCCACTACAAATGGAGCACGCGTCGTGGTATATGGCAATAGTTTGCAGCAGCGCGTTATACGAACTCAACAATAAGTGAGTGTGGGTACCGACATTCTACCCCCAAACCTCCCGCAGCGCCGCAATCTCCTGTTCCGCCAGGGTGGGGTAGAGGGTGTTGGCAAAAAGAAAATCATAGCGGTAGAGGGCAGCGCCGCTGGCACCGAGGGGGCGCAGCGTGGTGGCTTGGGTGGCGAGGGCATGGCCGGTGCACCACTCGGTGCCGGGACCGGAGGTATCGCCCTCGTCGCCGTCACCGATACGGTAAGCACCAAGGCCGAATGCCAGTTGAACGGATTCTGTGCGCGGCAGCGAGAGCCACTCGGCAGCAAGGTGGCCAAGTGACAGGGCATCGGAACCATTTTTGCGGTAGTTCAGGCCCCAGTACAGCTGCGGGATCAGATAATCACAATAGCCGGGCTCGGCCAGCCAGAGCGCGGCATCGCTGTATTGGCCGTTGCGGCAGCCGCTCAGTGTGCCCTGCGGTGAAACCCCAAACCGCACATTGAACGCATGGGCGGCGGCGTAACAGGCCCGCATTAGATCGTTTACATTTTGGCGCCGCCAATCGGCCAGCGAAAGGGTGCTGCCGCTTGCGGCATAACTGTCGGCATCAAAATCCGGGGCAGTAGTGGGGTAAAAGTAATCATCAAAATGAATGCCGTCAATGGCATAATTGGTACATAGCTCACGGATGGAATCAGCCAGGTACTGCTGGACTTCGATGCTGGCGGGGTCCAGATACAGGCCGGCTGCGGTGCGTTTGACCCAGTTGGGATGCAGCAGAGCAGGGCTTTGCGCGCAGAGCTCAGCCGGGGTTCCGTTGGCCTGCAGGCGGTAGGGGTTGATCCAGGCTTCCAGCGTAAGGCCCTGGGTATGGGCGGTTTCTACCAACACGGCAAGCGGGTCAAAACCGGGGTCCTGTCCCTGGGTGCCGGTGCAAAGGTGGCTGAACGGAAAATACCGGCTGGGGTACAGGGCATCCCCAAAAGGCCGCACATGGGCAAAAACGGTGTTAGCCCCAAGGGAGGCAATGTTCTGCATGATGGTGGTGGCATCGGCACGGAAAGCGGATTCACTGCTGAAATCGGTATGCTGCCATTCCAGAAAGCTGACCCAGACGGCACGGATCTCCTGTGCGGCGGCAGGGGACGCAGTGGGCACAGCGGAAGGTGCCGGGCTTGCGGATGGCTGCGGCGCGGTGGACGGCCCCCATACGGCGGGCATCATGAAAAGAAATGACATAAGGAAAAACACCCCCAAAGTTGATAAGAAAATGCGCATGATACCACCCCTTTGCCGGTTTGCCATACACCCCAGCATATGCGCCGAAAACGAAAATAAGTGTTGGCAAGCGGGTAAAATTGTGATATACTAAACAGGTATCTGACATCATGAGGGCCATTAGCTCAGTTGGTCAGAGCTGGCGGCTCATAACCGCTTGGTCCCGGGTTCAAGTCCTGGATGGCCCACCAAAGAAATGCTTCTGCCGTAAGGCGGAAGCTTTTTTTATAAAAAGGCCATCCAGGACTTGAAAGGACGGCCGAGCGGGAGCGAGGTAATGAACAGTCCAGTGGACTGTTCATTAGTCCGTGGGTGTTGGGCCCCTGGATGGCCCACCAAAGAAATGCTTCTGCCGTAAGATGGAAGCTTTTTTATAGAATGGCAGACAGGGATATAAAAGCAACGACTTTGCCCCTCCCTATGAAAGCGACTGTTTGTGGCGTAGATTGCAGTTTTTTGGCGGTTATGCTATACTAAAATAATAGTGTGAAAATGGTTAGGAGAAAAAGCAAATGAAAACACAGCACAGCGGCCGGAGCTCATTTTCCGGCAAACTTGGCTTTGTCCTGTCGGCAGCCGGCGCCTCGGTTGGCTTGGGCAATATCTGGCGGTTCCCATACCTGGCGGCAAAATATGGCGGTGGAATTTTTCTGCTGATTTACATTCTGTTGGCGGCCACCTTTGGCTATACAATGATTATGGCAGAGACAGCGCTGGGACGGATGACCCGGAAAAGTCCGGTTGGGGCCTTTGCAGCTTTTGGAAAGGGACGCTGGCGTGCATTTGGAGGATGGATCAACGCGGTAATTCCCATTTTGATTGTGCCGTATTATTCGGTTATTGGCGGTTGGGTTATCAAGTACCTGGTGGGGTATATTACCGGTCATGGCAGTGAGCTGGCACAGGATGGGTATTTTTCCTCTTTCATCGCCAAGGGCGCTTCGGTGGAAATCGTATTTCTGCTCTTTACCCTGCTTACACTGGGCATCATTTTTGCCGGTGTCCGCAATGGTGTGGAGCGTGTTTCCCGGATGATGATGCCGGTACTGGTGGTGTTATCAGTAATTATTGCAGCTTATTCAGTAACACGGCCCGGTGCGCTGGAAGGAGTGAAGTACTTTTTGGTACCGAATCCGGCCAATTTTTCATGGATGACAGTGGTTACAGCCATGGGCCAGATGTTCTATTCTTTGTCCATCGCAATGGGTATTTTAGTAACATTCGGCTCTTACATGAAAAAAGATGTGCCCATTGAGGGATCTACCGAGAACGTTGAGATTTTTGATACGCTGATTGCAATGATGGCCGGGTTGATGATCATTCCGGCGGTGTTTTCGTTCTCTGGTGGTGACCCGGACACCCTGCAGGCCGGTCCCGCACTGATGTTTATTACGATCCCGAAAGTTTTTGAAAGCATGGAACTTGGTTCGCTGGTGGGCGTGCTGTTCTTTGTGCTGGTGCTGTTTGCAGCGGTGACAAGCTCTATTGCATTGACAGAAAGCGCAGTATCGACTTTTGAGGATGAACTGGGATGGAGCCGCAAAAAGGCTGCGGCAGTGATTGGGATTATTATGGTGCTGCTTGGAAGCTTGTCGGCGCTTGGCTATGGCCCGCTGTCGGGCGTGACCGTTATCGGGATGCAGTTCCTTGACTTTTTCGACTTCCTGACAAACTCAGTTATGATGCCCATTGCGGCCATTGCAACCTGCCTGCTGGTGACCAGCGTGATCGGCGTGGAAAAGATTGAGGAAGAGGTGACCCGGAATGGTCAACCTTTCCGCCGAAAAAAGATTTTCAATTTTATGATCCGCGCCCTTTGCCCGGTGTTTGCTGCCATCATTCTGGTAAGTTCTGTGGCGAATGCCCTCGGGTGGATCTCGATGTAAAAGAATTTGATATTATCATACCATATGGGAAAATGGATTTACACCCCCTCAATATGATTTACAGGCGAAACCTTTGGCGGCCAGCGGTTGAAAAATGGTTTGAATAAAATCTCCGTGGGATCTGATATGCTCCCTATATAGCGAACAGTGAAATAAAACACTGAAAGCTATATAGGGAGCATTTTTGTATGAGAGGAAAAATATCAGCAGCAATCAAGCAAAAGGCAGTAATGGAGATAGAATCTGGCAGATTGTCCCAAAGTGAAGTAGCAAGGCGACTATGTGTAGACGGAGAAACTGTCCGTAGTTGGCTGACAGCGTACAGAAGTGAGGGCAATGCGGGTCTAGAGTGCAGCAGCAAAAATCGTATATACTCCGTACAAACAAAGCAGCAAGCAGTAGAAACCTACCTGACAGGTCAATACAGCTTACAGAAAATCTGCGAAATATTCAAAATTCGTGGCACGTATCAGCTCAGAGATTGGCTAAAGGTGTATAATAGCGGCAGAGAGTTCAAGAGAATGTCAGGGGGCAGCCGCATGAAAAGTACACACAAAGCCACGAAAGAAGAGCGCATCCAGATTGCCAAGGAATGTCTTGCATCCGGTAACAACTACGGAGAGATCGCCAAGAAATATGGAGTAAGCTACCAGCAGGCTCGCACATGGACGCTGAAATACAAGGAGCTTGGGGAAGCTGGGCTGGAAGACCGCCGCGGCAAGCGCAAGTATGAGCAGGAGCCTCGGACAGAGTTGGAACAGGCACAAATCAGAATCGCACAGCTGGAGCACCAACTTCGCATGGCAGAAATGGAGAACCACCTGTTAAAAAAATTGAAGGAAATAGAAAGGAGGGAGACCTTGGGCAAGTAAGACAAAGCTGGCAATACAACGGCATTAAGGAGTGCAACGAGGAATATGGTGACCCGGTAGAGTTCGGATGTGCCTACTTCCATGTTTCGCGTTCTGCCTATTACGCATGGCTTTCTGGCAAGCTGAGCAAGCGCGGCAAGGAAAACCAACAAATCGCGGAAAAGGTAGAACGGATACATATGCAGCATCCGGATAAAGGCTACCGCCGCATCCGGGACGACTTGGAACACGACTTCGGTATTAACGTGAATGACAAGCGTGTTCTGCGGATCTGCCGTGCAAAGAAGATTAAGTCTACCATTAAGTATAGCAACCACGGCTCTACCCGTAATGCAGCCAATCCGCAGTATGTGGCAGAGAATGTACTCAGTCGTAATTTCCATGCGCCAAGACCGAATGTGAAGTGGCTTACCGATGTTACAGAGTTCAAATGGTACGAGGGCGTAGTAGTTCACAAAATCTATCTGAGTGCCATCCTTGACCTGTACGACAGACGTATCGTTTCGTATGTTATTAGTGACCACAACGACAACCCGATTGTGTTTGACACATTCAAGGCCGCAGTGAAAGCCAATCCTGATGCACATCCACTGTTCCACAGTGACCGTGGTTTCCAGTACACCAACCGAACCTTTCACCATATGTTGGAGGAAGCCGGTATGACGCAGAGTATGTCTCGCGTGGCTCACTGCATTGACAATGGCCCAATGGAGGGATTCTGGGGCATCTTGAAGCGCGAGAAATATTATGGCAGACGTTTTACTTCCAAGCAGGAGCTTGTTCGGATGATTCGGGATTACATTTACTATTACAACACCCAGCGGGTACAGCGCAATCTGGGTGTCGTTACGCCGATGGAGAAGTACCAGATGGCATTTGCGGCGTAAAAAATCTGCCAAGGGCTGTACGCTCTTGGCAGCAAAAATCTTATTTTATTTCATTGTTCGCTTGACGGGATGCGGTTCACTCTTAGAGTTTGGCGGGTGCTTTTTTGTTTGTGGCTCCGGGCGGCAGCCTATCCAGCGGGACAAGACCGTGAACGACAACTACTACCTGCTGACGCTGGCAGCTATCGCAAAAGAAATCCAGCAGCGCGGTTTGCCGCCCGAATGTTCTGTGCGCATTGCGGCGGGTCTGCCGCTGACCAGTTTCGGACGCGACAAACCCAAGTTCAAAGATTATCTGCTGCG